>Ga0209148_1000292_pt1 | contig 74834 bp, 64 predicted proteins | sample AraplaCol_mMF_r2_2_FD_184288 | JGI IMG/M metagenome (GOLD analysis project Ga0209148, IMG submission 184288) | Arabidopsis root microbial communities from North Carolina, USA - plate scrape CL_Col_mMF_r2 (SPAdes) (version 2) | ecosystem: Host-associated > Plants > Roots > Endosphere | place...
TGCAGCGATCTGCGCGGTCGTCAGGCCGGCAAACTGGTTCGTCTTCATCGCGGCCAGGTCGGCCGTTTCGATTGCAGCGACCTGGGCGGTGCTCAAGGCGGCGATCTGGGCGCTGCTCAGGCTGGCGACCTGGGCGGAACTGAGGCCGGCGATCTGCGCGGTGCCCAGGCCGGTCGCGACTTGCGCGGTCGTCAGGGCGCCGATCTGGTTGGTCTTCAGCGATGCCAGGTCGGCGGTCGTGATGGCGGCCACCTGGGCCGTGCCCAGCGCGGCAATTTGCGCGGTGGTCAGCGCAGCCATCTGGTTGGTCTTCAGGCCGGCGATCTCGGCGGTCGTCAGGCCGGTCGCCACTTGCGCGGTGCTCAGCGCGGCGATCTGGGCCGTGGTCAACGCACCCGCCTGGGTCGACGTCAGCGCGGCGATCTGCGCCGTCGTCAGGCCAGCGACCTGGTTCGTCTTCATCGCGGCCAGGTCGGCCGTTTCGATTGCAGCGACCTGGGCGGTGCTCAGGGCCGCGATCTGCGTCGTGCTCAGGCTGGCGACCTGGGCAGAGCTCAGGCCGACGATCTGTGCGGTACCCAGGCCGGTCGCGACTTGCGCGGTCGTCAGGGCGCCGATCTGGTTGGTCTTCAGCGCGGCCAGGTCGGCGGTCGTGATGGCAGCCACCTGGGCGGTGCTCAGCGCGGCGACCTGCACGGTCGTCAGCGCAGCCATCTGGTTGGTCTTCAGGCCGGCGATCTGGGCGGTCGTCAGGCCGGTCGCGACTTGCGCGGTGCTCAGCGCGGCGATCTGGGCCGTGGTCAATGCACCGGCCTGGGTCGACGTCAGCGCGGCGATCTGCGCCGTGGTCAGGCCGCCCACCTGGTTCGTCTTCATGGCGGCCAGGTCGGCCGTTTCGATTGCAGCGACCTGGGCGGTGCTCAGGGCGGCGATCTGCGTCGTGCTCAGGCTGGCGACCTGGGCGGAGCTCAGGCCGGCGACTTGCGCCGTGCCGAGGCCGGTGGCGACCTGCGCGGTCGTCAGGGCACCGATCTGGTTGGTCTTCAGCGCGACCAGGTCCACGGTCGTGATGGCGGCCACCTGGGCCGTGCCCAGGGCGGCGACTTGCGCGGTCGTCAGCGCAGCCATCTGGTTGGTCTTCAGGCCGGCGATCTGGGCGGTCGTCAGGCCGGTCGCCACTTGCGCCGTGCTCAGCGCGGCGACCTGGGCCGTGGTCAACGCACCGGCCTGGGCCGTCGTCAGCGCGGCGATCTGCGCCGTCGTCAGGCCGCCCACCTGGTTCGTCTTCATGGCGGCCAGGTCGGCCGTTTCGATTGCAGCGACCTGGGCGGTCGTCAGGGCAGCGATCTGGGTCGTGCTCAGGCTGCTAACTTGGGCGGTGCTCAGGCCGGCGATCTGCGCCGTGCCGAGGCCGGTCGCGACCTGCGCGGTGGTCAGGGCGCCGATCTGGTTGGTCTTCAGCGCGGCCAGGTCGGTGGTCGTGATGGCGCCCACCTGGGCAGTACCGAGCGACGCGATTTGCGCCGTGGTCAGCGCACCCATCTGGCCGGTCGACAGCACCGCCACCTGCGAGGTGGTCAAGCCTGCCGAGATCTGGGCCGTAGTGAGGGCAGCGAGGTTCGCCGTGCCAAACGCCGGAACCTGCGCCGTCGTAAAGGCTGCGAGCTGCATGGTCGACAATGCAGCAAAGTCGGCGGTCTTCAACGCGACGATTTGGGAAGTGGTCAACGCCTGGATTTGGGCGGTGTCCATTCCGGTGATAACAGATGCCATGGTTGAACCTTTTAATATATTGAACGTTGTCCGGGTATCGCTGCCCTGTCGCGCGAGTCCCACAAAAATAAATTTCCGTAAGGATACATTTTTATGGTGCGCCTACGAATGCTTTACGGCAATAAACTGAAAAACTTAAGGTGTTTTCGGTTGTTTTTTCTCCACAGACACCTCGTCCGCAGGCCAATCTTGTCTCTTTCGCAACTCCCCGCCGGCGCAAGAAATCACACGTAGCGAGTAACCGACTCTATATGTTGCATATAGAAAATTTATGTCACGCAATGTAAAGGCGACGGCAACAGCCCATCCATTAAGTCGAACTGAGCAGTATTCCCGGCCGCAGCTTAGCGTTCGGATATTGCAGGTTGATGTCGGCGTGTCCGCCATAGGGGAAACGCCTGCCAGTGCGGGCCGGGCTGCCGGGCATGCATATGGATCGGCCGGACTGTGCCGTTGCACGTCCGGTGATCGATCGCCGCCGGCGGCATCCGCGCGTGAACGTCCGCTTCGCGCCGCCGGGCGGCGTCCGGTAAACCGCTGCCGCTCGCGCGGCATTATTCGTTGACTAATAAATGTCGGGCCAATGTGGGATCACAAAGACAATATATTTGTTCACATGGACAAACGCCGCCGGCCGCTGCGTGCCGCGGGACGCGCGCTGACAACACTCGGCGCCGCCCTGCCCCGTAAATGCTTGCCAAGGCCGCCTTCTTTACGGGATATTTACTTCTTTCAATTTTGCAATGATTGCCGTCGATGCCGAGCCTTTCCCGTCCCGCCTCGACCTTCGCGGCCTGCGCCGAGAAGATCCCCGCCGCGAGGACCCGCGCATGAAGACCGCCGCGCGCGTGTCGCGCCTGTATGAAGTCATGGACCTGATGCTGGACTCGGTCGGCGATCCGCTCGCATTGAAATCGCTGGCGGCGTCGGCCAGTTATTCGTCGTTCCATTTCGACCGCATCTTCCGCGAACTGACGGGTTTCTCGGCCGTCGAATACCAGCGCAAGCGCCGCTTGCGCCGCGCCGCCCACCTGCTGCGCCACGAACCGGACGTACCGATCGTGCGCATCGCCCAGGATTGCGGCTTCCCGTCGAACGCGGCGTTCGCCAAGGCGTTCAAGCAGCAGTTCGCGATGTCGGCCAAGGCGTGGCGCGAAGGAGGATGGCGTCAATACATGGACCAGCAGGTGGGGCGCGAGAGCGACGTCAGCTTTTTCGTCGCCGAACCGGACGACCTGGAAGCGATCCTGGCGCCCTACTGTCCGCCCGAGCCGGGCACGATCGCCGCGCGCATCGCCGTGCGCAACCTGGCGGCGCTGGCCCTGCGCTACCAGCGCTTCTTCGGCCAGTCCGGCGCGGCGCTGTCGTTCGCGTGCCACGACTTCATCCAGGAACGCGAAAAGGCCGACGGCGTGCCCGCCACGACGGCCTGGTATGGCGTGTTCGACGAAGATCCGGGTTTTACGGGCGAGCGCGAATACTGCTACGACTTCGGCTGCGCCGACGACGCGGTGCTCGATCCGGGCCTGGGCGTGCGCATCCTGCCGGCCGGCAGCTACGCCTGCCTCGACTTCGACGACGAATGGCCGCGCTTCCGCTCCATGTACGAGGACTGGCTCGACAAGCAGGCCGTCTGGCGGCTCGACAGCACGCGGCCGCACATCCAGAAAGTGGAACGCGGCGCCGACGGCCGCTGGCGCGGCTGGCTGGCGCTGCCCGTCAAGAAGCGGTGAACGCCAGGATTACCAGTCGAAGTCGTCGGGAATCTTGAAGTCCTTGTACGGATCGTCCGCGCCGGCCGCGACGGCCTCGGCGGCCTTGTTGACGCGTACGACGCGGTCCGGCGCCCGTTCCGCGATCTTGTCGGCGATCACGCGCGGCACCAGCTCGAAGCCACCTTCATGGGCGACGATGGACAGGCGCCCGGCCACGAGGTGGTCGCGCACGGCGGCGGACACGTGGATGCGCTCGATCCTGGTGCCGATCGTGAAGTTGTAGGCGACGTCCAGGCTGCCCTTGCCCTTGGGCTGGCGGTTCACCTGGATCATTTGCGTGATCTGCGCCTGGACGGCCTTTTCCGCCGCGGCCGCATCGCGCTGGGCATTCAGCGCGCGGGCGCGCTCGGCCTGCTGGCGCTGGGCGTCGAGCGCGGCCTCCTTCGCCTCATTGACGCTCTGCACACCGGTGCGACGCTCGATTTTTTGCTGCTTGGCCTTTTCCTGGTTGGCGACCTTGACCTTCTTCTTGTCGACCAGCCCGGCCTTCATCAGCTGCTCCTGCAGGGAAACCATCCTTAACTCCATCAACGATCACGGGAATCCTCCAGCATAGCAAACCTGACGGCTTCGCAACAGCGACCGATCAACAGCTTGCCTGGGCCAGGAAGAAACGCAGCATTTCGGCCGACGCGTCCGGGCCCGCCGCATCGGTATAGGAACCGGCCGGATCGCCGCCCGCCCAGGCGTGACCCGCCCCGTGCACGACCCAGTGTTCCGCGACCACGCGCCCGGCATCGTCCAGCGCCGTCGTGCGCGTGTGGCCGCGGCCCGCGCCGGCGTCGCCCCGCTCCTCGATCTCGCGCAGGCCGGCCTGGGTGAACTGGCGGTACAGCGCCGCGCCGTTGGACGGATGCACGACGGCGTCCTGGTCGCCGTGGAACACGATCAGCGGCACCCGCCGGCGCAGCACCTGGGTTTTGCCGCCCAGGTGCTTGCCCTTCATCGCATGCAGGCCGGACATCAGGTCGCGCGCGGCGCCGACCGGCAGGCCTGAATGCACGCCGACGGCGGCATACAGGTCGGGATACGCGGCGCCCATCACGGCCGCCATCGCGCCGCCTGCCGACAGGCCGGCCACGTAGACGCGGCGCGGATCGGCGCCATGCTCCTGCACGACGGCGCGCGTCATGCCGGCGATCAGGGAAGGCTCGCCCTGCTCGCGCCGCTGGTGCGCCGCGTCGAACCAGTTCCAGCAGTTCGAACTGTTGGCGCCGCGCTCCTGGTCCGGATACAGCACGAGGCAGCCCGCTTCCTCGGCCAGCCGGTTCATCGCGGTGCCGGCCGCGAAATCGCCGGCGTGCTGCTGGCAGCCATGCAGCATCACGACGAGCGGCCGGGGACCGGACGCGGCCCGCGCCGGCACATATAAACGGTAGCGGCGCGTGCCGGCTGCATTGTCGAACGATCCTTCGAGGAATTCGCCAGGCGCCTGCGGCGTCGCCGGTTGCGGACGCGACCGCAACCCATCGAAGCGCGCGTGCCAGTCGCCGGCCGGCGCGGCAGGGCGGCGCAGCCAGTCCGGCACGCCGTTCAAGTCGACGAACGGCGCGCGCGCGGCCGGTTCCGCCGCGGGGCGCGCGCCCGGCATCAGGCCGGCGTTGCGCAGGACGTCCTGGATCAGCGCGGTGGCCGCGGCCGGGTCCTTGCCCTGGCCCGAGCGAACGGCGCCCAGGATGTTGTCGACAAATTGTTCATAAGGTTTCATGGTGTTCCTTCAAGAATGGATGCGGTCCGCGAGTGCGGACTTGACGGCGGCCGGGGCAAAAAAGGCGCCCAGCACCTGGATCGACGCAATGGCCGCACGCGCGAGCTCGGGCGTGACGTCGTCGTCGATCGTGGCGAGGCCCAGCACGTGGATGTCGAGCTGCTCGCCGGCGGCCACGCCCGCTTCCAGTTCCGCCTTCGTATAACGCTGCATGCCCATGACGAAGCGCTTGCGCGTGACGGTCTGGCGGATCGCCTCGCCGTGCTGCTGCAACTGGTTGCGGATGGCCGTGCGGACGAAATCGGTACGGTTCGTATAAAAACCTTCGGCCACGAGCAGGTCCATCTGCGCGAGGTCGACCAGGCCCAGGTTGATCGTGACCTTGTCGGTGTCGGGAAATTTTGGTTTTGTTTCGACAAGCTTCATATGCCCTCCGTTGTTTATACGCCCAATATACTCCAATTGGAGTATGAGTGGCGTATAAATTTGTGCAATCGCACAAAAACCGCGGCCGGACGGGCATCTTGATCTATAATGTGGTTTCCGACTAGAAATCCCACGGACCGCTACACCGGCCGCCGCCCGCGTGCGCGCCGTCGGTGCATCTACCATCCCACCCCACGCCCCGGCGCGACGTGCGTACCCACGCGCAGCATGCCGGCCCGCCCGATCACGACGCATCCGGATACGCCGGCAATGCGCCCCCACCTACGAGGACCCCATGGCCAAAGAAGAACTCATCGAAATGGACGGCATCGTCCAGGAAATCCTGCCCGACTCGCGCTTTCGCGTCGACCTGGACAACGGACACAAACTGATCGCCTACACGTCAGGCAAGATGCGCCAGCACCACATCCGCATCCTGGCGGGCGACCGCGTGACGCTGGAAATGTCGGCGTATGACCTGAGCAAGGGTCGCATCACGTTCCGTCACATCGAGAAACGCAACGCGGCACCCGCGCGCCGCCCGACCTACCGCCGCTGACGCGGCAGGCGTCAGCCCTGCTCGGCCGGCGCTGAACTGCGGGCGCCGTCGGCCGGCGCCATGTTGACGAAGCGCGTCAGCACGAGCACGGGCAGCGTCGACAGCACCACCCACAAGAAGAAGTGGCGGTAACCCAGCAGTTGCTGGATGTCGCCGCTGACCACCTTCGACAGCACGAAACCCAGCTGCATGAACCCGGACCCCAGCGCGTAATGGGCGGTCTGGTAACGGCCTGGGGCGATCACCTGCATGATGAACAGGATCATGCCCACGAAACCGAAGCCGTAGCCGAACATTTCCATCGACAGCGCCGCCGTGACCAGTCCCAGGTTGGACGGCTGCATCGTGCTCAGATACCAGAACACGAGATTCGGCACGTTCATCGCGAGGATCAGGACGAGCATCGCGCGCCTGAGACCCACGCGCGACGTGAACCAGCCGCCGAGGATGCTGCCGGCGAGGAAGGCCGCCGTGCCGGCCGTGCCGTAGATCGCGCCCACTTCCTGCGTCGAGAGACCGAGGCCGCCGATGGCGCGCGCGTCGCGCAGGAACAGCGGACCGATCGTCTGCACCTGCCCTTCCGCGAGGCGGAACAGCAGGATGAACACGATGCCCATCCAGATGCCCGGCTTGGCGAAGAACGCGCGCACGACGTCCACCAGGACGGCTGCCGTGCCGCGCATGGACGCGCCGGCGGCCGCCGGCGTGAGCGTCCCGGGCAGCGCCCACGCGTGGTACAGCCCGAGCCCCGCCAGCAATGCGCCCAGCAACCCGAACACGGTGGCCCACGCGGCCGGCGCGCCGATGCGCTGTTCGAGGAAGCCGGCCAGGATCACCAGGCCGCCCAACGACAGGAATTTGGCGCCGTTGAAAAACGCGCCCTGCCAGCCGGCAAACGCGGCCTGCTGGCGCGCGGACAGGCTCGCGATATACAAGCCGTCGGCCGCGATGTCGTGCGTGCTCGACGCGAGCGACACGACCGCCAGCAGCGCGATCGCCAGAGCGAACCACGCCGGCAGCTGCAGCGCGAGCGCGAGGGCCGCGAGCGCGATGCCGCCCGCGACCTGGAGCACGACGACGACGCGCTTCTTGCTGGACGCCAGTTCCAGGAAGGGACTCCACAAGGCCTTGAACACCCAGGCAAGACCCAACAAGCCGGTCCAGCGCGCGATCTGCTCGTTGGGCACACCCATGCTCTTGAACATCAGCCCCGCCACGAGCGCGACGCTGTAGAACGGCAGGCCCTGCGCGAGGTACAGCGTGGGCACCCACGCGAGCGGATGCCGCCCTTGCCGGCCGGTGGCGGGTGTCAGGTGATCGGGACGGATGCTATCCATGGGAGTCCAGTGCGATGACGACGGTTGCGCTCTTGCGGCCGCGCGTGTCGAAGGTGGCGACCTTGAACACGGCGACGCCAGGCCCGGCTTCCACCGGCCCCGTGTAGCGCGGGCTGGCGGCGGCGGGCTCGCTGCCGTCCAGAGTGTAATGCAGCGCGAGGCCCGGCAGGGCGACGTTCGCGTGGACCGTCCGGCCGACGGCGATGGCACCCGGCGGCGGCAGGCGGTAGCCGTAGGCCAGCGGCGCGCGGTCGAGGCGCGCGAGTTCGCGCTGGCCGAGGCGGTTGGCGAATTCGTTCCACGCGTCGTCCATCGCGCCGGCACGCGCGGCCGCATCCTCGATCGCGCACCAGAGCGGATCGGGCGCCCACGCCCGTTCCGCCAGCGCCACGAGGCGCGGCGCGGCCAGGTATTCGATGCGCTCGCGCGTGCGGGCGTTCTCGCCCCACAACTGGCCCTGCAGGCCGACGATGCGGCGCCGGCCGTCAGGCGTCAGGCGCACCATCGCGGCCAGGCGCTCTGGCGGCACCGCCTGCCCCATCGGGTCGGCGGCCGCGCTGACGATCATGTCCAGCGGGCAGAAGCCGAACGCATGGCGCGTCTCGACGAAGCCGGCCCAGTAATAGCCCGGCTCCTGCGGGTCTTTCGCGTACGCGAGGTCGAAGTACAGGTTGGCGGCGTTCGCCAGCACGACGTCGTAGCCGGCATTGGCGAGGCGGTACGCGACGTCCTCCTTGCCCGAGCCCCACGCGTTGTTCCACGCATAGACCTGGAAGCCGGGACCGGCGAATTCGGGGCTCGGCTGCGGCACGCCGGCGCCGTCCGCAGTGGTGTGGTCATAGGCCAGGGCCGTCTCTTCCCAGCCGGCGAACACGAGGCCGTGCCGTGCCAGGATCGCGCGGCAGCGGCCGACGAAGTCCGCATGCAGCTGCCCCACGTGCGTCCAGCCCCGTTCGCGCATCAGGGCGCGGCAGGCGGGCGAACCTTCCCACGCGCCGGGCGGCACCTCGTCGCCGCCCGTGTGGACGGTGCGCAGCGGCACGCCCGCCTCGCGGTACAGCGCGGCCACGTGCGCGACGACCGTGTCGATGAAGCGGTCGACGGACGGCAGCGCGATGCAGATCACGTTGTCGCGCCACAGCTGCACGGATTCGTAGACGGAGGCGTCGTACGGATCGCTCAGCAGGTAGCGCCCGGCGCCTTCGACGTCGCCCTGCGCGCGCAGGCGGTCGTGGCGCGCGCGCATCGCCAGCACGGCCGCGCGCGCGTGGCCCGGCATATTGAATTCCGGGATGACCTCGATGTGGCGCGCATGCGCGTAACGCAGGATCGCGATGAAGTCGTCCGCGTCGTAACAGCCCGTCCCGGACGACGTGGCCACGTCCGCGCCGGAACCGAACGATGGCGGTAACGGGCCGCCATCGGGCGGCAGGCCGCGATCGTCCGGCGCGATGCCGCGCTTGCCGCCGATGTCGGTGAGTTCCGGCAGCGCGTCGATGCGCAAGCGCCAGCCCTCGTCGTCCGTCAGGTGCAGGTGCAGGCGATTCAACTTGTAGCGCGCCATGCAGTCGAGCAGGCGCCGCACGGTGTCCACCGACGCGAAGTGGCGCGCCACGTCGAGCATCATGCCGCGGTAGCCGAAGCGCGGCGCGTCGAGCACGCGGCCGCACGGCAGGGTGCCGTCGTCGTCCAGCAACTGGGCCAGCGTCTGGATGCCGTTGAACACGCCGTGCGCGCCGGCGCCGCGTACGAGGATCGTGCCAGGGCCGATGTCGAGCCGGTACGCCTCCGGTCCTTCGGCCGCCACCGTCCCGATCTCGAGCAGGACGCGCGCGCCCGAACCAATCGGCAGTCGGACCAGCAATGCGCGCAGCAGCGCCGCTTCCCCGGCCAGCGCGGCACCGGCATGGACCTCGCTGGTGGCCGACAGCCGGCAGCGTTCCGACGTAAAACGCGCCGAGATGGGTGTCGGCGTGATGCGGCCGACGTCTTCCGGCGGCAGCAGGCGCAGGCCGGCATTCTCGCGCCAGCGCCATGCGGCGTCGGCCGGCGCCAGCACGTCGCGCGCATGGCGCTGCAACTGTTCCGGCCGCGCGAACGGATTGATCTCCGGGTCGCCCAGGTCGACCGTGCGTCCGTCGGCCTCGACGAGGTAGAAGCCGAGCGGCGCATCCGTCACGCTGATGGCCCAGAAGCGGGCCTCGTAGCGCACGTCCAGCATTTCGCCCGGCAGCCACGCCGCGCCACCGGGGCGGCGCAGCGCGAACAGGTCACCGTTGACGTGTTCGACGTCGAAGCCCGCGCTCACGCTGCCGGGCAGCACGCGGCGGCACGCATTGAAGTACACGGTCCACCCCGGCGCGATCGGCGCGCCCGAGACGTTGGTCAACGTCAGCCGCGCCGCGAACACCTCGTCCGCGACGAGGTTCGTCAGGCATTCCCACGACGCCGCGACCGCGGCCCCGCCCAGCGATTCCCGTTGCGACACGATCAGAGCTTGCCGCGCAGGCCGAGGTAGAAGGTGCGGCCGTTCGAGTAGAAGGCGCGCGGCTGGTCCTTGTTCTCGGCGTACATCTTGATCGTCTCGTTGGTGAGGTTCAGCGCATCGAACGTGACCGTCAGGTGTTCGTTCAGCTTGAAGTTCACCGACGCCGCCAGCGACGGCATCGAATCGACGTGCTGGCTTGCGCCGCGGTCGACGCCGGCCTTGTACGACGAACGGTAGCTGTACGCGAGGCGGGCGCTGAAGCGGTCGTCCTCGTAATAGCCCGTCACGTTGTACGTGTTCTTCGACGCGTTGAGCATCTCGCCGCCGCCATCCAGTTCGCCGTCCGCCCACGTGTAGTTGGTGAGCACGCCGAAGTTGTTCCACACCGGCTGCTGCCAGGACAGCTCGATGCCCTTGTTGGTGGCGCTCGTGTTGTACGGCGACGTGATCTGGTAATCCGTGAACGCGCCGCGCTTGTTGTTGTAATAGCTGCCGGTGCTGGTGCCCTGCGCGACGATGGAGCTGAAGTCCATGTAGAACAGGCCCGCCGACAGCATCGCCTTCGGCATGTAGTACCACTCGGCCGACAGGTCGTAGTTGACGGAGCGGATCGGGTCGAGCTTGACGTTGCCGCCGCTGCCCGACAGCGCGTCGTCGTTCAGCGACACCGAGCCGCCCAGCGCGCTGTAATCCGGCCGCGCCATCGTCTTGGCGATGCCGGCGCGGACGACGAGGTCGGAACGGACGTCGAACTTCACGTTCGCGCTCGGCAGGTAGTCGCGGTATTTGCGCTCGTACGTCGTCGGCGTGTACGGGCCGAATGCGGAACCGGTGATCGGGTTCGTACCGCCCGGCAGGTTCACGACGGTCGTCTGGCGCGTCTCGACGGCGCGCAGGCCGACATTGCCGCTCCAGCCGTCGCCCTGGAGGTCGGCCATGCCATACACGGCTGCCGTCTTCTCGCCGACCTTGAATTCGTCGAGCCAGTTGTGGCGCAGCGTGAAGTCGAGCAGGCGGTTGCCCGGCACCGCGCCCCAGGCGCCGAGGGCCGCGCCGTCGTATTTGAAATAGTTGTTGAAGACGCTGCCGCCGAGGTCCGAGCCGAAGTCGCCCGGATACATCTGGCCGCTCCATGCCGGTCCCGGATTCGTGAAGCCGTTCGGGCCCGGACGGGTTTCCAGCGGGTGCTCGGCGGTGCGCTTGTGGTCCGTCCAGCGCGTGCCGAAGCGCACGGCCTGGATCCACGGGTTGTCGTGCAGGCGCCATTCGCCGTCGACCTGCGCATACTTTTCCTTGTCGACCGACTGCGCTTCGCCGCCGCCCGCCCATGCCGTCGACCCGGGCTTCGTCGTGTTCCCGCCCGGGTAGCTCACCGTGGCCGGCGTCATGCCGTTCAGCGCATACACCATGCCGCCGTCGACGTTGTTCTGGTAATAGACGTCGGCGTGGTCGAAGCCGACGCCGTGGGTGCGACCGAGCTTGCCCGTGAAGCTCAGGTCTTCCGTCGCGCGCCAGCGGCCGTTCAGGTCGACGTACCACGATTCGCCGCCGGCATCCGGACGGTAGATGTTGTCGACTTCGCCCGAGTTGCTGGAAAACGCGGCACCGACGAGGGTGCCGTTGCGGATCACCGGATTCGCCGGAATCAGGTTGGCGCTGTTGATCGAGTTCGCGGGCGCGGCCAGCCAGTTGGTGTTCTGGTGCGGCGCCTTCAGCTTCGAATAGAAGCCGTTCAAATCGACGCCGACGTCGCGCGACGGCTTCGCTTCGATGTCGAACGCGCCGCCTTCGCGCTTCTTCTTTTGCTCGAACAGCGCGGCGCCGATGAAGGTCGGGACCTTCACGCCGGCAAGCGATGGATTCGCGATGGCGGCGGCGCTCGTCGCGCCGATCGGGGTGTAGCCGAGGATCTCCTGGCCGTCGCGGCGCACGCTCTGCTTTTCCGAAAAGCCCTGCAGCAGCACGCCGAAATTGCCCTCCGGGTTCTTCCAGCTCACGAGCGCCGACACCTGCGGCTCGGTCTTTTTCGCGAGGTCGTTGTAGTTGGCCTGCACGGACGCTTCCACCGTCAGGGGCTGGCGGAAGTCGAGCGGACGGCGCGTGATCACGTTGATGGCGCCGGAGACGCCGCCTTCGACGAGGTCCGCGGTGGCGCTCTTCTGCACGACGACGGAACCCACGAGTTCCGACGGCAGCAGCGAGAAGCTCGACGAACGTCCCACGTTGCCGCCGTACTGGTTCAGCACGAACCAGTCGCCGGTGCTGATGGCGTGGCCGTTGAACAGCGTCTGTTGCAGGCTGGGGCTCGTGCCGCGCAGGCTCACACGGTCGTTCTCGCCGAAGCCCCCTTCGCCGCCCGCGGACGACTGCGTGTTCACGCCGGGCAGGCGCTGGATCGCGTCGGCCACGTTCTTGTCGGGCATCTTGCCGATGTCCTCGGCCGTCACCACCTCGACGACGGCATCCGCGTTGCGCTTCTGGCGCAGCGACTGTTCCAGCGCGGCGCGCACGCCCGTCACGATGACGGTCTGCGTGTCCTGCACGCCGTCCTGCGCGCGGGCCTGGGCGGCGATGCCTATCACCAGTACGGCCACTGCGCTCGCGATCGCGGTGCGCGCCACGCTATTCCTCTGCTGTCTCATGTGCTCTCCCAAAACTGTATCGATCAAGGAACTTTTCCAGTTTCGAATTCGTGGACGCTGCAGCGTCTCTCGTCTTCGTATGGGGCGCATTGTCTCGTTGAAATTCCGACCATGTTTGTCAAATCTTGCTATCGCGAACCCGTGCGTCATATTTTCGACACATGGACGTGATAGCCAAAACTTGCAGACAAATGGGCGAAAAACGGCTATCCGCGCGCGCGGATCAGCGCCGGAAAATCCACAGCAGCAGCGAGACGACGATGGAGATGATGAGGCAGGTGACGATGGGAAAGTTGAAGCTGAAGCCGGCGCGCACGATGTGGATGTCGCCGGGCAAACGGCCCAGCGGCAGCCGGCGCAACCAGGGCCAGGCGAGCCCCGCGGCGAGCAGGACGAGGCCGAGGACGATCAGGAGTTTTTGCATGCCGCCAGTCTAGCGCCTTTCGTACCGCCCGAAAAATCTGGTTGGGATAGACTTTGCCTCAGCCTATCACTTTGGACGAAAGGGGAAAGCATGTCTACCACCTGGATCGTATCCGCCGACGCGGGCCGCGCCCGCATCTTCGCCGAGTCGGACCCCAAGCAGCCTTACATCGAAGTCGAGGACATGGTCAGCGCCAATGCCCGCCTGCGCGACATCGACATCAACACGGACCGGCTCGGCGCCACCGCGGCCGGCCAGAGCATCCACAACACCGGCGGCGCCACGCCGAACAAGCAATACCAGCCGGCGCAGACGCCGGAGCAGCACGACGCCGAATTCTTCGCCAAGGACATCTGCAACTTCCTGCTCAAGGGCTGGCAGGAGCAGCGCTTCCAGAAGCTGGAACTGGTGGCCGAGCCCAAGTTCCTGGGCGTGCTGCGCGGCCAGCTGGACAACCAGCTCAAGCCGCTCGTCGACCTGGAATTGAACAAGGACTACAGCCACTGCAACGCGCACCAGCTGCGTGAACAATTGCAGGCGCAAAAGACCAAGTTCTGACGCCGCGACCTGCGCCGGGCCGGTTCAGGCCCGCGCCAGCGCCCGCCGCGGCGGCACGGGCGCGACCAGCGACGCATGCGATGTCTGCTGCGCACCGACCCGGAACACGCCGACGGCCGCGGCCAGGCGCCGGGCCTGGTCGCGCATCGTGCCGGCCGCGTCGGCCGCTTCCTCGACCAGCGCCGCATTTTGCTGCGTCACCTGGTCCATCTGCGCGACGGCGACGTTGATCTGGCCGATACCGGCCGTCTGCTCGCGACTCGCCTCCGTGATCTCGCCCATGATGTCCGTGACGCGCTGCACGCTCGCGACGATCTCGCGCATCGTGGCGCCGGCCTGCTCGACGAGCCTGCCGCCCACCTCCACGCGTTCGACGGAATGCTCGATGAGCTGCTTGATTTCCCGCGCGGCCCCGGCCGAGCGCTGCGCCAGGTTGCGCACTTCGGACGCCACGACGGCGAAGCCGCGGCCCTGCTCGCCCGCACGCGCCGCTTCCACGGCTGCGTTCAAGGCCAGGATGTTGGTCTGGAACGCGATGGCGTCGATCACGCCGATGATCTCGGCGATGCGGCGCGACGACGCGCTGATCTCACCCATCGTGCCCACGACTTCGCGGATCACGGCGCCGCCGCGCCCTGCCACGCCGGACGCCGCCTCGGCCAGCGTATTCGCCTGGCGCGCATTGTCGGCATTGTTCTTCACGGCCGACGTCAATTCTTCCATCGACGCCGCCGTCTCTTCCAGCGCCGACGCCTGCTGCTCGGTGCGCGCCGACAGGTCCTGGTTGCCGGCCGCGATCTGGTTCGATGCCGTCGCGATCGCGTCGGTGCCGATGCGCACCTCGCCCACGATGGCGCCCAGCGACGTGTTCATCATCTGCAGCGCCGCCAGCAGCTGGCCGATCTCGTCGTGGCGCTCGATGTGCACGGTCTGCGTGAGGTCGCCGGCCGCCACGCTGCGCGCCAGGCGCACGGCTTCGGCCAGCGACGCGCCGATGCCGCGAATGAGCAAAGCGGCGACGAGGGCGCCGGCCAGCGCCCCGACCGCGATCATGCCGATCGACAGGTTGCGCGTACGCTCGTAGCGCGCCAGGGCCGCGTCGTACTGCGCTTTCGCCACGTCCAGCTGCAGCTGCACGAGCGCCTGCATGTTCTTTTGCGCGGGCAGGAAGCGCGCGTTCAACGGCCCGGCGACGAGGTCCTTGACCTGCTCCGCGGCGTTGGCGCGCAGCGCGGCCATGGTCGGCTTGAGCCCCTCCTGGACAAAGGCCTGGCGGCTCTCGATGAAGGCCTGCGCCAGCGTCCTTTCCTGCGGCGTCAGCGAGGTCGCCTTGTACTCGTCCCACGCGTCGCTGATCGCGCGGATGCGCCCCTCGACTTCCGCGATCACGGGACCGTTGTCCGGCCCGGCCGCCAGCGCCGCGCTCGACAGGGCATTCTGGTTCTGCTGCATCAACGACAGGATATGGTTGAGCCGGGACAACGCCATCAGGCGGTCGTTATAGACCGAACCCAGGGCTGCGTTCGTCGCGCCCTGGTTGACGAGGCCGACGACGCCGACGGCGATGGAAACCGCACTCAACAGTGCGGTCAGGAAAATGAGGCGGGTCTTGATGCTGATGTTGTTAAGCATGGAGATGGCTGGGGTAATGGATGCAGCCGAACTGTAGAGCAGTTTCGCCGGCGCCGATACCCGCTTGTGGCCATCTATCTACAAAATCGTGCAAAACTCAATTATCACACCCACATTTGCACCGAAATAGAAATATATTTCACCATGCCGGTGCGCCGTGGCCAATCCGGTGCGTCCGTGCCGACGCCGGCGCGGACGCGGGCACGCCCGTCTGGTCCAGCTTGAACACGCTGACCGCCTCGGCCAGGCTGCGCGCCTGATCCTGCATCGATTCCGTGGCCGCCGCGGCCTGTTCGACGAGGGCCGCGTTCTGCTGCGTCACCTGGTCCATCTGCAGGATCGCCGCGCCGACCTGTTCGATGCCGGCGCTCTGCTCGCCCGACGCGGCCGAGATCTCGGCCATGATGTCCGAGACGCGCTGCACGCTGGCGACGACTTCCTGCATCGTCGTGCCGGCCTCGCCGACGAGGCGCGAACCGGTGGCGACCTTGTCGACGGAGTCGCCGATCAGTTCCTTGATCTCTTTCGCGGCCGCGGCCGAGCGCTGGGCCAGCGTGCGCACTTCGGTCGCCACGACGGCGAAGCCGCGGCCCTGCTCGCCCGCGCGCGCCGCTTCCACGGCCGCGTTCAGGGCGAGGATGTTGGTCTGGAACGCGATGCCGTCGATGACGCCGATGATGTCGACGATCTTCTTCGACGACGCGTCGATGGCGCCCATCGTCGCGACCACCTGGGCCACGACGTCGCCGCCGCGCACGGCCACGCCGGACGCCGACACCGCCATCTGGTTGCCCTGCCGCGCGTTCTCGGCGTTCTGGCGCACGGTGCTCGTCAATTCCTCCATCGACGACGCGCTCTCCTCCAGCGCGCCGGCCTGCTGCTCGGTGCGGGCCGACAGGTCGTGGTTGCCGGTCGCCACCTCGACAGCGGCGGTGGCGATGGTGTCCGCACCGCTGCGCACGCGCGTCACCAGGGCGTTCAGGTTCACGTTCATGGTCTGCAGCGCGGCCATCAGTTCACCCGTCTCGTCGCCGCTCACGGCCTCGATCCGGCTCGACAGGTCACCCCGCGCGACCGCGTTGGCCAGCGTCACGGCGCGGCGCAGCGGGCCGGTGATGCTGCGCGCGAGCCACCACGCCAGCGCCGCGCCCAGCAGCACCGCCACGACGCCCACGCCGGCCAGCAGCAGGCGGCCGGTCGCCGCGACCTCCTCGACGTGCGCCTTGGCGTCGTCGAATCCTTTTTTCTGGTGCTCCGCGAGATCGTACGCGGCCGCCTCGTACGCATTGAGCGCCGGATTCATGTCGGCGTCGGCCGCGCGCTCGATGGCGGCCGCATCGGCCGTGCCGCCCTCCTTCAGCGCGAACAGCTTCTTGCGCGCCGCCGTGTACACCTTGCGCTGCGCGTTGAGCTTTGCAAACAGCGCCTTGCCTTCCGTGCTGGCGACGTCGCGCTGCAATTGCTTGTCGATGTCGGTGATGTCGGCGCTGTTCGCCTTCATCCTGGCGTCGATCCGCGCGCGATCCTCCTCGTCCACGGCGCGCAGGCGCGCTTCGGTCAGGGCACGGTTGATGCGGGTGTCGGCCAGCCAGCGGTCGGCCAGGCGGGTCTTGCGGATCGACGCGTCCATGTCGACGGTCGCGCCGACCACCTGCTGCAGGCGCAGCGTGCCGACCACGGTCAGCATCGCCGAGAGCGCCAGTACGGCGGCGAACGCGACGCCCAGCCGGGCGCCGATTTTCAGGTGATGGATAGTCATGTGCACCTCGACGGAAAACGGTAAAACTGCGCAACGGAACTGCGCGCTCAAGCCGCGGACGCGCGCGGCGGGTCGTGGCGGCGGGCCGAAGCGGTGACCGGGGCGCGGATTGAGCCCGACGGAAGACGCCTGCATGGGCGGGGCCGTGTCACAATTTGATGATACACGCGATATTTATGCACAGAACATCCAGTTGCAGTACCACAACGCTATTTCGTCGCGGAATGAGAACTGCGAGTCGATATATAGTTAAGATTGCAAATTCCGCTTTGCTACGGGCTTGCCATGTCGGTTTCCATCCTGTCCACTTTGCCGCGTCCGCGGCGCCGCCGGTTCACCGCGGCCGCCGTGTCGATGGCCTGTTCCCTGCGGGCCGGCACGGCAGGCGCGGCCGCGCCGCGGCCCGTGCTGCTGGGACTCGACGGCGAATTCGGCCTGGACAATTCGACATCGGCGCAGGCCGTCGAGCTCGGCATGCGCGCGGCGATCGCCGAGATCAACGCGGCCGGCGGCGTGCTGCATGGCCGGCCGCTGGCCCTCGTCGTCAAGGACCACCGCTCGATCCCGGCGCGCGGCATCCGCAACATCCAGGAGTTCGCGGCGATGCCCGATCTCGTGGCGGTGTTCGGGGGCCGCTTCAGTCCCGTCGTCATCGAAGAGCTGCCGACGCTGCGTGCGACGCGCACGCTGTTCATGGCGCCGTGGTCCGCGGCCGACGTCATCGTCGACAACGGGATGCACCCGAACTACGTGTTCCGCCTGTCGCTGCGCGATTCCCTCGCCATGCCCAAGCTGCTGCAGGTGGCGCACCGGCGCGGCCTGCGGCGCATCGGCCTGCTGCTGACCAACACGTCTTGGGGCCGCAGCAACGCCAAGGCGGCGACGGTCGCGGCGGGCAAGCTGCCGGCCATGAAGATCGTCGGCACGTCGTGGTACAACTGGCGCGACACGAGCCTCGTCGACAATTACCAGCACCTGCGCGCGGCCGGCGCCCAGGCCATCATCCTCGTCGCCAACGACGACGAGGCGGCGATCCTCGTGCGCGAGATGGCCGCGCTGCCGCCGCAACAACGCCTGCCGCTCCTCAGCCACTGGGGCGTGACCGGCAGCGACTTCGCGGCCCAGACCGGACCCGCGCTGCAGCGGGTCGACCTGTCGGTGATCCAGACGTTCAGCTTCTTCAACGCCGACCCGGCGCGCGTGCGGCGCTTCCTGGACAGCGCGGCGCAGGTCTCGACGGTACGCCGCGTCGAGGACATCAAGAGCCCGGTGGGCGCCGCCCACGCCTACGACCTCACGCACATCGTGGCGCTGGCGCTGGCCCGCGCCGGCAGCACCGACCGCAAGGCCGTGCGCGACGCGCTCGAACATCTCGGCACCTGGCGCGGCCTCGTCAAGACTTACGCGCCGCCGTTCACGCCGGCCCGCCACGAGGCGCTCGGCGCGGACGACCTGCTGCTGGCGCGCTACCGCGCCGACGGCGTGCTGGTGCCGGCCAGCGACTGACATGACGGACCGCTCACTGTCCACCGCCCCAGCCAGCCTGTCGCGCCGCTTCGCGATCGCGGCCGCGATCCTGACGGCGGCCTCCGTGCTGCTGATCGCCGGCGTCTCGTTCTGGCTGATCGACTACCAGCGCGCGCAGGCCAACGCGCTGCTGCAGAAGCGCGAAGTCGCCTTCCATGCCGCGACGGTCGGCCACAACCTGCAATCGGTCGTCACGCGCCTGCAGGAAGTGGGCGCCAGCCCGATCCTGGCCACGGCGCTCGTCGACAGCGCCGGCAAGGAAACCTATCTGACGCCGTTCCTGCACGGCCTGCGCCAGATGAACGGGATCCCGCTGCACCTGCTGTTCACGGATTTCGAGGGCAAGGAAATCGCCGACAACGGCGTGCCCGGATTCACGCCGGCCGACCTGGCCTGGCTGCGCGCGCGCCTGGAACACGGCGACGACCAGGGCGGCAGACTGGCGGCGCTGCAGTCCGGTCCGGACGGCACTGAACTGATCGGCGTCGTCCTGCTGCGCTACGCGCGCACGCGCACGCCGGAAGGCGCCCTGATGTACAAGGTGCGGCTGGCCGACCTCAAGCCGGTGCCGTGGGCGGCGCTCGCACCCGCCGCCGCGGGCGCGGCCGCGGACGCGCACGAGATCGCGGCGGACGTGCCGCTGCCGCCGCACCTGGCCCACCTGCGCCTGGTGCTGCGCGAGGACGAGCGCCGTCTGCCGCCGCCGCTGGAGACGGCCGGTCCGCATTACCTGCTGATCATCCTCGTCGCCTTCTTCCTCGCGCTGCTCGTGTTCATCCTGGCGTCGCGGCTGGCGTTCGGCCTCACGCGCGACCTGCGCCGCCTCGAGACGTTTTCCGCGAGCCTGGGCGACGACATCGGCAGCCAGCGCGCGCCGCTCGACGGCTCGCGCGAAGTCGTCAGCCTGGCGCGCGCGCTGAACCGCATGCTCGACCGCCTGTACGAACAGCACGCGCGCCTGGAAGCGGAGCGCCGCAAGTTCCTGCAACTGGCGAACAACATCCCGCAGCTCGTGTGGATCGCCGACCCCGCCGGCAACATCGTCTGGTTCAACGACCGCTGGCACGAATTCACGGGCAGCCCGCCGGGCAGCATCGGCGTGGACGAGTGGCACCGCTACCACGATCCCGACGTCCTGCCCCAGGTGATGCGGCGCTGGCGGGAAGCCCTCGCCAGCGGCAACATGGCGCAGATGACCTTCCCGCTGCGCGGCGCCGATGGCCGCTACCGCAGCTTCTTCACGTCGGTGGCGCCGCTGCGCGACGACGGCGGCGGCATCGTCCAGTGGTTCGGCACCTGTACCGACGTCACCCCGCTGGAACGGGCGGAACGGGCCGTGCGCTACAGCGAGGAGCGCCTGCAGCAAGGCCTCGTCGCCGCGCGCATGGCCGTGTGGGAGCGCGATCCGCACAGCGGCAAGGTGACGTTCGCGGCCAATTTGCAGAGCGTGTTCGGCAAGAATTGGCACAACATCGCCGAGTTGCAGAAGCTCGTCCATCCGGACGACCGCCATGCCCTGCGCGACACGGTCGAGCAGGCGATCCGCGCCGGCGGCGAATACCGCGCCGCGCCGCGCATCCGCCGCGCCGACGACGGCCGCCTGGCCTGGATCGACCTGCGCGGCCGCCTCGGCCTCGGCGCCGACGGCCGCAGCACCGTCGTGCACGTCGTGGCGATCGACATCACGGAACGCAAGCGCGCCGAAGAAGCCCTGCAGCTGGCCGACCAGCGCAAGGACGAATTCCTCGCCATGCTGGCGCACGAGCTGCGCAACCCGCTGGCGCCGATCTCCAGCGCGGCCGACATGCTGCGCCTGGCCTATGCGGGCGAACCGCGCGTCAAGCAGATCAGCGACATCATCGCGCGCCAGGTCGCCCACATGCGGCACCTCGTGAACGACCTGCTGGACGTCTCGCGCGTCACGCGCGGCCTCGTCACCGTGGCGCGCCGGCCGCTCGACCTGCGCCGCGTCGTCGTCGAGGCGACCGAGCAGGCGCGCCCGCTCATCGACGCGCGCCGTCACGCGCTCGACGTCCGGCTGGGCGAGGCGCCGGTGATGGTGGACGGCGATCACACGCGCCTCGTGCAGGTGGTCGCGAACCTGCTCACCAACGCCGCCAAGTACACGCCCGAGGGCGGCCGCATCGAGGTCGAACTGGACGCCGCCGACGGCCAGGCGTTCCTGGCGGTGCACGACAACGGCAACGGCATCGGGCCCGACCTGCTGCCCGTCGTGTTCGACCTGTTCACCCAGGGCTCGCGCACGCTCGACCGCGCCCAGGGCGGCCTGGGCCTCGGCCTGGCCCTCGTGCGCAAGCTGGTCGAACTGCACGGCGGCCAGGTCGACGCCGCCAGCCCCGGCCCGGCGCGCGGCAGCACGTTCACCGTCACGCTGCCGCTGCTGGCATAAAATTCCCGACCCCGCATTTCAGCGAAAGAACCGATCCATGCACACCACCTACGACCGGCCGCGGAGCCGGACATGATCGTCCGCGACCGTCCCTCGGCCCTGCGGCTGTTCTTCATCCTGCGCGGGTCGGTCCTGCCGCGCATCTGGATGCACCTCGCGGTCAGTACGCTGCTGGCGCTGCTCGTGACCTGGACCGACGGCAAGCTCGGCCACCACAAGCTGCATTTCACGACGACGCCGTTCACGTTGATGGGCCTCCCGCTCGCCATCTTCCTCGGCTTCCGCAACAACGCCGCCTACGACCGCTACTGGGAAGGCCGCAAGCAGTGGGGAGAACTCGTGCTGCGCAGCCGCAGCCTCGCGCGCCAGTGCCTGTCGCTCGTCGTGCCCGGCGCGGCCCGCGATGCCGACGAACCGCACCTGCGCATCGTCCGCCGCGCCATCGCCTATGCGCACGCGCTGCGCCACCGCCTGCGCGACGTGCCCGGCGGCGTGCCCGACGCCGACGTCGCGCCCTGGCTCGACAAGGCCGAATGGGAACGCGTGCGCGCGCTGCCCAACGTGCCGTACGCACTGATGCTGGAAATGGGCACGGACCTCGGACACTGCCTGCGCACGGGCCGGCTGGATGCCTGCTTGGCGCCATCCATCGACGCCAGCCTGTCCGCGATGACGGCCGTCGCGGCGTCCTGCGAACGCATCCGCGGCACGCCGATCCCGTTTTCGTACACGCTGCTGCTGCACCGCACGGCCTACCTGTACTGCTTCCTGCTGCCGTTCGGCCTCGTGGACACGATCGGCTACCTGACGCCGCTCGTGTCGGCCATCGTGGCCTATACCTTCTTCGGCCTGGACGCCCTCGGCGACGAGCTCGAGGAACCGTTCCGCGCGTCCGACAACGGCCTGTCGCTCGACGCCCTGTGCCGCACGATCGAGATCGACCTGCGCACGGCCCTGGGCGAACGCGACCTGCCGCCCCCGCTGCTGCCGCGGAACTGCCGCCTCGACTAGGCTACTTCACGTCGAGCTGGAACGGCGCGGCCGGCAGATCGTCGGTGCCGAACAGGTTCACGAACGGCGCGTCGGCCCAGGCGTAGCGCACGCGCGTGACGTCGGGCGTGCCGGCGCCGGGCAGGACGACCGTGGTGCCGGCCACGCGCGCATCGGCGTAGCGGCAGGCCGTGCCCGCGCACACCTCGAAGGCGATGGCGCGGTCGGACGAATACGTCGCGAGACCCCCGCCGGTGTCCTTGAACGCGATGACGATGTCGCCGCCGACGCGCCGCGCCGACACGGCCGTCGGACCGCCGGGCGCCGACTTCTCGCCGTACGCGACGGCGCGCGCCGCGCGCGCGAGGCGCTCGCCGACGACCGTCTTCTGGGTCGGGTGGATGTCGAAGCGGTCGCCCACGTCGAGCGTGACGGCGAGTCCCGCGTGGGCATCGTGGGCCACCGTCCCGGCCTGCGCCTCGCGCAGCTCGGCCCAGCCGGACTGGCCGGGCGACTTCGCCGTCGCGCCGAACGACGGCAGCTGCACGACGAGGAACGGCAGCGCCGGCTGGTCGAAATGCTGTCTCCAGTCGCGCATCAGCAGCGGCAGCAGCGCGCGGTATTCCTGCGCCGCGCCCGCGTTCGATTCGCCCTGATACCACGCCGCCAGCTTGAATTTATAACCGACCAGCGGCGCGATCATGCCGTTGTACAGCGTCGTGAGACTCGTCGGCACGTCCCACGGCGCCGGCGGCACGGACAGGCCTTTCAATGCGCCGCCGCGCTGCACCTTCCACGCGGCCGGCAGCGGGATCGCCTGGCCGTCCGCCAGGCCCACGCTGCGCTTTTCCGGCGGGCCCGACAGGCCGCCGCCCTGCCCGCCGCTCAGCACGCGCATGGCGATCACGTTGCGGCCCGGCTTGAACACGCCGGCGGGCACGGCATAGTCGCGCCACATCCAGGCCATGCTGGCACCGCCCACGCGCACGCCGTTGACCCAGGTGGTGTCGTAGGTGTCGACGGGCCCCAGGTGCAGCGCGTTCGCGGCCTTTGCCTGGGCATCCGTCAGCGTGACGGTCGTGCGATACCATGCCACGCCGTCGAAGTCCTTGAAGCCGGCCAGGCCGCTGTCCTTCCACGACCCGGACGGCGTGACGGCCGGCCAGGCGGCGTCGTCGAAGTCCGGCGAAATCCAGGCGCGCTGCGCGGCCGCAGCCGGGTCGTGCGCGCTCCACCAGGCTTCGTTGCGCGCGTCCTCGGCGTGCATGCCCGCGGCTGGGTCGGCGCCGAACTGCGCGACGGCGGCCACGCCGGCCTGGTAGTCGCGCAGGGTGCGCAGCGACTCGGCCCCGATCCAGCCCTGGATCGTCGTGCCGCCCCAGCTGGCGTTGACGAAGCCCACCGGCACCTTGTAGCTGCCCTGCAGCGAGCGCGCCATGTAGTAGCAGACGGCGGAGGCGTCGCCGACCGTTTCCGGCGTCACGACCTTCCACTCGACGGGGCCCTTGAGCTCATCCTGCGGCAGCGTCGCGCTGTTCTTCTGCACGTTCAGGAAGCGCAGCGTCTCGTTGCGTCCCGTATAAATCGCGCCGATGGCATTGGTCGCCTGATGCTGGGCGAATTCCATGTTCGACTGGCCCGAGCACAGATACACGTCGCCGACCAGGATGTCGGCGCGGCTGACCGCCTGCCCGTTCGACGCCACCGTCAGCGTGTACGGCCCGCCCGCCGGCTGCGGCGGCAGCTGGACCTTCCATTTGCCGTGCGCGTCCGCGCTGCCGTTCACCGTGTGTCCGCCCAGCGTGACGGCCAGCTTGCGCCCGGCGTCCGCCGTGCCCCACACGGCGATGGGCTGGTCGCGCTGCAGCACCGCGTGGTCGGAAAAGATACGTGCCAGCCCGAGTTCGGCCGCCTGCCCCGGCAGGCAGGTGCAGGCGGCGGCAAGTGCCAGCAGGGGCACGGTCATCCGTGTTGTCTCCATCATGATTCCTCTCGTTGTGAGCGTTGGCGCGCTATCGGGTCGGGCGCGATGTTTGCGCTCTCATTTTTTGAAGGAAGCATGTTATATCAATGTCGGGGCCGCCGCACTTACTGCTTTGCGACGGGCAAAAAAAACCAGCCCGTGGGCTGGTGTTTCGCGCAACACGGGCGTGCGCGGCGCTGCGGCAGCGCCGCGCACGAGGCCAATCAATAGCCGCGCTTGCCGTCCTGGCTGGTGGTGCCGGTGCCGCTGGTGCCGGTGCCGCTGGCGCCGGTCCCGGTGGCGCTGGTGCCGGTGCCCGAACCCGAGCCGGTGCCGCTCATGCCAGAGCCGGACATGCCGGTGCCCGTGCCGCTGGCGCCGGTGCTGCCGCTCATGCCGCTGGTGCCCGACGAGCCCGAACCCGTGCTGCCGCTCATGCCGCTCATGCCGCTCGAACCCGAGGAACCGGTGCCGGCCGGAGGCGTGGTCGTGGTGCCGGTGCCCATGCTGCCGCTGGTGCCGGTGCCGGTGCCGGTGCCCATGCTGCCGCTCGTGCCGGAGGTGCCGGAAGTGCCGGACGAACCCGAGGTGCCCTGGGTATCCTGGCTACCGCTCGACGACGAGCCGCTGGTACCCATGCTCGAACCGCTGCTGGTGGAGCCGCTGCTGCCGCTCGAACCGCTGCTGGAGCTGCTCTTCTTGTGGTGTTTTTTCTTGCTGTGTTTCTTGGTGGTCGAGCTGCCCGACGCCGCCTGGTCCTGCGCGGTCGCGCTGCTGCCCGTCGACGAGCTGCCGCTGGTCTGTGCCTGAGCGTTCATCGTGCCGAACATCGCCACCGTGACGGCGGCACCCAGCAGGCCTTTCAGTAACTTATTCATTTTCATGTCGATCTCCAAAGAGAATGGATTTGGGGCAAAAAACTCTGCAATATCAAGAAGATATTGTGGAGGCGGAGTTTAAAGAGATCGACGCGAAGGGTGCGCGCGTTAGCCTTGCGGCAACAAAATAGAGCCTCAAAAGAGGCCCGTCCAGAGGGAAAACGGCGGATCGCGCTCGGCGGTCAGTCGACGCCGGCCGCCTGCGCGGCCAATGTGCCCATGCGCGTGTACAGGTCGAGGATGTTGCTCCTGTCGTCCGGATAAACGCGGTTCGACAGGAACACGTAGAACGCCCGCGAATCCGGATCGACCCACAACACGCAGCCCGTGAAACCCGTGTGGCCATAGCTGCCAACCGGAAACACCGAACCGCGCGGCCGCCTGGCGTACGGCGAATCGATGTCCATGCCGAGGCCGCGCTGTGCCAGGCCGGCGGGCGACTGCACCGTCGTCAGCAGGCGCACGCTCGCGGGGCTCAGGATGCGCACGCCGTCCAGCACGCCGCCGGCCAGCAACATGCGGGCATAGCGCGCCACGTCGCCGGCCGTCGTGAACACGCCGGCCGAGCCGGCCACACCGCCCATGCGGCGCACCGTTGGGTCGTGCACGACGCCGCGCAGGAGTTCGCCCGGCGCGAGGTCGCCGTGCGCGCCCTTGCCATCGTCGCGGCCCAGCTGGGTCGGCGCGATCGTCGCCACGTCGACCCGGCGCAGCGGCAGATACCCGGTGTTCTGCATCCGCAGCGGCGCGAAGACGTGGGCCTGCGCGTAATCGTCCAGCGGCGTGCCGGTGACCTTCTCGACGACCTGGCCCAGCAGCACGTAATTGATGTCGGAGTAACGGAAGAACGTGCCGGGCGCATGCGTGACGACCTGCGCGCACGCGAGCGCGTGCGCGGCCGCGCGCCCGTGCCACTCCGGCTTTGCCGGCAGCCCGGCGGGCAGGCCGGTGCTGTGCGTGAGCAGTTGGCGGATCGTGATCGTTTCCTTGCCGCCGTTCGCGCACTCGGGAAAGTACTTGACGAGCTTGTCGTCCAGGCCGATGCGCCCCTGCTCGGCCAGGATCAGCACGGACGGTGCCGTGGCCAGCACCTTCGTCAGCGACGCGGCGTCGTACATGGTGGACGTCGTGACGGGTGCCGCGTCGTCGTCATACGTCAATCGGCCGTAGGCGCGTTCGTAGACGGCGTCTCCATGCTCCAGGTGGAATACGGCGCCCGGCAACTTGTGCGCATCGACGGCCTCGATGATGGCGGCGTCGATCTGCGGGAATCGGCGCACGTCCAGCTGCGGCACGTCGCCCACGGGCGGGCGCGGCGCACGGGACGGCGCGGCGCAGCCGGCGGCGAGCACGGCGATACAGACGGCGGCCAGCAGGGTCCTGGATGGCGGGCGGGGCGGGTAAATACGCATGACGGGACGAAAAAAAAGATGACCACGGGACATGGATCGACCGGCCATCATAGGCAGCCCGTCAGGCGGGGTCAAGCGTAGGAGATGCGCCGCGGCCCGCCGCGCCGGACCGTGCAGCACGCGCAAAAAGGGATCGGCGTATCATTTAACGATGACTGCACCCATGATTCCTTTTTCGATCCTCGACCTCGCCCCGATCACGGAAGGCAGCGACGCCGCCGAATCCTTCCGCCGCTCGCTCGACCTCGCGCAACACGGCGAACGCTGGGGCTACCACCGCTTCTGGCTGGCCGAACACCACGGCATGCCGGGCATCGCCAGCGCGGCGACGGCGGTGCTGATCGCCCACGTGGGCAACGGCACCTCGACCATCCGCCTCGGCGCCGGCGGCATCATGCTGCCGAACCATTCCCCGCTCGTTATCGCGGAACAATTCGGCACGCTCGAATCGCTGTTCCCCGGCCGCATCGACCTGGGCCTGGGCCGCGCGCCCGGTTCCGACCACGCGACGGCGCGCGCCCTGCGCCGCAACCTCGCGTCCGACGCCGACGAATTCCCGCAGGACGTCGTGGAACTGATGGACTATTTTGCCGACGCCCCGCGCCGCCACGTGCGCGCCGTGCCCGGCGCCGGCCTCAAGGTGCCCGTGTGGATCCTCGGCTCCAGCCTGTTCGGCGCGCAACTGGCCGCGATGATGGGCCTGCCGTACGCGTTCGCGTCGCACTTCGCGCCGCAGATGATGATGCAGGCCATCGAGATCTACCGCACCAACTTCCGCCCCTCGGCCCAGCTCGACAAGCCGTACGTGATGCTCGGCTTTAACGTGTTCGCCGCCGCGACGGATGCGGAGGCCCACTGGCGCGCGACGTCGATGCAGCAGGCGTTCGTCAACCTGCGCAGCGGCCACCCGACGCACCTGAAGCCGCCCGTCGAAGGCTATCTCGACCTGCTGGGCCCGGCGGAACGGGGCATGCTCGATGGCGTGCTGTCATGCTCGGCGATCGGCTCGCCGGACACCGTCGAGCAGCAATTGAAAGCCTTCATCGCCCGCACGGGCGCGGACGAGCTGATGATCACGTCGCAGATCCACGACCATGCGGCGCGCCTGCGCTCGTACGAGATCGCGGCCGGCATCCGGCGCACCGGCTGATATTACCGATGGCCGCAACGGTGATCTGGCGAACATTCAACCGGCGCGGCTGCGTCTAGGCTGTCATCCATGGACGGCATTCGGCCGTTGATAGCATCATCCATTGGAGGACTTATGAAAACCCGACTGATCGCCGCAACCCTCATGCTCTCGCTCGCCTCGACGGGCGTCGCCTACGCCAAACCCAGCTGCGCGAAAGGCGCCCTCGTCGGCGGCGTCGGCGGCCACGTGGCCGGCAAGCACGGCCTGCTCGGCGCCGCCGCCGGCTGCGCCATCGGCCACCACATGGCGAAGAAGCAGGAGCGCGAGCAACAACGGCAGGCGCAAGCGCAGGCACAGGCTAATGCGCAGGCACAGGCGGCAAACAGCCAGCAGCCGGCGCCGCGCAAGTAAGCCAACAGCCACACTAGCTCCGTCGTTCCCGCGCAGGCGGGAACCCAAGTTTTGCCGCCAGCTCGTGCAAATTGGGTCCCCGCCTGCGCGGGGACGACGGTTTTTAGGCTAATTCGCTATTTCACGCATCCTCCGTTCCCGCCCGCCCCGGGGACGACGGTTTTTACGCCAATTCGCTATTTCACGCATCCCCCATCCCGCCTGCGCGGGAATGACGGTCAGGCGCTTCACGCATCCCCCGTCCCCGCCTGCAGCGCGTCGATCACATGGCGCGTGGAACGCACCTTGCCCATGATGCGGAAGGTGTGCTCGCAGGCGAACTTGTGCATGTCGGCCTGCATGCTGCTCATCGCATCCTCGACGAAGACGACGCCGTAGCCGCGGTCGAACGCGGCGCGCGCCGTCGACTCGACCCCGAAATTGGTGGCGATGCCGCCGAGGATGATCGTCTTGACGTTGCGCCGCCGCAGCAGCTGGTCCAGCTCCGTGCCGTAGAAGGCGCCCCACTGGCGCTTCGTGACGACGATGTCCGTCGCCTGCACCTGGGCGTCCGGCGCCAGCTGCGAGGCGTCCGGCGGCGGCGCGGGCGTGCCCGGCTTGCGCAGCGGTGCGTCGGCCGGCGGCAGCTGCAGTTGGTCGACGAGCACGCGCACGAAAATCACCATGCCGCCGCGGTCGCGCATTTCTCCCGCCAGCAGCACGCAATTGCCCACCACCTGCTCGGCCGTGTACGGCGCCAGGTCCCGTTTCACATTACTGTTCTGCAAATCGATCAGCACCAGGGCGGTGCGGCCGATGTCGATGTCCAGGTCGCTCATTCCTTGTCCTCCTCGTCGCGAGTATTCACCAGCCGCGATTTGCGTGGCGCCGGTTTCCGTTGTGATAAATTCCGAGCGTTATGTAATGAATGCAAAAAATGCAAAGAATCGTCATCGCGGCCTGCGGCCTGCTGCTGGCGGGCTGCGCCGGCCAGCCCGCCCTCACCGACTACACCGTCAATTCGGGCGCGCAGCGCAGCCCCGGCCAGCAGGCCTTGTCCTTCGACCACGCCGACCTGAGCCTGCGCATCGACCCGGACAGCCGCAGCCTGCGCGGCGACGCGACGCTCACGTTCGGCACCCGTGCGCCGCTGGACCGCATCGAACTCGACCTGGACCGCAACCTGCCCATCGACGCGATTGCCGTCGACGGCCAGCCGCTCGCGGCCAGCCAGTGGCGCAATCCGGACGGCAAGCTGACGATCACGCTGCCGCGGCGGCTGGAACCGGGCCGGCACATTAACGTCCGCGTGACATACCACGGCACACCGCACGTGGCCAAGCGCGCGCCGTGGGACGGCGGCTTCGTGTGGGCGCGCACGCCGGACGGCCAGCCGTGGGTCGCCAGCGCCGTCGAGGGCGAAGGCTGCGACCTGTTCTGGCCCTGCATCGACCATCCGATGGGCAAGCCGGACGTCGTCGACGAACACATCACCGTGCCGGCGCCGCTCGTGGCCGCGGGCAATGGCGTAGCGCTCGGCATGACGGAAGCGAACGGCTGGCGCACGTGGCACTGGCGCGCAAAACACCCCAGCACCTACGGCGTCGCCATCAACGTCGGGCCGTACGCCGAGCTGGATGGCGAATACCACAGCCGCTACGGCAACGTGATCCCGCTGCGGCTGTGGTATCTGCCGCAAAACAAGGCACACGCGCAGGACCTGTTCGCGGAATTTCCGCGGATGCTGGATTTCTTCGAATCGACGATCGGCCCGTATCCGTTCGGCGACGAAAAAATGGGCGTCGTGGAAACCCCGCACAAGGGCATGGAACACCAGACCATCAATGCCTACGGCAACAAATACGCCAAGACCCCGTACGGCTACGACGACTTGCTGCAGCATGAATTCGCCCACGAATGGTTCGGCAACCAGCTGACGAATGCCGACTGGGACGACATGTGGCTGCACGAAGGCCTCGCCTCCTACATGCAGCCGCTGTACCTGCAATACCTGCACGGCGACCAGGAATACTACGCCGCGCTGCTGCAGCAACGGGCGTCGATCCGCAACAAGGCGCCGCTCGTGTCCGGCAAGCACAAGCGCGAGGAAGACGTCTACGACCTCAAACGCGGCGGCCCCGGCGGCGACATCTACTCGAAAGGCTCGCTCGTGCTGCACACCTTGCGCGGCCTGATCGGCGACGACGCCTTTTTCCGCGCGGTGCGCGAACTCGTGTATGGCCGTCCCGACCCGCGCCCGGGCAACTTCACGCCGCGTTATGCGACGACGCCGGAATTCATCGCCATCGCCACGCGCGCGAGCGGCCGCGACCTGGACTGGTTCTTCCAGGCCTATATGTACCAGGCCGCCCTGCCCGAACTGCTGGCGCGGCGCCGCGCCGACACCCTCGAATTGACGTGGAAGACGGCCGCCGACACGCCGTTCCCGATGCCGCTCGACGTGCGCGTGGGAGAACGCACCGTCACGCTGCCGATGGCGGACGGGCACGGCAGCATCGCCCTGCCGCCCGGCGCGACGTACACGCTGGACCCGCATTCGAAAATCCTGCGGCGCGAAGAGCGGTTCGAGATCTTCCAGCGCTACCAGGAACAGTTGCGGAAGCAGGCGAAACCGTAGGGTGGGCGGCCCTCCGCCCGCGCGGACGCCGGCAATATGCTCACGCCACGCGTGGGCGCGTGGTGCCCACCTAACGGCTTCGCGCATCGTCGTCCGTGAACGCCGCGGTCACTGCAACGGTTTCCCCTCGACGTCGATGCGGCGCACCGTGCCGAGGTTCAGCGCGCGGATCGGCGCTTCGATCTTGCTCATGTCGCCGACGACGATCCACACGGGCTGCCGGGGCAGCACGACGCGTCCGGCCAGCGCGTTCAGCTGCGCGGGCGTCACCGCGAGCGCCGTCGCCGTGTACGTGTTGTAGTAATCCTCGGGCAAGCCGTATTGCAGGATCGTCGCGTAGGCGTTGCTGAGCTGGCTCACCGTCTCGAACGAACCGGGCAGGCCCAGCGTCTCGTTGGCCTGCGCCTCCTGCAGTTCGCGCGGCGTGATGGGGCGTGCGCTGCCCAGCTCGGCGTACTCGCGCGCCAGTTCGCGCAGCGCGTCGGCCGTCTTATCGGTCTGGACGGGCGAATCGCTGACCAGGATGCGCTGGCCCCGCGCCGCCACGAGCGACGTGCCGACGCCGTACGACCAGTGTTTATCTTCGCGCAGATCCATGTTCAGGCGCGAACTGAACGTACCGCCGAACACGTCGTTCAACAGGTTCAGCGCGACGGCGTCCGGCGTGTTGCGCGGCGGGGCCAGCTGGGCGCCGACGACGTCGCTCTGGAGGGCGCCGGGGCGGTCGATCAGGTAGATCGTCGTGCCGGCCGGCTGCTCGACTTTTGCGATGTCGTGTGCGGGCAGCGTGCCGGCCTTCCAGGCGCCGAACGCGCGTTCCAGCAGCGGTGTCAATTCGGCCAGGGTCGTGTCGCCGACGACGAGCAGGGTCGCGTTGTTCGGCTTGAACCACGTGTCGTGATATCCGGCGAGGTCGGCGCGCGTCATGCGCGCGACGGCGGCCTGGGTGCCGGTGCCCGTCAGCGGCAGCGAGTACGGATGGCCGGGGCCGTACAGCAGCGGCGGCAGCACGCGCAAGGCCATCAGGCGCGGCACGGTCTGCTCGCGCTGGATCGCGGCCAGCCGCATCTTGCGCACGCGTTCGAAGTCGGCCTGCGGGAAGGACGGGTGCAGCGCCAGGTCCACGTACAGGCCGAGCGCCTGCGCCAGCGTCGGTTTCAGCACGTTCATGTTGACGAAGGCGCCGTCCAGGTTGATCGCCGTGCCGAACGAGGCGCCCAGCGCTTCCAGTGCGCGGCTGATGTCCAGCGCGCTGCGCGTGCCGGTGCCCTCCTCCAGCATGCGCAGCGTGAGGCTCGCGAGCCCCGGCAGCGCCTGCGTATCGGACGCGAAGCCGCCTTTCAACATCAGCGACAGATTGATCACGGGCGCGCCGTGGCGTTCGGCCAGCACCACGTTCAGGCCGTTGGACAAGGTCGTCTTCTGCATGGCCGGCAGGGTCAACGGCTCCGGATGCCCCGCCGGCGGGCCCTTGCTGCGGTCGAGCGTGGTCGCCTCGGCGGCCAGCGCGGCGGGGAACGGATCGACTTCCAGGACGTAATCGCCATCGGCCAGCCAGTCGTGCATGGCCTGGCGCACGGCGGCCGGCGTCGCGTCCTTGATGCGCTGCAGGTAGACCTTGTAGCAGGCCGGATTGCCCGTGTACGTGGCGCAGCGGGCCAGCACGTCGCTCTTGCCGCCGAAGCCGCCCACGCGCTCGACGGCGCGCGCGTGCTGCGCGAGGATCGTCGTCTGGGCGAGCCGCAGTTCGGCGGCCGTGGGGCCGGACTTCATCAGCGCACGCAATTCCTCGTCGGCGAGGTTTTCCATGCGCGCGACGTCGGCCGCCGCCAGCCCGGGCCTGGCCGTCAGCGTGGTGGAGAACTGGCCGGCGATCTCGTTCGAATCGTTGCCGGAACCGATGCTCGTGGCCAGTTGCTCCTTCACGACGAGGCGCTGGTACAGGCGCGACGTCTTGCCGCCGCCCAGCACCTGCGCGGCCAGGTCGAGCAGCGCTTCTTCCGGCGTATCGGCGCCGGGCACGTTCCAGAAGCGGTAGACGCGGGCCTGCGGCACGCGGTCCTGCACTTGTCCGCGATGGGTGCCGCTGCGCTTCGCGACCCACGCCTGCTGGTGCGCCTGCGGTGGACCGGGCGGGATGTCTCCATAGTATTTTTCGACTTTCTCGCGCGCCTGCTGCGGCGTGATGTCGCCGGCCAGCACGAGCACGACATTGTTCGGGCCGTAATGGCCCTTGAACCAGTCGGTGACGTCCGTCATCGACGCGGCGTCGAGGTCGGTCATGGAGCCGATCACGGTCCAGGAATACGGGTGGTTCGCGGGCCAGGTGTTCTCCGTGACGATCTGCTCGACGATGCCGTATGGCTGGTTCTCGCGCTGGCGCTTTTCGTTCTGGACGACGCCCCGCTGCAGGTCGAGTTTCTTTTTATCGAGCACGCCCAGCAGGTGGCCCATGCGGTCGCTCTCGGCGAACAGCGCGTAGTCGAGCATCGAGGTCGGCACCGTCTCGAAATAATTCGTGCGGTCCTTGTTCGTCGTGCCGTTCAGGTCGGTCGCGCCGATGCCTTCCAGCGCGGACAAGAAGGTCTTGTCGAAGTTGGCGCTGCCGGAAAACATCAGGTGCTCGAACAGGTGCGCGAAGCCCGTCTTGCCCGGCTTTTCGTTCTTCGAGCCGACGTGATACCACGTGTTGACGGCCACGACGGGCGCCTTGTGGTCTTCGTGCACGAGCACCGTCAAGCCGTTCCTGAGCACGAACGTCGTGTACGGGATGTCGGGGATCGGAATGTCGACGCCGGCATCGCGCGCGGGCGCGGCCGTGGCTACGGCGCCGGCGCCGGCGCCGGCGAGCGCCAGCATCGACGCGAACAAGATACGGTAAGCAAGACGCATGCTGCTCTCCTGACAAGATTGCACAACGCACATGACCGCGCCCATTCTAAGGCAATGACGCCCAGTCGTCCCGCGCCGGCACGCGCGCCGGGCACACGCCCGTGCACGGATCATGCATGGGGCGTATCATTGAGGCTGGCAATCAGCAAAGGATAAGCTCATGAATCAACGACGCTCCTTCCTCAAAAGCTCGGCCGTCCTCGCATCGGTGCTCGGTGCACCCGCCATCCGCACCAGCGCCAAGACCCTGCCGGATGCGCCCGTCGCACCGGTGGCCCCGAACGAGCGCATCGTGCGCCTGTACAACACGCACACGGGCGAAAGCCTGCGGACCATTTTCTGGGCCGAGGGCGAGTTCATCCCCGACGCCTTGCAGGACATTAATAAACTGCTGCGCGACCACCGCAACAACAAGATCGCGGCCATCGATCCCAAGCTGCTCGTCCTGCTCGACCGCATCAGCGCCCAGTACGGCAATCACCCGACCATGCACGTGATCTCGGGCTATCGCTCACCGGAAACGAACGCGATGCTGCACGAACACACGAACGGCGTCGCCAAGCACAGCCTGCACATGGAGGGCAAGGCCATCGACGTGCGCATCCCCGGCCAGGACCTGGCCAAGCTGCACACGGTCGCGATGGCCCAGCGCGCGGGCGGGGTCGGCTATTACCCCGAGTCGCAATTCGTGCACATGGACGTCGGCCGCGTGCGTTACTGGTGATCATGCGCCGGCCGGTCTCGCGTCGCGCAGCGCCGGCACTGCTGGGTGCCGTGCTGGCGTGGACGGCGCACGCGCAGACCGCGCCAGCGGCGGCCAACCCGTCCAGCCAGCCTGCGCCGGCCGCGGGCATCCAGACCGTCACCGTCACCTACACGCGCGATCCGGTCGACAAGTCCTACCGAAAAATGATCCGCGGCATGGAACGCTTCCAGCGCGAACACGCGCTGGCGCCCCAGGCCACGCTGCGCTTCCGCCTGCTGCCGCGCTCACCGACCGTGGACATGCACGGCATCCTACTCCGCGTCATCGGCGACCATATCACCGTGCCCGTCCCCGTCGCGCCGGACAACAGTTTTACCTTGCCGCGCAACGAGCAGGCATTGCAGGAAGACGCGGCCGTCGTCGCCAACCGCAAGACGACGAGCATGACGTGGCGCGCGCAAGTCATGACGCCCGGCCTGCCGCCCGGCACGCGCCGGCTGGGCGATCTGCGCCTGGAGTGCCTCGTCGGCATGGAGGCCGGGCTCGTGTCGAACAGTTCGCCGCTGTTCGGGTGGATCTCGAACGCCCTCACGAGCCCGGAACAGGTGTGCAACAGTGCCGAAGGCAATTTCTTGTTCTTCACTGAGCGCCCCGTGTTTGCCGTGACCCTGCGCGCGGGCGACCGCACGGAAGTGCTGCCCTTCCATTTCCTGTACGCAGGCGGCGACCAGACGCGCGACATGCTGCCGTTCTGCGACTGCCAGGTGCTGCTCGACCGCACGTATTACGCGCCGATCTGGGACCGCGGCTGGCCGGACGACACGCTCGTCAGCTTCGAGTTCATGGACGACGCGCCGGAGACCGCGCCATGAACGCGCGGCGCACGGTGGCCGTTGGCGCGCTGGCCGCCGCCCTGCTGTCCGGCTGCGCCACGCGCGCGCCCGAACCCGGCACGAGCGTGGCCGAGGCCCGGTTCGACGCGCTCGTCGTGCCCGGCCGCACGACGCGTGCCGAGCTGCTGGCGGCGTTCGGTCCCACGAAGACGGTCGTGTTCGATTCGGGGATGGCAGCGTGGCTCTACACGGCGCCGGCGGCGGGCGGCGGGCATGCCGAACTCGTATTGCTGCTCGGCCGCGACGGCATCGTGAAGAAGATGCGCAAGCGGCCGCCTTATCCGACCGACCCAGCGCCTTGACGCCCGCGTGGCGCCTTTTCTCCCGGCCCGCGCGGATTGCGCCCAAACTGGAGCGTGGCGCCGGGGCTCGTTATAATGAGCTGTCCGTCATTACGTTGCGCCGCCACCTTGAACATCCAACTTCCACGTTCGTCGACCATTCCGCTGTATATACAGATCAAGGAAGCGATTCGTGCCAAGATCATCGACGGCACCTATGTCGGACACCAGCAGCTGCCGTCGGAAAACGACATGATCGCCGCCTTCGGCGTCAGCCGCATCACGGTGCGGCAGGCGATCAACGACCTGCAGCAGGAAGGGCTGCTGTTCAAGGTGCACGGCAAAGGCACGTTTGTCGCGCTGCCGAATGTGTCCCAGGAGTTGACGCACCTGCAGGGTTTCGGCGAAGCGATGCATCGTCTCGGGCATGAAACCTTTTCCGACGTGTTCGGCCTGAAAACCGTCAAGGCATCGAGCATCGTCCGCGCCAAATTGCAGATCGACGACGGGAGTCCGGTGACCGAGATCCGGCGCGTGCGCTATTTGAACAGGGAGCCGGTGTCGATCGACTACTCCTGGGTACGGCATGACGTGGGCTCGCGCCTCACCGAGAAAAACCTGCGCGAAAAAGACCTGTTTTCACTGCTCGAAAACGAGCTGCGCCAACGGCTGCATTCCGCCGACGTGGAAATCGACGCCACCTCGGCCAGTGCCGACGTGGCCGCCCGCCTGAAAGTCGAACCGGGTTCGCCCATCCTGCGCATCGAGCGCCTGACCTACGCGCAGGAAGAGAAGCCGCTCGTATTCGAATACCTGTATTACCGGGCAGAGAGCTTCAAGTACAAGATGAAGGTATTACGCTAAGTACTTAAGTAAGGCCGCCACGCTGCGCCAGACGCTGGCGGGCGACTTCGATATCGGCCTCCACAAGATCGCGCCACTTGTCGAAGGTATCGTCGACAAAGCTAATCGTGGGAATCTCGCGCTGCGTCAACGTGACTGGCCTGTACTGGCGAAAGCCCGCTTCGTGCACCCCAGTCGAGCCGCGTCCGGGCGCCGGATGGCTGAGATGCGAGAAGGACGCGACATGGTCGTAATTGCCCTGCGGGTAAAGCGGATAGCGCGGCGCATGCGACATCGGAATGATGCCCATCTGCGCGTCGTACTGCATCTCGGCCACGGCCGGAATGCCCGGGTAGCGCGTCGCAAGCGACTTCACCAATTTCTGGGTGCCGACAAACATGTCGCCATCGGGATTGTTCTCCCAAAAACCGCAGATATCGAGGAAATACGCGTCGACGCGGTACTTGTCGATCATGGCTGCAATCCTGCCGCGCAAGTGATCGCGCCAGCTCGCCACGGCCAGGTTCATCAACACCATCGAAGAGTCGCCCTTGCGGTCCCCATCCCAATCGACGTAATCGCCTGGAACGAACTCGCCATACACATTGCGGACCTGTGCATTGGCGATCTTCGCGAAACCGGGCGCAGCCGGATTGGCGACATTGGAACCGAACATCAGCAGGAAACGGTAGCCAAGCTTCTGCCCTTCGCTAATGAGGCGTTTGAACGCCGCCTCGCCACCCATCCGGGGATCAACGTCAAAGCGCGGATAGTCCCAGTAATAGCGCGCGTCCCAGCCAGCCAGGAACACCATCACGTTGCGTGGATCCATCTTCGTACTGGCCCACCGAAGGATCTCCAATTGGCGCGCGTAGTCGTTGAAGATGTGTCCGCTCCAGTGCTGGCCGTGCAGCGACAATACCAGTCCGGTATGCTTCATCCAATGTGGCGCATCCGGGCGGGACTGGAACGCCGGCAGGCGGTAGGCCTGGTCGAGGTGCGCAAAATGCGGCTGTACCGCGGTGTCGAAGTCGGCTGCCGAACCAATGCGCCAGGTCGGCGTCCGCACGTCGCCGCGCCGATCCCAGGCCGCCATTTCGGAGATCAATTCCACTTTATAGCCCTCGGCACCAGGCCAGAAGAAGAAGCGCGCCGGCCGCACCTCGGATTGCAACGCCGAGATCGCCCACACCCGCCCATCCTTCGCTTCGAGCGCCATCAGCGGTGTCGCCATGCCATTCATCAGGTCCGGGTATTCGAACACTTTTTCGCTGTCGCCGAGATCGTGCCAATGGTCGGCCGCTTTCGACAACCGGCCGCGCGGCAGATTGCGCACTATCGTCTTAAGCGCCTTGACAGGCTTGCCGAATTTGACTGACAGCGACCATTCGAGCGCATCGTTTGGCATCCGCTTCAGGTTCGCTTTGAGGTAGCCGCCGATTTTTTCCTGCCCGCCAGCCCAAGTGAACCCGCGTGCAACCAATTTCCGCGTGTCGCCACTGCCAGTCACGCTGACCTGTGCCGGGTCGATCGCGTAGATATTTTCATAGCTGATGAGTTCAAAGGCAAATAGCAGCCCGCCGAACTCGAGCGAAGGTTCGGGCCACGAAAAGCTGAACTTCATTTGCCCGCTTTCCTTGACTGGAAAGTTGACGCCGTCGGTAGACGTCAGCAGCTTGAGGTCGGCGGGATTGGGATTATCAGCGCCGGCCGCCAGCAGAGGCGCACTGACAGCCAGGCCAGCCATGCCCACACCTGTCGTTTCAAGGAATTTACGTCGGGTGAACGAGCGGGGTTTGGTTTGGTTCATTATGAAATATTTTCTAAAGAGCTAAGGGCGTTTTAGGGTTCACCGAATCTCCCGTTTTTTTGATATCGAGTGTTCGTGGATATTTTCCGGTTTCGCAAGAAACGAACCGCGGACGACCCTCGCCTGGCTCGATCGGTGATACTAATCATTCCACCTATCCTTGACCAATCACATTTTTTCAGGTATCGATAACAATTATGAGCTTCGCCAGCACAGCTTGGCGGCGGCCATGCACCTGCTCGCGTACCGGTGACCCGGATACCTGGAACCTGTCCCGGTAGGCGGGAGGAAGTGGGGGGCGACATGCGCGTAGGCGATGCATGGCAAGCGCGCCTACAATGACTTTCGCCTACCGGGATACCTTCTTAGAAATACGCTTGCAAAGAGGCTTCTATGACCACGACAAACGAGTACGAACGTATCGGCAAATTCATTTACAGCGCATGCCGGTATGGTGCCGGCGTATCCGATGTCCACGACTGGATCGCGGATGACCTTGGGATTCCACGCCCGGCTACCGGTGACCAGCTTGCCCAGCGCGAGCTTTACGCTGCGTTTTTCGCCAGGCACGTGAGCGACGATGCGTTCCAGGCGAACCTTGGGCGTTTTGTCGAGGCAATGAAAAGTCGCAAGGCGTAAGCCCGCATCGACCTGTCCGGCCGCCATGGGTCGCTTGGGCCAGTCGTGGCGGCCCGTGACTTTTCACATTGGCGACATGCTATGCTGGACCAACGGCCGGGATCGGCCAAGGGCAGACGTAATGGACTGGGGAGCCACATGCCCCGCCAACAAGGAATTTCATGTCAGCTAGCAAACCAAAGAAACGTAACTATATTGGTCCCGGCATGTGCTTCGGCGTGGCACTTGGATGTGTAATTGGCATTGCTTTCGGCAATCTTGCTCTGGGTATTGGTCCCGGAATTGCAATTGGAATGGCGATCGGTGCTGTAATGTCAAAGCGGCGCAGCTAGTGACAGAGCCTCTCCACACCACCTGCACAGGCACATTGGCACTTTCACTTCGGAAGCGGTAGCATGTCCGTAGCAAAGAACGCCCCCGAAACGTTCTAAAAAACCACGACAATATTGCTTTTTCTTACAGCCAATATAATTCCTGCGTAGAATCGTACGAACGGGTTCCACCGTTTCCAACCATTCGCCACGATGCTTGTGCCTGCCGCGACCCGTTTCGTCCTGTGTGTGCCGGACCTCGATCTGTCGTTCTACTGGACCCGCTTCCGCGTCCAGGCCCGCATGCGCGTGGCGGCGGCGGGATTCCGCCTCGAGGACTTGCCGGTCCGGTCCACCACCCACCAGCGCGACGTGCTGGCCGCGCTGGCGCTCGGTCTCGGCGACGTGCTCGCACTGCGTCCACTGGAACGCGACCAGCCCGCCCTGCTGCCCTATGTCGAACGCTTGCACGCGGCAGGCGCCCGGGTGCTGCTGCTGGGTGACCTGGCCGGGGTGCCGTCCGACGTGGTCCACGCCCAGGTCCAGTCCGACCACGGCGAGGGCCTGGCGCGCGCGGCGTCGCTGCTGGCGGACGGGCGCGCCGTGCGTGCCCTGCTGCTGGGCGAAACGCCGCACGCGCGCGTGGATGCGGACGCCCTGCGCGCCTGCGCGCCCGAGGTCACGCACCTGATGCTCGCCGTCCCCTGCGGCGGCAGCGCGCCGGACGCCCTGCGTGCGCATGGGCAGGCGCAGACGACGGCGCTGCTCGCGGCCGGCGCGCTGGGCGACGGTGACCTGGTGCTGGCGATGGAGGACGCGCTGGCGCTGGGGGCGCTCGATGCCCTGGAGGCCGCCGGTCCCGGCGCGCCCAGGCTGGCCGTGGCCGGTATCGGCGCCGCGCCGGACAGCCTGCGCGCCGTGCGCGAGGGCCGGCTCGCCCTGACCCTGTTCTTCGACCCGGACGCCTGGCTCGACGCGCTGCTGGCCGCGCTGGACGCCGCCCCGGGCGCCAGGATGCGCCTGCGCGCCGACATGGTCGACGCCGGCAATCTCGACGCTTTCCAGGTCGCGCACACCGCCAGCCTGATCGCCACGCTGGAAGAAACCGTCAACCAGGCGCGCACGGCGCGCCGCGACGCCGCCTTCCTCGACGCCGTGGTCGAGAACATGCCGGCCATGCTGTTCGTGAAGCGCTTGCCCGACCTGCGCTTCGAATACGTCAACCGCGAGCGCGAGCGCTGGCTGGGCATGCCGCGCGCGCTGATCCTGGGCCGCACCGTCCACGACGTCGATCCGCCCGAGGCGGCCGACCTGGACACGCTGCGCGACCACGAGGCGCTGGCGTCCGGCGCGATCGTCGACCAGCCCGTGACCGCCGTCCAGCGCGGCGGCGAGACGCGCTACATCCTGACCCGCAAGATCCCGCTGCTCGACCCGAACGGCCAGCCGTCGCACATGATCGGCATCTCGCTCGACGTGACCGGGCGCGAACTGGCCGAGCAGGCGCTGGCGCGGCGCCAGCGCGAACTGGAAGCGGCGCACCGGGCGCTCGAGGAGAACCAGGACAAGCTCCTGATCGCCGAGAAAATGGCGGCCCTCGGCCGCCTGACGGCCGGCATCGCGCACGAGATGAACACGCCGCTGGCGGCGATCCGGGCCGCGCTGGCCGAACTGGACGCGCTGGTCGCCGAGTACGCCGATTCGGTGGGCGACGCCGACGTCACCGCGGAAGACCACCGCCAGATCGCCGCCGAGATGCGCCAGAGCGCCGCGCTGGCCACGCGTTCGGCCCAGCGCGCGGCGGCGTTCGTACGCAGCATCAAGCACCACACGCGCCAGCAGGGCAACGAGGAGCGCGTGCGGTTCGCCGTCGTGCCGGCGCTCGAGGAAAGCATCCTCCTGCTCGACCACCAATTGAAGCGCCAGCGCTGCGCCGTGCGCCTGGACGCGCCGGACCCCGCGCTGGCGGTGACCGGCACGCCCGACGGACTGGGGCAAGTCGTCACCAACCTGCTGACCAACGCCGTCGACGCGGGCGCCCATGCCATCGTCGTGCGCGCGGCCGGATCGGAGGACGGCGTCGAACTCGCCGTGCAGGACGACGGCGGCGGCATCGCGCCGGCCGACCTGCGCCGCATCTTCGAGCCGATGTTCACCACCAAACCGTTCGGCCAGGGCACGGGCCTGGGCCTGGCGATCGTGCACGCGATCGTCGTCGAGCAGTTCGGCGGCCGCATCGACGTCGCCAGCACGCCCGGCGCCGGCACCTGCGTCACGCTCCATTTCCCCCATCCAGCCGAGGCTCCCTGACCATGGTCCGCAAAGCACGCAACTCGGCCCGCACCGACTGGGTCATCCTGCTCGCCGACGACGACCAGGCCTACCTCGACGCCACCCGCACGCTGCTCGAGCGCGAAGGACACACCGTGCTGGCCGCGCACAGCGGCGAGGAGGCGCTGGCGCTGCTGGCCGGCACCCACGTCGACCTGCTGCTGCTCGACTTCTACATGCACGGCATGACCGGCGCGGAGGTCGTCGGCGAACTGCGCAAGACCGACCCGACGCTGCAGGTGATCCTGCAGACCGGCTACGCGACCGAGCAGCCGCCGCGCGCGCTCCTCAAGCGCCTCGACATCCAGGGCTACCACGACAAGAGCGAGGGGCCCGACAAGCTGCTGATGTGGGTCGACGTGGGCCTGAAGGCGGCGCACGCGGCCCGGCTGGTGCACAAGAGCCGCCTGGGCCTGCGCTACATCCTCGACGCCACGCCCGAGCTGCACCGGCTGCAGCCGCTGGAAAGCCTGCTGCAGGGGATCATCTTCCAGGTCACCGGCCTGTTCGGCGTCGCCAATTCCTTCGTCGCCAGCCGGGCGCGCCCCGCTCACGATCCGGGCGTGGTGCCGTCCTGCTTCCTGGCCATGTGCGCGGACGATGACGACCCCGCCGTGCACGCGGCGACCGGCCGTTACGCGAACGCCGGCGCGCCGGACAGGCTGGCGCTCGACGGCCGCCTGGCGCAGGCGCTCGACCAGGCCATGCAAAGCCGCCACACGCAGGTCGGCCTCGACGCCACCGTCGTGCCCCTGTGCGTGGCCGACGAGGTGATCGGCGTGATCTACCTCGACAAGCCGATCCACGGCGATCACGACCTGGAACTGCTGTCCGTGTTCGCCAACCAGGCCGCGGTGGCGATCCGCAACGCGCAGCTGTTCGAAATGGCGTCCATCGACCCGCTCACGGGCGTGCACGTGCGCCGCTTCGTCGAACAGTGGACCATCACCGAGATCCGCAAGGCCTGCCGCCACGGTGGGCCGCTGACGCTGCTGATGATCGACATGGACGGCCTGAAGCGCATCAACGACGACGGCGGCCACCTGGCCGGCGACCAGGCGCTGGCCGTCATGGGCCGCCTGCTGCGCGCCATCGTGCGCGAAGGCGACCTCGCCGGCCGCTACGGCGGCGACGAGTTCGTGGCCGTCCTGCCGAATACGGACGAAACCGGCGCCGCCCAGGTCGCGACACGCCTGCTGGACCTGCTGCAGCACACGGGCGTCGTCTGGCAGGGCCGGAGCCTGCCGGTGCGCGGCAGCGTCGGCATGGCGACCCTGCTGCCGGTGCCGGACGCCTTGCGCGGCGCGTGCGCGCCCCCGCGCAAGTACTTCGAGCAGGTCTACCGCGAGCTGCTGGCGGCGGCCGACCGCGCCCTGTACGAGGCCAAGCGCGGCGGCCGCGCGCGGCTGCACGCGGCCGGCGAATGCGCCTGGCCGGCGCCGGACCCGTCCTGATGCCCGACCGGCCCGGCGCCCCGCGCCGCGCCCTACTTTGGTTGCCTGCCTCCCCACAACGGCCACCTCCGCACCGTTCCTGACCATTCTTCCCGCCCGCAACCCCGGATAACGGGGTAATTCGATTGGCACGCGTTTTGCACTACTCGTTATTACGAGTTATGACGAGGTGCGCATCGGCCGCACGCCAACTTACTGAAAGGGTGACATGAATACCATCGAACTGGAATACGACCTGGTGATCGTCGGCGGCGGCACAGGCGGCCCGATGGCCGCGGTGAAGGCCAAGGAAAAGAATCCGAAATTGCGTGTGCTGGTGCTGGAGAAGGCGAACGTCAAGCGCAGCGGCGCGATTTCCATGGGCATGGACGGATTGAACAACGCGGTCATCCCCGGCCACGCGACGCCCGAACAATATACGAAGGAGATCACGGTCGCCAACGACGGCATCGTCGACCAGAAGGGCGTGTACGCCTATGCGAGCAACAGTTTCGCGATGATCGAGGAACTCGATCGCTGGGGCGTCAAATTCGAGAAGGACGAAACCGGCGATTACGCGGTGCGCAAGGTGCACCACCTCGGCAGCTACGTCCTGCCGATGCCGGAAGGGCATCACATGAAGAAGGTGCTGTACCGGCAACTGAAACGCCAGCGCGTCGACATCACCAACCGGGTGGTCGCCACGCGTTTGATCACGGGCCTGCACGGCGAGATCGCGGGCGTGATGGGATTCGACTGCCGCACCGCCGACTTCTATGTGATCAAGGCAAAATCGGTCGTGCTGTGCACGGGCGCGGCGGGGCGCCTGGGCCTGCCCGCCTCCGGCTATATGTTCGGCACCTACGAGAACCCGACCAACAGCGGCGAGGGCCACGTGATGGCGTACCACGCCGGCGCGGAACTGACGAATCTCGAATGCTTCCAGGTCAATCCCCTGATCAAGGATTACAACGGCCCCGCGTGCGCCTACGTGACCGGCCCGTTCGGCGGCTTCACCGCGAACTCCACCGGCGCGCGCTTCATCGAATGCGATTATTGGAGCGGCCAGATGATGCTGGAGTTCTACAACGAACTCGAAGGCGGCCGCGGTCCGGTCTTCCTGAAACTCGATCACCTGGCGGAAGAAACGATCGCGGAGATCGAGCACATCCTGCACACCAACGAACGGCCGAGCCGCGGCCGCTTCCACGAACGGCGCGGCAACGACTATCGCCAGAAGGCGATCGAAATGCACATCTCGGAAATCGGCTTTTGCAGCGGCCACAGCGCCTCCGGCATCTGGACCAATGAAAAGGGCGAGTGCTCCATCCCCGGCCTGTACGCGGCGGGCGATTGCGCCAGCATTCCGCACAACTACATGCTGGGCGCTTTCGTCTATGGCAAGTTCTGCGGCGAGAACGCGGCGGACTACGTCTCCGGCATGACGGCGCCGGTCATCAACACCGACATGGTGGAAGCGGAACGCCAACGCATCATGGCGCCGCTGGCGCGCAGCGAAGGCCTGACGCCGTTCCAGGTCGAGTACAAGACGCGTCGCATCGTGAACGACTACCTGCAACCGCCGAAGATCACCCGCAAGATGGAGATCGCCCTGGAGCGCTTCGGCGAGATCAAGGACGACCTCGAGGAGCTCGGCGCCGCCAATCCGCACGAATTGATGCGCGCGATGGAGGCGCACACGATCCGCGACTGTGCCGAACTCGCGGCGCGCGCCTCGCTGTTTCGCAAGGAAAGCCGCTGGGGCCTCTATCACCTGTGCGTCGACCATCCCGAGAAGGACGACGACAACTGGTTCTGCCACACCAACGTCAAGTTGGGCGACGACGGCAAGATGGCCTTCCGCAAGCGCGAGATCGAGCCCTACATCGTCGAACTGAATGCCGAAGAAAAAGCCGCGTACCAGCGCCTGCGCGTGGCCGGCAGCAAGACCGCCGTCGCCGTTTAACCCAACACGAAAGGAAAGATCATGACCATCGCAACCACCCGCACGCAGGCCCCGGTCGTCGTCGACCAATCGAAGTGCATCGCCGAGAAAGGCTGCACCGTGTGCGTCGACGTCTGCCCGCTGGACGTACTGGCGATCGACATCGTGAACAACAAGGCGTTCATGAAGTTCGACGAATGCTGGTATTGCATGCCGTGCGAGCAGGACTGCCCCACCGGCGCCGTGCACGTCAACATCCCCTACCTGGTTCGCTGAGGAGAAACGGCCATGATGGCAACCTCGATTCACGAACGGCTGCACAGCAGCGACCCGGGCGTGCGCCGCATCGCGGTGCTGGACCTCCCCTATTCCGAGGAGGAAGACGACATCGTGCCGCTGCTGGTCGCGGCGCTGGCCGACCCCGACCCGTGCGTCCGGCTGGAGGCGGCCAAGGCGATCGAAGGCTACGAAGAGCCGGAAGCGCTGGCGGCGCTGGTGCCCCTGCTGAAGGACCCCGACCCCGAGGTGCGGCGCGCGGCGGCGATCACGCTGGCGGAACTGAAGGAACCGTCGTCGGCACCGCATTTGCTGCCTTACCTGGGCGATGAGGAGGCATCGGTCCGGGCCGCCGCCCTGCACGCGATTCGAGCCCTGCGCGTGGACGCGGCGTTTGAGCCGGCCCTGCTCGCCCTGCACGCCGCGGAAGCCGCCGTGCGGCGCGAAGCCGTGAGCGTGCTGGGCTACCTGAAGAAGCCGGAAGCGATCGGCGCATTGACGAATGCCGCGGCGAACGACGCCGACCAGGAAGTGCGCCGCATCGCCGTCGGCGCGCTCGGCTACGCCTCGGCGGTCAGCATCCAGCCGACGCTGAGCCGCGTCCTCGCCGATCCGGCGTGGCAGGTGCGCGAGGAAGCCGCGGTCACGATGGGCAAGCTCGGGCTGGCGCTCGGCGTGCCGGACCTGGTCCGCGCCATGGACGACGAGTTCTGGCAGGTGCGCGTGAAGGCGGCGCGCAGTCTCGGCAAGCTCAAGGCGAAGGCCGCGGTGAACGCGCTGTGCGCGGCATTGGCGCACCCGATGAGCAACCTGCGCAAGGAAGCGGTCATCGCGCTGGGCGAAATCGGCGATACGCGCGCCATCGCCTTCCTGGAGCTGGCGCTGAAGGACGTGGACTCGGACGTGCGCAAGCTGTCCAAGCTGGCGCTGACGACCATACAACTGAACGGGGGTGCGTCATGACACACGTCGTCGGCGAATCGTGCATCGGTTGCAAGTACACCGACTGCGTCTCGGTGTGCCCGGTCGAATGCTTTCACGAAGGCCCCAACTTCCTCGTGATCGATCCGGAAGTCTGCATCGACTGCGGCGTGTGCGTGGCCGAATGCCCCGTCGAGGCGATCTACGACGACAAGGACCTGCCGGAAGCGCAGCAGGAATACGTCGCGTTGAACGCCCGGCTGGCGGCCCGCTGGCCGCTCATCACGCAATCGACGGAACCGCTGCCGGCCGCCGCCGAATGGGCGGACAGGCAGGGCAAGCGCGACCAACTGGTGGAAGCGGCCTAGCACCATCGGCGCTACGCCGTTTTTCATCCCGTGACTCATTCTGGAAGGATTCAACATGACACTTCGGCTCCTCATCCGTATTGCAGCACTCTCCGCCACGGTTCTGTTCGCGTCGCAGGTCCAGGCGAAAGACGTCGTCACGATCGGCGTCGGCACGCAGAACACCACGACCAACACGGTCACCGGCGGCGTCGTCATCAAGGAACTCGGGCTGCTCGACAAGTATCTGCCGAAGACCGGCAAGTACGCGAACATCGACTTCAAGATCGACTGGCAGAACTTCACCTCCGGGCCGCCGGTGACCAATGGCATGATGGCCAACAAGATCCAGATCGGCATGATGGGCGACTACCCGCTGCTGATCAACGGCGCCAACGGCCAGCAAAACCAGGGTAACGAAACGCAGCTGATCGCCGTGATCGCCTACAACGCCGTCGGTGCCGGCAACGGCGTGGTGGTCAACAAGGACAGTCCCTACTACCAGCTGTCGGACCTGAAGGGCAAGAACGTGTCGGTGCCGTTCGGTTCGGCGGCGCACGGCATGCTGCTGCAGGCGATGCAGGCGCGCGGCTGGTCGGACGACTACTGGAACCTGGTCAGCCAGACGCCGGAAATCGGCACCAGCAACCTGCAGGAAAAGAAGATCGACGCCCACGCCGATTTCGTGCCCTTCGGCGAACTGCTGCCGTACCGCGGCTTCGCGCGCAAGATCTTCGACGGCGCCGAAACCCGGGTCCCGACCTTCCACGGCATCGTCGTGCGCAAGGACTTCGCCGACAAGTATCCGGAAGTCGTCGTCGCCTACATCCGCGCGATGATGGATGCCGACGACTGGGTCCGCAAGAACCCGAAATTCGCGGCCGAGAAAATCGCGCAGTGGACCAAGATCGAGAAGGAAGTCGTCTACATCTTCCTCGGCCCCGACGGCATCCACACGCTCGACCCGACGATCAAGCCGCTCCTCGTCAACGGCATCAAGACCAGCTACGGCGTGCTGCAAAAACTGGGGCGGATGAAGGAGTTCGACGTCGACAGGTGGGTCAACGAACGCTATCTGCGCGAAGCCTTCAGGGAACGCGGTCTCGACTACGAGGCGCAGAAGCGGGCGCTGTCCAACTACGACATCCAGGGCAAGGATCCGGTCTGCGCCAAGGCCATCGCCAGTCCGAAGAACGCCGGCGAAATCTGGCTCGACGGCGGCGACATCGTGCCGCTCAGCTCCCCGGTCTGCACCTTCATGGGGATCAAGAAATACCAGGAAGCTGGCAAGAAAATTGCTGTGGTCTATTTGTTCGACCATGGGCTCGGCATCAAGGTATTCGCCGACAGGGCCTTTTATGCGGTCAACGGGAGCGGTGCCGGGATGGATGTCGTGCCCTTTCTGCTGAAGAAGGACGCGGAGGCCAGCGCGGCGAAAGCCGGCGGCACCGTCGCAACCTACGAGCAAGTGCTCGCCAAGATGGAGAAATGATCATGGCTCTGACAGATCGTCAATCGATTACGCCGCCGCCGACAGGCGCGCCGCCCCACCCCGTTCACGCCAGGCCCGTACGGCAGCCCAGGCTGGAAGCCATCGAAGGCGGCGCGCCAGCGCACGTCGGGCGGGAGACGCCGTTCTCACTGAAACTCTGGCTGGAATCCGGCATCGGCGGCGCGGTACTCGGCAGCGTGTCGATCGCCGCCGTCCTGCTGGCCTGGTATCTGGCGACGCGCTACAGGCTCGATTTCTATGTGCGCTTCGGGAACATCCCGACACCGCTGGACGTCTGGCGCAGCATCCTCGAAGTCAATCATTCGTCCAAGTTCATGGTGAACATCGGGATCAGCCTGCGCCGCGTGCTGCTGGGCTTTTCCGGCGCGGCGATCGTGGGCATTGCCCTCGGCATCATGGTCGGCCGCTACCGGATCTTCCGTTCGCTGGCGATGCCGGCGATGGAACTGTTCCGCCCGATCCCGGCGATCGCCTGGGTGCCCATGGCCATCATGCTGTGGCCGAGCAACGAGGTCAGCATCGCGTTCATCACATTCATCGGCGCCTTTTTCCCCATCCTGATCAATACGGTCCAGGGTGTGGAAGACATCGACGAGGTGCTGCTCCGCGCGGCGCACAGCCTGGGTGCGAAAGAAAAGGACGTGATCCTGCACGTCGTGATCCCCGGCGCGCTGCAGCATATTTTCACCGGTCTCGCGGTCGGCATGGGCGTCGCCTGGGTCTCGCTGATTGCGGCGGAAATGATTTCCGGCCAGTTCGGCATCGGCTACTTCACGTGGGAAGCGTATTCGCTGATCTCGTATCCCGACATCGCACTCGGCATGATCACGATCGGCGTGCTCGGCCTGCTGTGCAGCAAGGCGATCCACATCTGTTCGAAGCTCGCCATGCCGTGGACGGGGCTGGCCGCGGGAGCGCGCAAATGAGTACGCAGACCACGAGACCGCAAGCCGGCCATATCGAGGTACGCGACCTCAACATCAGTTTCAAGGCGCGCGGCGCCACCGTGCAGGCGGTCAAGGCGGTGTCGCTGGACGTGCAGGCGGGCGAATTCGTCTCGCTGATCGGTCCGTCCGGCTGCGGCAAGTCGACCTTGATGAACGCGGTCGCCGGTTTTACCCAGGCCAACAGCGGCGTGTTGACGCTGGACGGCAAGCGCATCGACGGCCCCGGTTCCGACCGTGGCGTGGTGTTCCAGCAGTATTCGCTGTTTCCGTGGATGACGGTGCGCAAGAACGTCGAGTTCGGCCTGAAGATGGCGAACATGGCGCCGTCGCAACGCGAGACGCAGGCGCGCACCTTGCTCGGCCTGGCCGGCTTGCTGGCGTTTGAAAACCACTATCCGGCGCAGCTGTCCGGCGGGATGAAGCAACGCGTCGGCATCGTGCGTGCGCTGGCGACGAGCCCGCAAGTGCTCCTGATGGACGAACCGTTCGGCGCGCTCGATTCGCAGACCCGTTCGGTCATGCAGGAAATCCTGACGAACATGTGGCAGCGGCTGCGGCTGTCCGTGCTGTTCATTACGCACGACATCGAGGAAGCGATCTTCCTGTCCGACCGCATCTATGTGATGACCGCCAGGCCGGGGCGGATCAAGGCCGAGATCCGGGTGCCGCTGCCGCGTCCCCGCACGCCGGACATGATGGATACGCCGGAGTTCGCCGGCCTGGTCCGCTCGATCAAGAAACTGATTCGCGAAGAAAGCCTGGCCGCGATGGGCGGGGAATTGCGCGACGGCGGTTGTGGCGGACTCAGCATGGAAATCGGACCGGAGGGGGTGGCCCATGTCCTGTGACGACATACCGCCGTCGGCCTGGCCCTCCTCAATCAGCTTGGACGGGAAGGCACGTACGTTGGAGTTGCTGTGGGACGGCGCGCATGCGGTGTTGTCGCACAGGGTGTTGCGCCGCTCCTGTCGCTGCAGCGTATGCGAGAGCACGCGCAGGAAGCTGGACAAGGTCCTGCCGGTTGCCGACGACGTGGCGCTGCTGAAGATCGAGCCGGTGGGCTCGACGGCGGTGCAGCTGTTCTTTTCGGACGGCCACGAGCGCGGCATTTACCCGTGGACGTATCTGAAGCAGATGGCATTCGGCCCGACCACGGACGGGTTCTGCGATTTTTTGACGAAAGGATGGCGTGATGAGTAATTTCTACGAGGCGGAAGTGTTGTCCGTACATCATTGGACGGACCGCCTGTTTTCCTTTACCACGACGCGCGAGCCGAGCTTCCGCTATCAAAGCGGCCAGTTCGCGATGATCGGGCTCGACGTGGACGGCAGGCCGCTGATGCGCGCCTACAGCATGGTCAGCCCGCATTACGACGAGCAGCTCGAATTTCTCAGCATTAAGGTGCCCGACGGTCCCCTGACCTCGCGCCTGCAGAACATCCAGGTCGGCGATTCGATCCTGGTCGGCCGCAAGGCATCCGGGACGCTCCTCAGCCAGAACCTGTTGCCAGGCAAGCACCTGTACCTGCTCGGCACCGGGACCGGCCTCGCGCCTTTCATGAGCATCGTGCAGGACCCGGACATCTACGAGAAGTTCGAAAAAGTGATCCTGGTGCACGGCTGCCGCCAGGTCGACGAACTGGCTTACCAGAAACGCATCGCGGCGGAACTGCCGAACCACGAATTCCTCGGCGAGATGGTGGCCGGCCGCCTGATCTATTATCCGACCGTGACGCGGGAACCATTCGAAAACCAGGGGCGCATTCCCGACCTGCTGAAAAGCGCGCATTTCTACGAGAAGCTCGGCGTCCCGGCGCTCGACATCGAGCACGACCGCTTCATGCTGTGCGGCAGTCCCGCCATGCTGAAGGACACCGTGGACGTGCTCCATACCCACGGCCTGAAGGAAGGCAATATGAGCCATCCGGGCCACTACGTCATCGAGCGTGCGTTCGTCGACAAGTAAGCGCAAAGGAGAACACGATGAAGATACTGGTCCCGGTCAAGCGGGTGGTCGATGCCAACGTCAAGGTCCGCGTAAAACCGGACGGCTCCGGCGTCGACCTGGCCAACGTCAGGATGGCGATCAACCCCTTCGACGAGATCGCCGTGGAGGAAGCGACGCGGCTGAAGGAAGCGGGTCACGCGACGGAAGTCGTGGCCGTGTCCTGCGGCGCCGGCGCCTGCCAGGACGTGCTGCGCACGGCAATGGGCATCGGCGCCGACCGCGGCATCCTGCTCCAGACGGAGGCGGAATTGCAGCCGCTGGCCGTCGCCAGGTTGCTGGCTGAAATCGCCAGGAAGGAAATGCCGCAGCTGATCATCCTCGGCAAGCAGGCCATCGACGACGATTGCAACCAGACCGGCCAGCTGCTGGCGGCCATGCTGGGCTGGCCCCAGGGCACGTTCGCATCGAGCGTGCGGGTCGATGGCGCAACGGTGACGGTGACGCGCGACGTCGACGGCGGCGCGGAAACCGTACAACTGGCGCTGCCGGCCGTCGTCACCGCGGACCTGCGCCTGAACGAGCCGCGCTTCGTCAGCTTGCCCAGCCTGATGAAGGCGAAGAAGAAGCGGCTCGACGTGATGCCTGCCGAGACGCTGGGCGTCGATCTCGCCCCACGCTGGAACACGCTGAAGGTCGACGCACCACCGCAACGCAAGCCGGGGACGCTGGTGCCGGATGCCGCCGCGCTGGTCCATTGCCTGAAACACGAAGTCAACGTCATCTAATCAATCGAGGAGCCATCATGACGGTACTGGTCATTGCCGAGCACGACAACGTTTCGCTGAAAACCGCCACCCTGCACGCCGTCGGCGCTGCCCGCGCGTGCGGCGACGACGTGCATCTGCTCCTTGCGGGCCATGACTGCGGCGGCGCCGTGCGCGACGCCAGCCGCGTCGCCGGCGTGGCCAGGGTGCTGGTCGCCGCCGCCCCGCAGTTTGCCCACGGTCTCGCCGAAAACGTCGCCGCCCAGGCGCTGCAGGTGTTGACGCAGCATCGGTACACGCACGTGCTGGCGGCAGCCAGCACCTTCGGCAAAAGCGTCATGCCCCGCATCGCCGCCGGGCTGGATGCCGGCCAGATCTCGGAAGTGACACGCGTGGTCGCGCCCGACATCTTCGAGCGCCCGATCTATGCGGGCAATGCGTTTGCCACCGTGCAGGCGCTGGACCCGGTCAAGGTGCTGACCGTGCGCGCCGTCAGTTTCGGCGCGGCGCAGCTGGGCGACGCCGCGGCGGTCGTGCAGGACGTGGTGCCGGCGCCGGATGCCGGCACCTCGCGTGTCGTGTCGATCGAACAGACGGCATCCGGACGTGCGGACCTGGCTTCGGCGCGCGTCGTGGTGGCGGGTGGGCGCGGCCTTGGTTCCGGCGCCAATTTCAGGCTGCTCGAACCGCTGGCGGACACACTGGGCGCCGCCATCGGTGCATCGCGCGCAGCGGTCGACGCCGGCTTTGCGCCCAACGATTTGCAGGTCGGCCAGACCGGCAAGATCGTCGCGCCTGCACTGTATATCGCGATCGGCATTTCCGGCGCCATCCAGCATCTGGCCGGCATCGGCGATGCGCGAGTCATCGTCGCCGTCAACAAGGATGCGGAAGCGCCGATTTTCGGTGTGGCGGACTATGGCATCGTCGGCGATCTGTTCGACGTCGTACCGGCACTGTTGGCGGCGTTGCGGGAGGACGGACAACAACAGCAGGCCGCCTAGTTTTTTTCATCAACTCGTCATAACCAGTTATAATGAGCTCTACAAATAACATTGATTGGGAGCCATGCTGACGCACACGAGCCTTGCCCTGGTCGCCATCGTCATCGGTGTCCTGGTCGGCGCCGCCGGCGTCGGCGGCTTTTTCATGCCGCCGGCCCTGACACTGCTGATGGCGATGGACATTCACCAGGGCATGGCGCTGTCGTTGTTCACGTTCGTCTTCACCGGCATCGTCGGCACGGCCTACTTTCACAGCAAGGACAGCGTGGATTGGACGCTGGTGCGGCCGGTTTGCCTTGGCGCGGCGCCGACGGGATTTGCCGGCGCATGGATCGGCCACCAGCTCGACACCGCGTTGCTGTCGTCGGTGCTGGCCGTGGTCATTCTCGTTGTCGGCATCCATACACTCAGCACCAACGGCCGCCGCGCAACGTCCGCCATGCCGCGGGGCGCGCGGCAGCGCTGGCTGGTGCTTGCGGCGATCGGCATCGTCACGGGGTTCGTGTCCGGTCTCACGGGCATCGGCGGCCCGGTGCTGTCGGTGCCGCTGATGGTGCTGTGCGGCTATTCCGTCCTGACCGCGATCGGCGTCGGGCAGGTGCTGCAAACCGTCGGCGCCCTGTCCGGTTCGCTCGCCAACCTGCATTACGTCGACATCGACTATGGACTGGCCGCCTTCATCGACGTCTTTGAAATCGTGGGCGTGCTGGGCGGCGCCATCATCATCCATCGCATCGACGCGGCGGTGGTCAAGCGCCTGGTCGGCGGCCTTTGCATGGTGGCCGGGTGCGGTTTCATCCTGCGCAACCTGTAAGGCCAACCGGCGCCCCTGGGTCGTGATGCGTTTCCATGGCAGAATCGAATATTCGACCCCTGCCAGGAAACCATGTCCGATCCAAACTCGCCCGAAGCCGTCGTCCAGCGCCAGCTCGACGCCTACAACGCCCGCGACCTCGACGCCCTGCTCGCCACCTATGCGCCCGACGCGCGCCAGTTCGAACTGCCGGCGAAGCTGCTGGCCACGGGCCACGCGGAAATGCTCCCGCGCTTTGCCGCGCGTTTCGAGGAGCCGGACCTGCACGCGCACCTGCTGCAGCGTGCCGTCATGGGCAATATCGTCATCGACCATGAGGAAGTCAGCCGCAACTTTCCCGAGGGCCGCGGCAAGTTCGACCTCGTCGTGATCTATGAAGTGGCCGACGGCCTGATCCGCTCGCAGACGGCCCAGGTCAGCAAGCAGCGCCTCGACGCGCAAGCGGGCTGAATCGGTGTACAGTTGCGCATCATAGTTTTGGGAACGAACACGATGCGCAGGATGACATGGGCGATGCTGGCGGTGCTGGCGTGCGTACGGACGGCGCAAGCCGATGGGCTCGATCCGACCGAGCAGCGCATCGTCGCCGAGGTCAGGGCGCATGCACCGCAGGCCCTCGAGCTGCTCCGGACGAGCGTCCTCATCAACAGCGGCACGATGAACACGCGCGGCGTGCGCGACGTGGGCCAGCTGTTCCGCAAGCAGTTCGACGAGCTCGGCTTCAGCACGCGCTGGATCGAGCTGCCGCCGGACATGCACCGCGCCGGCCACCTCGTCGCCACGCGCGAAGGCAACCGGGGCAAGCGCCTGCTGCTGCTCGGCCACCTCGACACCGTGTTCGAGCCGGGTTCCCCCGTGCCGATGTGGCAGCAGGACGGGACGACTGCGGGCGAGCGCGTGCGCGGCCAGGGCGTCTCGGACATGAAGGGCGGCGACGTGATCGTCATCGAAGCGCTGCGCGCGCTGCAACGCGCGGGCGCCCTCGACGGCGCGCGCATCGCCGTCATGTTCACGGGCGACGAGGAAGAAGCGGGCAATCCGAAAAGCGTCTCGCGCGGCGACATGGCGGCACTGGCCAGACGCAGCGACGTCGCCCTCAGCTTCGAGGGCAGCATCATCGACAAGGACGGCATGGCGACCGCCACCGTGGGCCGGCGCGCGACGGCCACGTGGGAACTGGACGTCAAGGGCCGCCAGGGCCATTCGATGGCCGTGTTCGGCGCCAACGGCGATGGCGCCGTGTACGAGACGGCGCGCATCCTGGACGCCTTCCGGCAGCAGGTCGTCGAACCGGGCCTCACGTTCAACCCGGGCGTGATCCTGGGTGGCACCGAGGTCGCGTTCGACGCCGCCGCCTCGCGCGGCACCGCGTTCGGCAAGACGAACGTGATCGCCAGCACCACCACCGTGAAAGGCGACCTGCGCTACCTGGACTACCCGCAGCGCGACCGCGCCCACGCGCGCATGCAGGCGATCGTCGCGCAGAACCTGCCCGGCACGAGCGCCACCATCACGTTTCACGATTCCTACCCTCCCATGGCCGTCACACCCGGCAACCTGAACCTGCTGGCGCTGTATTCGCGCGCCAGCCAGGACGCCGGGCTGGGCCCGGTCGGCGCCGTGCCGGCCGAGTCGCGCGGCGCCGGCGACATCCAGTTCGTGGCGCCGCTCGTCGACAGCCTCGACGGCCTCGGTGCGAGCGGCAACGGCGCCCATTCGCCGAACGAGGACCTGGACGTGGGCTCGATCGAACGGGGTGCCGTCCGCGCGGCATTGCTGATCTATCGTTTGACCCGCTGAACCCATGGGCATTGCAACTCCAGGCTTGACGCCCGTCGAATTCCTTCAACCGGACACGTGGCCCGCACGGGCTAGAATGCAGACATGGCACGACTGACACTCACCTTCCCCGAAGACCAGTATTACTACACGACCCTGCTGACGGTGCGCGTCACCGACATCAACGCCGCGAACCACCTGGGCAACGACTCGATGATCTCGATGATTTCCGAGGCGCGGGCACGCTTCCTGTTCGAATACGGCGTCCCCGAAACGGAACGCGACGGCACCGGCATCATCGTCACCGACCTCGCGACGACGTACCGCGCCGAGGCGCACGCGCGCGACCAGCTGCTGTTCGAAGTGGGCGTCATGGACTTCAACAAGTACGGCGGCGACATCACGTTCCGCGTCACCCGTCCCAAGGACAAGACCCTCGTCGCGATGGCCAAGCAGGGCTTCGTCTTCTTCAACTACAAGACGAGCCAGGTCGTCGCCATGACCGAAGAATTCCGCGCCAAGTTCGAGCGGGTGAACTGGGTCGACTGAGCACCCGCGCAGTTCTTTTCCAGAAAACACAAATAATCTGGAACTTTCCCCGTCTCCCGCCGGAATATGGGTAAACACAACGACCCATGACCATCACCACTTCCGACACCGAGCTGCTGCGCCAGATGCGCAGCGGTGGCGCCGACGCCTTCGCGGCCTTGTACCGGCGCCACCAGGGTCCGCTGTACCGCTTCGCGCTGCTGCGCTGCGGCTCGGCCGACACGGCGGCCGACGTGGTCCAGGAAACGTTCATGGGCCTGCTGACGGAACGGTTCCGGTTCGATCCCTTGCGCGGCCAGTTGCAGCACTTTTTGTTCGGCGTGGCGCGCAACCTGATCCTCAAGAATGAAACGGCGCACCAGCGCCACGTGGTGCTGTCCGGACCGGACGACGAGGACGGCGATGCCGGGGCCGAACCGCCGGACGACGCGGCCTGCCCGCTGGGGCGCCTGCTGGACAACGAGGCCGCCGAGGAAGTACGGCGCGCGCTGGCGCTGCTGGCGCCGCATTACCGCGACGCCGTCATCCTGTACGAGATGCATGAATTGTCGTACGCCGAGATCGCCGACGTCTGCCAGGTCGACATCGGCACCGTGCGTTCGCGCCTGTCGCGCGGCCGGGCCGCGCTGGCCAAGCGCCTGGCCGGCTGGCGCGCCATGGCCGGCGCAGCTTGAAAGGAGAGCCACATGGACACTCGAAAAACGACGAACCGCGATCCCCTGTTCGACGCGCTGCGCGCGGAGGTCGGACGGCTGGACACGCCGCGCGGCGTCGAACGGGAATTGCTGCAAGCCTTCGCCCGGCAGCATCCGGCGCGGCGCCGCTGGTATCACGGGTTGACAGGACGCGGCTGGGCGCTGGCCGCCGGCGTGTCGGGCCTCGCGGCCGGCGCGCTCGTGCTGGCGTTCGCCCTGCACACGCCGGACACCGATGGCGACCGGGCCGGCGCGCTCGCCGCGCGCGACGACAGCGGCCTGTTCATCGCGCTGGATTCGGCCGAGCGCATCGCCGCGGAGCCGGCCCCGCGCATGGTCGCCGCCGACGTGCCGCGCGCGAGCCTGGCCGCGCTGGGCGTGCCGCTGACGCCGGAAAACGCGGGCGATTCCGTGCGTGCCGAGATGCTCGTCGCGGCCGACGGGCAGCCGCTGGCGCTGCGCCTGAGTGCCATTCAATAACCGAGAGAGAATGCCATGACCACCAGATACCTGCTGCTCGCCGCCCTGCTGGCCGGCCTGTCCGTCCCGGCGCTGGCCGAAGACACCCGCGCCCTGTCGTTCCAATTCGATGGGATGCACCTCAACGCGCGCACCGGCGCCACCGTGATGCGGGGGACTACGCTCAAGAATGCGCCTTACATCGCGCAGACCGTGACCGAACGCAGCCAGGCGTTGGCCGACGGCAACCAGATCGCCAACAGCCGCACGACGATGACGTACCGCGACAGCGCCGGCCGTACCCGCCAGGAATTCCGCGACGCCAAGGGCGACGTCGTCACCGTCGTGATCGCCGACCCGGCAGCCGGCACGAACCTGATCCTGCATCCGCGCGACCGCACGGCAGTCAAGGTCGACCGGATGCGCAAGGACGGCGCCCGGCCCGAGGCCGAAGGGCAGCGCAGCGAGGACATCATCGTCAAGCGGGTGGAAGGCATCGACGACGCCGAGCGCCAGCGCGGCCAGCGCGACGTCCACATCCAGGTGTCGAAGGCGCTGGCCGAGAACGGCAGCGCGCTGCGCAGCGTGCAGATGCAGGTGGCGCCTCTGGTGAACGGCGCGTTCGCCGACGTCAAGTGGGCGGCCAAGGCAGTCACGAAAGACCTGGGCACGCGCGACTTCAACGGCATCAAGGCCGAGGGCAAGCTGCGCAGCTACGAGATCCCGGCCGGCGACATCGGCAACCGCAACCCGATCGTCGTGTCGGACGAGACCTGGACCTCGCCCGACCTGCTGGTGACGGTCTACACGAGGCACAGCGACCCGCGCAGCGGCGACGTCGTGTTCCGCCTCGAAAACATCAAGCGCGAGGAACCGGCCGCCGCCCTGTTCGCCGTGCCGGCCGACTACACGGTGCGCGAAGCGGGTGGCCGCTGGCGCGACAAGGGGCAAAACAAGGCACAATAAACGTTTGGTGGGCACGGGGTGCCCACCCTACGGCGCCTGGCGGACATGCCCATGACTTCTCAGGGCTGGCACCAGTGTCCACCGACAACGCCTGCGAATCGCCAACGTCGGCATTACCGCTTCTTGATCGGTGCAATCGTCTTGGCGAACCAGTCGTCGATCATCTGTTTCTCGTACCGCAGCGGTTCCGAATCGAAGTAGTGATTGAACGTCTGCTGGTAATTCATATCCTGCAGCTGCGACTTGCCACTCTTGATCACCTGGCCGTTCTGCTCGAGCACGTAATTCAGTTCCATGCGCGGCCAGTCCGCGCGGCCGCTCAACACGCGCAGGTCGCGGCCCAGCCGGGCGCTCGGGATGAGGCGGCCGGCCGGGTCGAAATCCGTGATCTCGATGCGCAGGTCTTCGCCCGGCGCCAGGTTCTCGCCCAGCTTTTTGAAGTGGTCGCTGATCTGGCCCAGCATCTCCTTGCGATCCACGGTCGGGAACGGCAGATCATGGAAATTCTCGGGGTGGATCCACGTCACGCTGACCGCGGCCGACGCATTGCCCGCGGCCAGCGCCAGCAAGCCCGCCAGGGCCATCGTCTTCATGAACGTTTTCATGATGTTCTTCCTTTCGTTTTCCGTCATCGAACGACTAACGGCTACCACCGTTAATACCTGATTCTTATACGCCGGTTTCCATGCCGTTGTCCGTTACAAGATCGTCAAAGTTTGTATCGAAATGTTAGTCCCCGCACAGGTGCCTCAGGCACTTGCACAGCACAATCCGAAACGGGACAAAGCACGCAGGAACACATCATGCCGGAAGGTCCATCGCTGGTCATCCTGAAAGAGCAGACGGCCCGGTTCGTGGGCCAGGAAATCGTCCGTGCCGGAGGCAATACCTGGGCCATCGACACGACGCGCCTCCTTGGCCAGCCCGTCGTCGCCCTGCGCACGTGGGGCAAACACTTCCTGATCCAGATGCCGGCGATGGTCGTGCGCATCCATTTCCTGCTGTTCGGCACCTACCGCGTGGACGAGGGACGCGACAAGCCCCCGCGCCTGTCGCTCGGCTTCGCGGACGGCAGCGAGCTGAATTTCTACGCCTGTTCGGTGAAGGAAATCGACTGCGACATCGACGCGTATTACGACTGGGCCGCGGACGTCATGTCCGACGCCTGGGATCCGGCCAAGGCGCGCAAGAAACTCCGCACCGAGGCCAAGAAAAACGCGGACACGCTCGTCTGCGACGCCCTGCTCGACCAGGACATCTTTGCCGGCGTCGGCAACATCATCAAGAACGAGGTGCTGTTCCGCATCCGGGTGGACCCGCGGTCGACGGTGGGCGCGCTGCCGCCGGCCAAGTTGCGGGCCCTCGTGCAGGAAGCGCGCCAGTACAGCTTCGACTTCCTCGAATGGAAGAAAGCCTTCACCCTGAAACAGCACTGGCTGGCGCACAACCAGAAAACATGCCCCCGCTGCCATATCCCATTCCACAAGGCGAACCTGGGCCGGACGAACCGGCGCAGCTTCTGGTGCGAGCGCTGCCAGAAACTGTACGCATGAGCGGCGTAAATGATAGGGAAGCAACACGTTGCGACATTGTGACTTTTTACACCGCGTCATTAATATTTCTTGTTGTTAATGATAGCTGCTCATACTACAATCATTTAGGACGGTGCTGCTTTATCGCAATATCCGTTTTTCCCAGATACCGTTACGAGATTGGATCGTCTTATGTCCTTCCTGTCCTCAGCCGCGCCGAAGCTTGCCCCTTGGAAAGTACTGCTCGTCGACGACGAACCGGACATCCATGACATCACCAAGCTCACGCTGTCCCGCTTCCGCCTCGACGGCCGCAGCCTCGCTTTCCTGCACGCGTACAGCGGCGCCGAGGCCAAAGAGATCCTGGCGCGCGACAGGGACATCGCCCTCGTGTTCCTCGACGTGGTCATGGAGCGCGAGGACAGCGGCCTGGAAGTGGCGCGCTGGATGCGCCAGGAGCTGGACAACCAGTTCACCCGCATCGTGCTGCGCACCGGCCAACCCGGCCAGGCGCCCGAGGAACGCGTGATCGTCGACTACGACATCAACGACTACAAGGAAAAAACGGAACTCGACCGCACCAAGCTGTTCACGACGACGTTTGCCGCCCTGCGCGCCTACCGCGACATCATGAAGGTCGAGGATGCCCGCCGCGTCCAGCAGAATTACCGCGAAGGCCTGGAACGCGTGATCTCGGCGTCGTCGCACCTGTTCAAGCAGCGCAATTTGAAGGATTTCGCCAGCGGCCTGCTGCAGCAGGTCGTCGCCCTGCTGCGCCTGGAGCAAAGCATGCTGCTGCGCGTGGCCGGCGCCAGCGTCATCGCGGGAGAAAGCCGGTACGAGGTGCTGGCGCGCATCGGCGACGTCGGCGAACAGGACATCGGTCCGGAACTGATCGCCCAGCTGGACGAGGCACGCCACAACCGCATCTCGAAACTGCACGGCGACACCTACGTCGGCTATTTCCCGAACAACAGCGGCAAGGCGTCGCTGCTCGTGCTCAAGGGCGTCGACGAGATCGACGAGATCGACGTGCAGTTGCTCGACGTCTTCTGCTCGGGCGTCGCCATCGCCTTCGACAACATCCTGCTGAACCAGGAAATCACCGACACCCAGGCCGAGCTGATCCTGCGGCTGGGCGACGTCGTCGAGTCGCGCTCGAACGAGGCCGGCAACCACGTGCGCCGCATGGCCCAGGTCTGCCACCTGCTGGCGCTGGAATCCGGCATGCCGGACGACGAGACGGCCGTGCTGATGCATGCCGCGCCGATGCACGACGTGGGCAAGATCGCCACCCCGGACGCCGTGCTGCTGAAGCCGGGCCGCCTCACGCCCGAGGAATGGGACATCATGAAGCAGCACCCGACCATCGGCCTGCAGATCCTGGACGGCTCGCAGCGCCCGATCCTGAAGGCGGCCGCCGTGATCGCCCACCAGCACCACGAAAAATGGGACGGCAGCGGCTATCCGCAGGGTCTCAAGGGCGCCGACATCCACCCGTATGCCCGCATCGTGGCCGTGGCCGACGTCTTCGACGCCCTCACCCACGAACGCGTGTACAAGAAGGCGTGGCCCATCGACCAGGTGCGCGACTACCTGCACGACGTGGCGGGCCAGCACCTCGATCCGTATTATGTCGACATCCTGATCCGCAACCTCGACAAGGCGGCCGAGATCAACGAACGCTGGCCGGACTGAGCCAAATCCATCAAGCCGGGACAAGCCAGGCATTGTCGGGTAGTATGCTGAGCTTCGAGGCAACGTTGTCCCGACCGCCCTCCGGCCCATGCGTATCCGAACCCGACTGCTGATCCTGATCCTCGTGATCCTGGTGCCCGCCTTCGTCGCGGCGGTGCTGGCCGTCTGGTATGTCTACCAGGAAGAGCGGGTCGCCCAGGAAACGAGCGTCAAGGAAGCCGTGCGCGCCTTCGCCCTCGGGGTCGACAATCAACTGGAAACGAAGGAAGGCATCCTGCACGCGCTGGCGAATTCCCCCGCGCTAGCCCGGGGCGACTTCGAGACCTTTTACCGCCACGTCAGGGCGCTTGCCCCGACCGACGAGACCGCGATCATCCTGATCGGCCTGGACGGCCGCCAGCTGATCAACACGCGCGCACCGCTGGGCGCGCCGCTGCCGTTCCGGCGCGCGTCGAACATCGACGGCCTGATGAAGGAAGGCGGCGCCGACCGCACGCTCGTGTCCGACCTGTTCGTGTCGTCGATCCAGCACCGCCACGACTTCGCCATCCAGGTGCCGGTGCACATCGATGGCGTCATCCGCTACTACCTGTCGATGGGCGTGAACGCCGCGCTGATGCAGGAGTTGCTGGCCGAACAGCGCTTTCCCGCGGAGTGGCAGGCGACCATCCTCGACCGCCGCGGCAAGGTCGTCGCGCGCTCGCTCGACGCCGACCAGTACCGCGGACGCACCGTCAGCAACATGGCGCTGTCCCTGTTCGCCGCCCACCGCGAAGGCGTGTTCTCGAACAAGAACCTGGCCGGCATCCCCGTGCAGGCGTTCTACAGCACCGTGCCCGCATCGGACTGGAAAGTCCTCGTCAGCATCCCCACGGCCGACCTGCGCCGCGTGCCGCTGCATGCGGCGACGTTCCTGGCCACCATCATGGCCCTGCTGCTCGTGCTGTCGTCGGTGGCGGCGCGCTGGTTCGCGCGCCGCGCCGCCATCCCGATCGAATCCCTGGGCCGCAGCGCCGCCGACCTGGGCGCCGGCCGCGAAGTGCGCTACCAGCCCCAGGGCGTCATCGAGATCGACGCGGTGGCGCAGCGCATGGCCGAAGCCAGCCGTCAGATCCTCACCGCCCAGGCCGAGCTGGAACAGCGCGTGGCCGAAGCCGTGGCCGCCAGCGAGCGCGCCCAGAGCGCCCTCGTGCGCGGCCAGAAGCTGGAAGCCCTCGGCCGCCTCACGGGCGGCATCGCGCACGAATTCAACAACCTGCTGCAAACGCTGACGACGGCGCTGCAGCTGGCGTCCCTGACCGCGAACCAGCCCAAGGTGCTGAGCCTGGTCGACACGTGCAAGCGCACGGTCAGCCGCGCCACCGCGCTCACGACGCGCCTGGGGTCGTTCGGCCGCGTGCAGGACGCGCGCCTGCTGACGGTCGACCCTGGCGAACTCGTGCACGGCTCCGTGCAGCTGCTGCGCGGCGTGCTGCGCCAGGGCACGCGCATTGAGGTGCAGTGCGCGGACGACCCGTGGCCCGTGACCATCGACCCCGTGCAGTTCGACCTGGCGCTGCTGAACCTGGCGATCAATGCGCGCGACGCCATGCCGGACGGCGGCCGCCTCGCCATCGAGGTCCACAACTGCACCCTGGAGCCGGCGGCGGAGCGCACCGGCGGCGACTACGTGCGCGTGCGCGTGACCGACACGGGCACGGGCATGCCGCCCGACGTGCAGGCGCGCGCGCTCGACCCGTTCTTCACGACGAAACCGCCGGGCCAGGGCTCCGGCCTCGGGCTGCCCCAGGCGTACGCGTTCGCCACCCAGTCGCGCGGCTGGCTGACCTTGGCGAGCACCGTCGGCGCCGGCACCACCATCGACATCTACCTGCCGCGTTCGCACCAGCCGCTGTCGGCCGTGGCGGCACGCACCGACGGCCGGGGGCCGGGCCGCGGCAGCGGACGGGTGCTGTTCGTCGAGGACGACCCGCTCGTGCGCGAAGCGGTCGTGCGCGGACTGGAAGACTGCGGTTTCGACGTGATGGTGGCGGCGGACGGCGACAAGGCGCTCGCCATGCTCGACGCCGGCCTCGATGCCGACGTCGTGTTCTCCGACATCGTCATGCCCGGCAAGGTGAGCGGCATCGACCTGGCCGGGCTGCTGCGCGAACGCCGCCCCGGCCTGCCGGTCGTGCTCGCCACCGGCTATACCGAGCGGCGCGCCGTCATCCCGGGCGTGCAGGTGCTGGCCAAGCCCTACGAGATCGACCAGCTGGTCGAGCTGCTGTCGAACCTGTCCGCCCCGCGCTGAACCGCGGTTGCCATCCCGTTACAGCGTCAGCGTCACCCATTCGCCGTCGACCACCACCGTGCACTGGGTGCCATTGAGCTGGCGTCCCGCCGGCGTGCTGCAGTCCGCACGGACCCGCCGGCCCTGGTACGTGCCGTCGAACTTGCCGTCGCCGTGCAGCAGCGAGATCTGATCGTCGATGACCTTGTCGCCGTTGACGAAGATCCGGACGTCCGAGCTGTCGATCAGTTCGCCGTGGATCTCCAGCTTTCCGTCGCGGCTCGTGTAGTGACTGCCGGTTACCGGCGCGAGCGCGGCGCAGCCGGACATTGTGACGGCGAGCGCGGCCACGATCATGAATTTTGTTGACATCTTTGTATAATCTTCGTTTATCTTCGCGTTTCTCTTCAGGAACGCGAGATCATACCGCTATTTTGCTAAAAAACAATATTCAAAAACGACAATTTAAGTTTATTTTATGCAAAGTAAATTCCGGCACCTCTTCTTCGTTTACAATTGCCGCGTAGAAACTGTTGGTTGTATTCCTTGCGGGCCGGCAGGCGTAGAATGAAGGGCATCATGGAGGAGATGACATGCAGACCCTGCCCCTGCGGATCGGCGCCGGCCAAGACCTGCGCGCCGTGCTCGACGCCCTCGTCGCGCAACACCACGTGGAAGCCGCCTTCGTCCTGCAAGGCATCGGCAGCCTGTCCGTCGCCCGGCTGCGTTTCGCCGGCCGGGCGGAATTCACGGAACTGCGCGGCGACCTGGAAATCCTCACGCTGGGCGGCTCGCTGTCGCCGGACGGCCCCCATTTGCACGTGTCCGTGGCGGACGATGGCGGCCGCGTCCTCGGCGGCCACCTCGGCCCCGGCTGCATCGTGCGCACGACGGCCGAGGTGCTCGTGGCGCTGCTGCCGCGCCACCGCTTCCGGCGCGAGTTCGATCCGGCGACGGGGTTTGACGAGCTGTTTGTGAAAGCTTAGGGCGCTCCGTACCCATGGACGCGCATGAAAGGCTGCACGGAGCGCAGCCTTGGTATCGGCAACCAGCTCGGGCGTACCGATGCCGCAAGCGTACTGTCGCTCGCCGCACGGGCCGCGAGCAAATCATCAACTGTTCAGCGCGCTCCCGGACGCCGGCTGTCTGCGCCGGAAGCAAACGGCGATTCCCGCAAACGCCACGCCGAAGAGTGCGAGTGTCGACGGCTCGGGAACTGTCGACGCCGCCGAATCGACCTGGAAGGCGCCAGGCGTAAGCCCGGATGGCGAAAACCACCCGGAGCCGTCGTTGATTGCCTGGGCGTTCAGATCGCCAGTCGAATTCCAGTTCCAGGCAATCGCGTTGCCCAAGCCAGTCAAGCTTGCGGTAATCCAGTATTCAGTCCCCGCGAGAAGCGTCAGACTCAGGTTCGAGTTCAGGACAAGGGGCGAATTATTGTTACCCAACAAACCGAGACTGTCCGGGGCGGTCAACCAGGTCTCCAAAATGGCGCCGGGCGCGTTTCCGCTGTCGGCCATGAGATTGATTGTCAACGAAGACCCCTGCGAACCGGGGAAGACCTCGCTGAGTGCGATCCTGAGTGAACCGAAAGCCGCGTTTTGGCCAGGCGTGAAGCTCTCGCCTTCCGAGTAAAAACCTCCATCGAATCCATCGCCGACGACGTTGCCGCTGCTGGTGTTGTAGGAGTCTCCCGGACCGAAGTTGGAAAAAATAACACTTGCCAACGCAGGTGCCGACATTCCCATGCTCAGCACGCATATCCCCAGGCATTTGGAAAAATTAACAAAATATTTTTTCAAGGAAATCTCCTTCGTTGTCAGTCAAGAAAATCAGCCGGATTCGAGAAGAAATCCGGCCCAATCGTTGATTAAGGAATGGCGGTAAATACTGGAAATGACGCGATTCCGGCTCCCACCGCAACTACCGAATACCGGCCCGACGGCATTCCCGCGGGAGTATTAAAATTGACCGCTTCGGGTCCTGGGCCCACATTGGTATGACTCCAATTCGTCGTGCGGTTGTAATAAACCGCGCCAGTAGATGTGTGCGTCAGCCGGATGACCGGATAATTTTCATCGCTCTCGGCATCATCTCCATAGCCGGATCCCGCTGACTGGCCATTGAGCTGGCTCCCCCCGAGCGTGAAACTGCCGCCACCATTATTAACGATCTGATTAATCACAGGCCGCATTGCCGGATTCACCGGGCCGTCCGGCGTATAGACCCATAACTGGTTGAAACCATCCGTGAGTAGCAATTGCCCGGTCGGGAGCATCAACATGCGTGTGACAAAGCACGGGATCTGATTGAGCTGATTCTGGAGTGCTGGCGGCACGCCGGCAAGTGGAGTAATCGCGTTCGTACTTGGGTTGAAATCGAAAAGTACGGTTGGTAAACTGAAAAGCACGGACGTCGGACTCGCGGCAAAGATGACATGCCCGTTCGGCAAGACTGCCCCTGCGGCATCATAGGCGCCCCAGCCAGGGTTGACGGGTCCGGCTGACCACGTATTCCCTACCGAATCATAAAAAGCCGTGTTCTGGTTTGCGCCAATCTGAAAATACCGCCCGTCCTGCAAACGGAATCCAGGACCCATTTCATAACCCAGGAAGGCGCTGCTTAGTTGCGGGATGTTTCCCGAGGCCGCCCCGTTACTTGGACTGATATCGAGCCATGTATTCGTCGCGGGGTCAAAGGTCTCGGCGTACGCGCCCCCCGTGGTGATGCTTTTGAAGAGGTCGTACGTAATGACGCGCCCATTGCTCAGTTTGGCCCAGGTTTCTTCGTCGCTCGAATCGTTGTTCATCTTGCTGATAGGCGGCCCCCAGGTGTCGGACGCGATATCGTATAGGCGAGTCGTGTTATTCAGCAAATTTCCGGCAAGGATCTTGTCTCCGTTCAGCAGCATCGTCGGGTCGTCACCAAAACATCCCGGAGGAACCGTGCCAAAGTCGTCGATCGCCGGACATCCGGGCTGGTTCGGGTATGGCGCTATCGGGGCCCAGGTATTCGTCAGGGGGTTATAGACTTCGCCGGTATTCGTCCAAGTCGGGTTGCCATTGACGTACTCGCCCCCCAGTACCCATAGCCTGCCATCACGAAGAACGTGAGAGGCAAAATAAAGCCGCGCGGTACTCATCGGGGCCGGCAGGGAAAATGTTCCAGCAATGTAACTTCCAAGCGCATTAGGCGATAGTATTTGCCATTGAGCACCATTTCCCTGGATCATCACTCTTCCATCGCTCAGCAATAACATCGTGCCGCTGCCAGCCGGCGCCGGAGCGGACACAGGGGTCCAACTGGCCGCTTGGCTCGCTCCGGTACCGGCCGCAAGCAGGGTGAATATCAAAAATGCCCGCATCAAGGGACGCAACCGCAACGCATCGACACAGGGGTGAACCGAATTTCCAAATCGATTTTTCATTTATCCTCCGGTGAGACCGCGCAAAATTTACGCGTGCCGCTCATTAAAAAGTGAAATGTCAAATTCCGGCTTGATGCAAACGACAATGGCCGCGCGAGTTATGCAATTAAGCTAAGCTTCGGTCCTTTTTTTGCACATTACCGTCCGGTTGCAAGACAGCGCAACGTAAGCAAACAATATTTCCAAAAAGACTAATCGGCATTTTTCAATTATTTACATCAGCCACCGAAAAATAATCAATCCGAGTGAAAGATTTTTCGACAAAAATAGCGTGCTCTGCATTAACAAATGAAAACGGATGTCGAATCACGGGAATTTGAGGCTGATGCATAAAAATAGCAGCGCCGGCGCGGGTACGCTGTTGATCAGGCCAAGCCCGATGCATTTCTCCGTGCGAGTTCATTTATGCCGACGACTTGGAACCGAAAGAATTCAAAAACTTTGAACCTATCTCAACACGCCGGAGAAACATCACATGATCTCGAACGGCGTCGCTATGTCTGTTTCCGCACTGAACGGTTTCATGGCCGGTCGTAAGCTTCAGGGTAAAGACACCGCCCCGCCGCTGACCGCAGAGACCGATCATGACCACGCCCACTTCCGCACCCACCGGCGCCGCGACGGATGACGCCCCGTTACCCAAGACCGCGCCCCTGTCGCTCGCCGCATGGAAGCAATTCGTCAAGGTGGCGAAACCGTATTGGCTGGGCGAGGAAAAGAAAAAAGCCTGGACCATGCTGTTGCTGCTGGTCGTGCTCATGCTGGTCGACACCAAGCTGGCGGTGATGCTGAACAACCAGACCGGCGAGCTGACGTCGGCGCTGGCAGGCAAGAACAGCGGCCGCTTCTGGACGGCGGTACGGGCCTGCCTGTTCATCCTCGCGTTCGCGGTGCCGACGTACGCCTTTTATTACTACATGCGCGATGTGTTCGCGAACCAATGGCGGCGCTGGCTCACCGGCCGCTTCCTCGACGGCTATCTGACAGGCCGCAAATACTACGAGCTCGGGTCGAGCAGCGAGATCGACAATCCGGACCAGCGCATCAGCGAAGACATCAATACGTTCACGGGACGGTCCATCAACTTCCTGCTGATCTTCCTGGGCTCGTTCATGCAACTGGTCGGGTTCAGCACCGTGCTGTGGTCGATTTCGCATGTGCTGGTCGGGGTGCTGGTGGCGTACGCCGTGATGGGCAACGTGGTTGCCCTGTACTTCTTCGGCAGCCCGCTGATCGTGCTGAATTTCTGGCAGCTGCGGCGCGAGGCGGATTTCCGTTTCAGCCTGATGCGCCTGCGCGAAAACGCCGAATCGATCGCGTTTTACCGGGGCGAAGCGCAGGAACGCATCCACATCGACCACACGTTCGACAAGGTCATCCGCAACTTCGCGAGGCTGATCAGGAAGCAGCGCGCGCTCAATTTTTTCCAGCGCACGTTCAGCCAGCTCACCGTCGTGCTGCCGTACGTGATCCTGGCCGGCGGCGTGCTGTCGGGCGAGCTGGAGGTGGGACGGGCGACGCAGGCCGCCGGCGCGTTTACCGCCGTGCTCAGTGCCGTGGGCGTCATCGTCGACAACTTCGAGAGCCTCAGCCGGTTCGTGGCCGGGATCGGCCGCCTGCAGGCATTATCGAACCTCGTCCTGCCCGCGGCGACGCCCGAGACGGCTGCCGCCGACGCGCGCCCGCGCATCGAGCTGCGCCCGTGCACCCACCTTGCGCTGGACGCGCTGACGCTGAGTCCGCCGCAATCGGACCGGGTGCTCATCAAGGAACTGAGCCTGGTGTTGAAGCCGGGCGACGCGCTGCTGATCACCGGCGACAGCGGCTGCGGCAAGAGCTCGCTGTTGCGCGCGATCGCGGGCCTGTGGCACGAAGGCAGCGGCGTGATCCACCATCCGCCCATCGACGACGTGTTCTTCCTGCCCCAGCAGCCCTATCTGCAGTCGAGCACCCTGCGCAGCCAGCTCATCTACCCGAGCGTTCGATCCGACCTGGACGACGGGCAGCTGCTGGACATCCTGGAACAGGTTCATTTGCCGCGCCTGGCCGAACGCGTGGGCGGCCTGGACGCCGTGCACGACTGGGAAAAGCTGTTGTCGGTCGGCGAACAGCAGCGCCTGGCCTTCGGGCGCGTGCTGGTGCACAAGCCGGGCATCGTCATCCTGGACGAGGCCACCAGCGCGCTCGACAGCGGCAACGAGGCGTCCCTGTATGCGCGCCTGCGCGACAGGGGCGCAACCTTGGTGAGCATCGCCCACCGTGCCGGCGTGCTGCGCCATCACACCCATGTACTGCACCTGCTGGGCGACGGCGCGTGGGAAGTGCACGAGGCCAGCGGCTACCGATTCGACGAGCCGGCCGCCGGCGCACCCGCCCCCGCGCCGGCACGGCGACCGCTCGCGGCGACATTCGTCGGGTAGGCATAAAATATCCGGTCCGACCATCATCCCGAGGACGACCGTGACCCTGCTGAATTTTTCCCAACCGGCGCTCGACGACGCCACCATCGCCGCCATGGCGGCCACGATGCGCACCGGCTGGATCGCGAGCGGCCCGCGCGTGCTGGAATTCGAGCGCGCGCTGGCGGCATCCTTCGGCGGCCGTCCCACGCGCACCCTGACGTCGGCGACGGGCGCGATGGAACTGGCGCTGCTGGCCTGCGGGATTGGTCCCGGCGACGAGGTGATCACGTCCACGCAGAGCTTCTTTTCGACGATGAACATGATCGTCAAGGTCGGCGCCCGTCCCGTCTTCGTCGACTGCGACCTCGTCACGCGCGCCATCGACCTCGACCAGGTACGAGCCGCCATCACGCCACGCACGAAGGCGATCGTGCCCACGCACTTCCCCGGCGCGCTGGGCGACATGGATGCGCTGTATGCGCTCGCGCGGCGCCACGCCCTGCGCGTGATCGAGGACGCGGCGCTCGTCCAGGGGTCGACGTGGAACGGGCAGCCGGTCGGCAGCTTCGGCGACATCGCCACGTTCTCCTTCCACCCCAACAAGAACATGACGACGATCGAGGGCGGCGCCATCGTCGTGCCCGACGAAGACACGGCGCGCCGCATCGAGGTGCTGCGCTTCCACGGCATCGAGCGCCTGCCGGACGACACGCGCGACGTGGCCGTCGCCAGCGGCAAATACAATATGTCGGACGTGTCGGCCGCGATCGGCCTCGCGCAACTGGTGCGGCTGCCCGGTTTTCTCGCGCAGCGCCAACGCCTGGCCGAGCGCTATTTCGACGTGATCCCCGACGTCGAAGGCGCCGTGCTGCCGCCGCGCGGCGTGCCGGGCCAGAGCTGGAACATGTTCTGCGTGCTGCTGCCGTACGAACGTCTCGGCACGACGCGGCCGGCCTTCCGCGCCACGCTGCGCGAACGGGGCATCGCGACGGGGCTGTCGTACGAGCCGTCGCACCTGACGACCCTGGGCCGCAGCCTCGGCTGGCGCCCAGGCCAGTTCCCGAACGCCGAGCGGATCGGACGCGAGACCGTCACGATCCCCCTGCACTGCGGCATGAACGAGGCGGACGTCGACCGCGTGTGCGAGGCCATCGCCGACGTGCTCCGCTAGAACCTGTCCCGGTAGGGTGGGCACTCCTGTGCCCACGCGGTGAAACACGACATTGGATATGTCGCGCCCGTGCCGACGTGCGTTGAACGCGTGGGCGGAGGGCCGTCCACCCTACCGGTCGGCCTTCAGCGCGGGCCGGACGGACTTGCGCGGAAAGCGCAGGTGGTAGCGCAGGCCCTGTCCGGGGCGGCTCTCCACGCGCAGCGTGCCACCGAGCACGCCGGTCGCGAGGTTGTACAGGATGTGGCCACCGAGGCCGCTGCCGCCGCTGCCGCGCTTCGTCGTGAAGAACGGGTCGAACAGCTTGGCCAGCGTCGCCGCCTCCATGCCCGCGCCATCGTCGCCGTAATCGAAGACGACGTCGTCGCCGTCGAGCGCCGCCTGGATCGTGATGTGGCCGCTCTGGTCGCGCTCGAAGCCGTGCATCAGCGAATTGACGACCATATTGGTGACGATCTGCGACACGGCGCCGGGAAAGCTCTCCAGCAGCAGGTCTTTCGGGCAGTCGATCGCGACTTCGAGCGGCCTGCCCTTCAGTTTCGGTTGCAGCGACAGCAGCACCTCGTTCAGATAGGTGCCGAGATTGAAGCTGCGGATGTCGTCCGAGGACTGGTCCACCGCCACCTGCTTGAAGCTGCGCACGAGGGTCGCGGCGCGCTGCGTATTCGTGGTCATGATGCGCAGCGACTGGTCGACGACGTCGAAGAACGCCTCCAGGCTCTCCTCGGTCATCGCACCGGCCGCCAGCTCCTCGCGCGTGAGCTTGAGTTCCTGCACGAGGTGGCTGGTGGCCGTCACGCAGATGCCCAGCGGCGTGTTGATCTCGTGCGCCACGCCGGCGACCATCTGGCCCAGCGACGCGAGCTTCTCCTTGCGCACCAGCTCCGATTGCGCTTCCTGCAACTGGTGCAGCGCCCGTTCGAGGGCCGCGTTCTGTTGTTCCAGGCGTTCCTTGGCCTTGCGGATGGCGCGGTCGGCCTGCATGCGCGCGATGGCCACCGCGACGTGGCTGGAAATGAAGGCCAGCAGGTCCAGGTCGGCCTTCGTGTAGACGATGGTCGGATCGTAGCTCTGCACCACCAGCACGCCGTACGCCTTGTCGTGCACGAGCATCGGCGCGCCGATCCAGCTGGCGATGTCGGTGTTCCCCAGCGGGTGCTTCACCCTGCCGGCCGCGTGCAGGCGCGCGAAGCTGCCGGCGTCGTGGAGCTGCGCCTGCCTGGTCCGCAGCACGTACGACACCATGCCCATCCCGAACGGGAAGCGCTGATGGGGCGCTTCGCTGTCCTTTTCGTCGGCAAAATACGGGATGCCGATCTCGCCCGTGTCCGGGTGCGCGAGCGCGATGAGAAAGTTCTTCGCCATCATCAGTTCGCCGATGATCGCGTGCAGGCTGGCGGCCAGCACGTCCGTCTCGAGGGCGGTCGCGGACAGGTCGGCGATCTGGTACAGCGCATGCTGCACCTGCTCCGCGCGGCGCCGCTCCGCCACCTCGCGCGCCAGCGCGCGAGTGCGCTCCTGCACGGCACGCTCGAGGCGGTCCATGCTGCGCAGTCCCTGCAGCGCGTTCGACACGTGGTTGGCGATCAGCTCGAACAACGCCTGGTCTTCGGCGTTGTACGTGTATTCCGGCAGGTAGCTCTGGATGACGATGGCGCCCAGGACCTCGTGCTGCTGGTCCAGCAGCGGACAGCCCATCCAGTGCTCGGCGATGCTGCCCGTGCCCCACGCCGTCCCCGTCTCGCGCTGGCGCATCTCGTCGGCCGTCATCGCGAGCGACTGCTTGTTGAGCATGACCCACGCGGTCGGCGATTCGTCGGGCGAGGCGAGCGTCACGCGCGCGTCGGGGCTCGGGCCCTCGTCGCGCGAATCGGCGAAGTAGACGAAGCGGACCGTGTCGTCTTCCCGTTCGGCCAAGGTGACGTAGAAGTTCTCCGCATACATGATGCGTCCCAGCGCGCGGTGCACCGCGCAGATGAACTCGGTAACGTCGGTACAGCTGGCGGACAGGTGCCCGATGTCGAGCAGCATGGCCTGGACCGCTTCCAGGCGGGCGAGACGGTCTTCCATCGATTCCCCTTGGACCTTAAAGATGCGTTCGGGAAATATTATCAGCTCAGGCCGGCGCTGAGGGGATTGTGTCGCGGAAAAACACCGTAGGGTGGGCACCCCGTGCCCACGCGTGACGTTCGCGGCGTGTTGGCATTACGCGTGGGCGAAGGTCGCCCACCCTACCGCGGGGCACGAAAGTTATTTTCGATCCAGGTTTGTGCCGACGATGGCGACAATTTAAAATCCGGGGCCACGCGCACCTGCGCCACGCGCTCGCCCATCTCGTCGAATGCGCTCAGCAAGGCATATGGATTGTCCTCGTCCGGGACGATGTCCAGCGTCACCTTCAGCTCGCCATCGGCGGTGGAGACGACCGTGCTCTTGTGCAGCCACGCGTGCAGTTGCTGCTCATGGCGGCGGATCACCTCGGATGCCGTCTTGACCAGCGTGTGGAAGGCGGGGGTGTCGAGCGGCTTCGGGTTCTTCTTGTCGCGGCCCATGGTCCAGGGACCGACGAGGGCGGGCTCGGATTCGCCGTCCTTGTACATGGCCACGGCCCAACCGTCATCGTCCTCGTTCTTGATGACGCGCGCGGTCCAGCCGTTGCCCTGCCACAGGCGGGGCTCCTGGACGGGGGCGTCGCTGTCTTGCTCCGAAGCGTGGTCGTGGTCGGGGGTAAGGTCGTTCATTCTTGCAATCTCGGTCGTGCGGGCTTACGCCCAGAAGCAAGATCATAGGCGTTCACGGCGCACTGGACAAGCGCCGATTCCGTACTGCTAGATGATGCGCAGGTCGGGGCCGCGCGGCGGCACGATGGGTGGGCCGGGCGGCGTGTTGCGCGGGTCGATGGACGGCGACGGCGACGGGATATAACGATTGAACGGATTGATGATGATCGGTGGAATCGCCGGCGGTGCCGAGGGCGGATTCTTGTGGCCGGCCGCGTCCTGGTTGCGGCAGTTCAAAACACATTGCATAGGATGCCTCCTGCAACAGAGCAGGCTGTCAGTATAGACTTCGAGTCCAGCATTGCAAGGCTTGATTTCCGGCTACTTTTTCCTTACGCCAGCGCGCGGTCGAGCAATTCCACCCAGTGCTCGACCGGCACGTCCGTCCCCGACTGCAGGTGCGTGATGCAGCCGATATTCGCGGACACGATGCGGTCCGGCCCGGTCGCCTGCAGGTGCGCGAGCTTGTCGTCGCGCAGGCGCAGCGACACCTCCTTGTGCAGCACCGAATACGTGCCGGCCGAGCCGCAACACAGGTGGCTGTCGGCGCACAACCGCACGTCGACGCCGGCCGCGCGCAACAGCCCCTCGACCTTGCCGCGGATCTGCTGGCCGTGCTGCAGTGTGCACGGCGGGTGGTACGCCACGCGTTGCCCATCCTTGCGCACGACCAGCTTCGCGCGCAAGCGCTCCTCGAATTGCGGCAGCACTTCGCTGACGTCCTTCGCCGCGGCCGACACCCGCGCCGCCTTCGCCGCGTAGGCCGGATCGCCGGCCAGCGCATGGCCGTATTCCTTGATCATGGCGCCGCAGCCCGAGGCATTGATCAGGATGGTGTCGATACCCTGCTCCAGATACGGCCACCACGCGTCGATGTTGCGCCGCATGTCGTTGCGGCCGCCGTCCGCATCGTTCATGTGCCAGCGGATCGCGCCGCAGCACCCCGCCCGGCTGGCCGCGACCAGTTGCACGCCGACGGCATCGAACACGCGCGCCGTCGCGGCATTGATGTTGGGCGACATCGACGGCTGCACGCAGCCTTCGAGCATCAGCATCTTGCGCGCGTGCCGCGTGCGCGGCCAGGCGCCGGCGCTTTGGCGCGCGGGCACCTTGTCCTTCAAGGCCCGCGGCAGCAGCGGACGCACCATCTGCCCCGTCTTCATGGCCGGCGCGAACAGCCATTTACGGGGCAGGGTTTCCTTGAGCAAGGTGCGCAGCATGCGCTGGCCCGCGGGCCGCGCCACCTGCTGCTCGACCACGCGCCGGCCGATGTCGGCCAGCCGTGCGTACTGCACGCCGGACGGACAGGTCGACTCGCAGTTGCGGCACGTGAGGCAATGGTCCAGGTGCGCCTGGGTTTTAGCGGTGGCCGGACGGCCTTCGAGCACCTGCTTGATCAGGTAGATGCGGCCGCGCGGGCCCTCCAGCTCGTCGCCGGACAGTTGATAGGTCGGGCACGTGGCGGTACAGAAGCCGCAATGCACGCATTTGCGCAGAATCGCGTCGGCCTCGTCGCCGTCGCGCGTGCCCCGGATGAAATCGGCGAGATTGGTTTGCACGGCTAGAAATCCTTGTACATGCGGCCGCGGTTGAACACCCCGGCCGGGTCGAATGCATTCTTGAGTTGTCGGTGGATCGCGTGGACCGCGGGCGCCAGCGGCTGGAACACGCCGGCGGCGCGATCGCCGCCGCGGAACAGCGTCGCGTGGCCGCCGGCGGACCTTGCCGCCGCGCGCACCGTGGCGGCGTCGGCATCGGTTTGCAGCCAGCGCTGCGCGCCGCCCCATTCGATCAGCTGCGCGCCGCGCGGGGCCAGCGATGGCGCCAGCGGCGGCGCGACCGTCGGCAGCGATAGCCGCCACAGGCTGCCCGCGGCCGTGAAGAACGCACCGTCGTGTTCGCGCAGCGCGCGCCACCAGTCTTCAGCCGCGGCATCGTCCAGCAGCTCGCCGCCGATGCGCCGGCGCGCCGCGTCGACGGCCGACCGCGCGCCGGACAGGCGCACCGTCAGCACGCCGTCGTGCCAGCTGGAGGCCGAGATGGGCAACGGCTGCCCGCCCCATTC
>Ga0209148_1000295_pt1 | contig 73660 bp, 75 predicted proteins | sample AraplaCol_mMF_r2_2_FD_184288 | JGI IMG/M metagenome (GOLD analysis project Ga0209148, IMG submission 184288) | Arabidopsis root microbial communities from North Carolina, USA - plate scrape CL_Col_mMF_r2 (SPAdes) (version 2) | ecosystem: Host-associated > Plants > Roots > Endosphere | place...
GACGTAGAGAGCGATGCCGGTGGCGCGATGGACGATGGACAGCGCCATCGTCAACGTCCAGCGGTAGATTTGCATGTGTGGTGAAAGCGGTCGTTCGATCCGTGCGGTCATGGGCTTTTGATGTTTATGGCGGCCCAGCGGGGCGCGCGCGGGGATCGCGAGAGGTCGGCTCTATTTACGGAGTCGATTTGGCCCGCGCAATCACCAAATCGCCATAAATCGAACCGGCGTTCAGCCCTACGACATTGATGCAACAAGCCAATCAGGGGCTTGGTATACCAGCAGGGTGGTGCACCGACCAAGAATAGAATATAAATTCACTTTTTAATGCGGCGGCCGAGACACATTGAAATTACTATTGGAACGGCTCTAAGCCGATGAGCGGCGGCCGCCGTTCGAACCAGTCAGTTCATGACCCGCAGAGACCCTGGGCAAGTTCGCGTGCCACGGCCTATTTCCGCGAGACGCATCGATTTTCCGCCCCATGGCGGATATGCGCCGTCTGCAATCCACCCCAGACCGCCAGCGCCGCATGTCGACCGCACAAATCGGATCGCCTACAGCTTCGCACGCAGCCCGCCTCGTCGTTGCGAATCGGAAAAGTTGCGGCACGCTGTGGGGCAGGTCCTGATGATCGCAGTTCTTGATATCAAGGAGCTCGTCGAGCTCGCGCTGCTGCTGATCGCAGTCGGTGCGCTCTCCGGATTTCTCGCCGGCGTGTTCGGCATCGGCGGCGGCGCGATTCTCGTGCCGGTGTTTTACGAATGCTTCCGCATCGCCGGCGTGCCGCTCGACGTCCGCATGCCGCTCTGCGTCGGCACCTCGCTCGCGGTGATCATCCCGACCTCGATCCGTTCGTTCCAGGCGCACTACAAGCGCGGCGCGGTCGATATGTCGATCCTGCGCGTGTGGTGGCTGCCGATCGTCATCGGCGTCGTCGCCGGCAGCGTGATCGCGCGCTACGCGCCGGAGCGCCTGTTCAAGATCGTGTTCGTCGCCGTCGCCTATTCCGCATCGGCCCGCCTCATCTTCGGCCGCGAGACATGGAAGCTCGGCGACGACCTGCCGAAGGGCCCATTGATGCGCGTCTACGGCTTTTGCGTCGGCGTCCTGTCGACCCTGATGGGCATCGGCGGCGGCCTGTTCTCAAATCTCTTGATGACCTTCTACGGGCGCCCGATCCATCAGGCCGTCGCGACCTCGTCGGCGCTCGCCGTGCTGATCTCGATACCCGGCGCGCTCGGCTACATCTATGCCGGCTGGCCCGTGGCCACGACCTATCCGTCCGTTGCAGCGCTGCAGATCCCGTTTGCGCTCGGCTATGTCTCGTTGATCGGCGCCGTGCTGGTGATGCCGATGAGCCTCGTGACCGCGCCGCTCGGCGTGCGCGCCGCGCACGCGATGTCGAAACGGACGCTGGAGGTCGCGTTCGGTTGCTATTTGTTTATTGTGGGCAGCCGGTTTGTGATGAGCTTGCTGGGCGGGCAGTAGCCGTCACACGCTCCATCATTGCGAGCGCGAAAATCCATCCCCATCGTCGTCCTGGACAAGCGAGCGTAGCGAGCGCTGATCCAGGGCCCATTACCCCAGGGAGTGGTTTGGCGATGACTCATGGTCACCAGCTTCGCGCCAAACTTCTCCCTGGGGTGATGGGTCCTGGCTTTCGCCAGGGCGACAGCGAAGTGATGGCGCAATTCTGCGAGTAGCCACCGACCTCACTTCTTCGCGTAGATATCCTTGTACGTATCCCGCAGCACGTTCTTCTGCACCTTGCCCATGGTATTGCGCGGCAGCTCGTCGACGACGAACACCCGCTTGGGCATCTTGAACTTTGCGATGCGCCCGTCCAGCGCCTTCAGTACCGCCGCTTCGGTCACATCGGCGCCCTTGTTGCAGACCAGCACGGCCGTGACGCCCTCGCCGAAATCGGCATGCGGCACGCCGATCACGGCGGATTCGACCACGCCCGGCATGGCGTCGATCTCGCTCTCGATTTCCTTGGGGTAGACGTTGAAGCCGCCAGAGATGACGAGATCCTTGCCGCGGCCGAGAATGTGGACATAGCCCCTGTCGTCGATCTTGCCGAGGTCGCCGGTGATGAAGAAGCCGTCGGGCCGGAATTCCGACTTGGTCTTCTCGGGCATGCGCCAGTAGCCTTTGAAGACGTTCGGGCCCTTCACCTCGATCATGCCGATCTCGTCGCGGGGCAATTCCTTGCCGGTTTCGGGCTCTGTCACACGCACGGAGACGCCGGGCAGCGGAAAGCCGACCGCGCCGGGAACGCGCTCGCCGTCATAGGGGTTCGACGTGTTCATGTTGGTTTCGGTCATGCCGTAGCGCTCGAGCACGGCGTGCCCGGTGCGATCAGACCATTCGCGATGGGTCTCGGCCAGCAGCGGCGCCGAGCCCGAGATGAACAGCCGCATATGCCCCGTCGTCTCCTTCGACAGCGAAGGATTCTGCAGCAAGCGCGTGTAGAAGGTCGGCACGCCCATCAGCACCGTGGCGCGGGCCATCAGCTTGATGATGAGGTCAGGATCGAGCTTGGGCAGGAAGATCATCGAGGCCCGCGCGAACAGCGTCACGTTGGTCGCCACGAACAGGCCGTGGGTGTGATAGATCGGCAGTGCGTGGATCAGCACGTCCTTGTCGGTAAAGCGCCAGTAGTCGACCAGCGACAGCGAGTTCGACGCGAGATTGTCGTGGCTGAGCATCGCGCCCTTGGAGCGGCCTGTCGTGCCCGAGGTGTAGAGGATCGCGGCGAGGTCGTCGTTGGCCCGCGCGACCGTCGCGAAGTCGCCGCTGGCCTTGTCGGCGGCCTCGGTCAGCGAGCCCTTGCCGTCGGGTCCGAGCGTCTCGACCTTGGCCTTCACCTTGGCGGCAATCGGGGCGAGGCCTTCGGCCTTGGAGGGATCGCACACCACCAGCGACGGCTCGGCATCGCCGATGAAGTAGTCGAGCTCGTTGAGCGTATAGGCGGTGTTGAGCGGCAGATAGACCGCGCCGGCCCTGACAGTGCCGAGATACAGCACGATATTGGCGACCGACTTTTCGACCTGCACCGCGACGCGATCGCCGGGCTTGACGCCGCGTGCGACCAGCACATTCGCCATCTGGCCTGCCCGCGCGATCAGATCGCCATAGCTGATACGCGCGCCGTCCTGTGTCTCGATCGCGAGGCGTTTGGGATCGTCGAGGCCGTCAAACAGGCGGGAAAACAGGTTGGCGTTGGCTGCGTGGTTCATGCAAGATTTCCTCGACCGCAAGACTGACAAGGCCGGTCAAAACCGAGGGCTGGATTAGCAAAAACCGCCCCGAAGAAGCAACGGAGACAGTTTGCATGACCAAATCAGGGAAACGCGTGGCCTGGGTGACGGGCGGTGGCAGCGGGATCGGGGAAGCCGGTGCCGAGGCGTTGGCTGCCGACGGTTGGACGGTGGTGATTTCGGGCCGGCGGCAGTCGGCCCTGGATACCGTGGTTGCGAAGATCACCAAAGCCGGCGGAGTGGCCGAAGCCATCGCGCTGGACGTCGCCAACGCGGACCAGGCCCAGAAGGCGGCCGACGGAATCGTCGCGAAGCATGGCCGCATCGATTTGCTCGTCAACAACGCCGGCATCAACGTCCCCAAGCGCAGCTGGAAGGATATGGAACTGGACGGCTGGGACCAGCTGGTCCAGGTCAATCTCAACGGCGTGCTCTACTGCATGCGCGCGGTGCTGCCGACGATGCGCAAGCAGCAAGACGGCTCGATCATCAACGTCTCGTCCTGGGCCGGCCGTCATGTCTCGAAGATGCCGGGCCCGGCCTACACCACCACCAAGCATGCGGTGCTGGCGCTGACCCATTCCTTCAACATGGACGAATGCGTCAACGGCCTGCGCGCCTGCTGCCTGATGCCGGGCGAGGTGGCGACGCCTATCCTGAAGCTGCGTCCTGTGGTGCCGAGCGAAGAGGAGCAGGCGAAGATGCTGCAGTCCGAAGATCTCGGCCGCACCATCGCGTTCATCGCCAGCATGCCGCCGCGTGTGTGCATCAACGAGCTCCTGATCAGCCCGACGCATAATCGCGGGTTCATTCAGACGCCGGGCAGCAGGGATTGAGATCTCTCGTCGTCCTGGACAAGCGCAGCCTTGGCAACGCGTAGCGTTGTCCAGGGCGGAGCGCAGATCCAGGACCCATAAGCCGCAGCAGCAGTTTGGCGAAGATAGGCAATGATCGCCCCTGCGCAACAACGACTGCTGCGGCGTATGGGTCCTGGCTTTCGCCAGGACGACGGCGGAGGTCGTCGTGGGCGCTCGCTCACACACGGACACCCTTCCCCTTAGTTTCACGCATCACAATAAATTATTCCTCGAAACTCCCACGCGAACCCTCCCGTAGTTCGGCCAACGACGCGCTGCTGCTTCACGTCAAACTGTCGCAGACGCCGTTGTTGCCCCAACGCAAAGGCCGGTCATCGCCGGTCAAAATCCAATCGGGAGTTTCTCCATGTCGAAGCGCATTGCCTATCTCACCGCTGCTGCCTTCAGCGCGCTGGCCATCACCGCAACAGTCATCGCGCCCGCCCGCGCCGAGGAAAAGACCGTCATGGTCGGCGGTGCCGCCATGTTCCCCTCGAAGAACATCGTCCAGAACGCCGTCAATTCGAAGGATCACACCACGCTGGTGGCGGCGGTGAAGGCGGCTGGCCTGGTGCCGACGCTGGAAGGCAAGGGTCCGTTCACGGTGTTTGCGCCGACCAACGCCGCCTTCGGCAAGCTGCCGGCCGGCACCGTCGACACCCTGGTCAAGCCTGAGAACAAGGCGACCCTGACCAAGATCCTCACCTATCATGTCGTCGCCGGCAAGCTCGAGGCCTCCGACCTCACCGACGGCAAGAAGCTGAAGACCGTCGAGGGCGAGGAACTGACGGTCAAGAAGCAGGACGGCAAGACCTGGATCGTCGACGCCAAGGGCGGCACCTCGATGGTGACGATCTCCAACGTTAACCAGTCGAACGGCGTGATCCATGTGGTCGACACCGTGCTGATGCCGGCAACGTAACACCTGAGATCCCTGTTTCATCCCCGGAGGATGCGGCGAAAACAGCGAGCCGGGGAGACCCGGCTCGCTTTATTGTGACCGCCTGGGCCGGCGATTCGGTTTCCGGTCTGGCGTAACGAAAGCCGGCGGACCGGCGTATAATCGCTGATATCAGATGTTCAGGACGGAACCACCATGTCGAGCCTTACCGTGACCGAGGAGCATATCAGCGCCAAGCCTGGCAAGGTGATCCAGCCGGCCTGGGTCCGGGTCATGCACTGGACCAATGCCGTCGCGATGATCCTGATGATCATGTCGGGCTGGCAGATCTACAACGCCTCGCCGCTGTTCGACTTCCGTTTCTCCCACGACATCACGCTGGGCGGCTGGCTCGGCGGCGCCCTGCTCTGGCACTTCGCGGCGATGTGGCTGCTGATGGTGAACGGCCTCGCCTATCTGATCACGGGTTTTGCATCCGGCCGCTTCCGGAAAAAGCTGTTCCCGATCACGCCGTCCGGCGTGCTCCACGACGTCAGGGCGGCGCTGACGTTCAAGCTCGGACATGACGATCTCACCGTCTACAATTACGTGCAGCGCCTGCTCTATGCCGGCATCATCGTCGTCGGCGTGCTGATCGTGCTGTCGGGCCTGTCGATTTGGAAGCCGGTGCAGCTGTATTATCTGGTCAAGCTGTTCGGCGATTACCCGACCGCGCGCTACGTGCATTTCTTCTGCATGGCGGCGATCTGCGCCTTCCTCGTCATTCACGTGCTGCTTGCGCTGCTGGTGCCGAAGAGCCTGCGCGCGATGATCATCGGTCGCTGATTAGGAGAACTACGATGGCCAAGCGTTCATTCCTGATCCCCGGTGTCGACAAGCGGCTGCTGATCAAGGACTCCCTCAAGGTGATGCCTGATGTCACCCGCCGCCGCTTCATCGCCGGCGGCGCCAGCCTCGGCGCGCTGACCTTGCTCGCCGGCTGTGACGTGGTCGATTCCTCGTCCGCCGATGCGCTGCTGGCGAAGGTCTCGAAATTCAACGACGCCGTGCAGGATCTCATCTTCAATCCCGACGCGCTGGCGCCGACATTTGCCGAGAGCGCGATCACAAAGCCGTTCCCGTTCAACGCCTATTACGATCTCGACGACGCGCCCGAGGTTTCGGCGGCGGACTGGAAGCTCGAGGTCCGCGGCCTCGTCGACAACAAAAAGTCCTGGACGCTGGACGAGCTCACCAAGTTGCCGCAGTTCACGCAAATCACCCGCCACATCTGCGTCGAGGGCTGGAGCGCGATCGGCAGCTGGACCGGCACGCCGCTCCGCGATTTCCTCAAGCTTGTTGGCGCCGATACGCGCGCCAAATATGTCTGGTTCCAGTGCGCCGACAAGGACGGCTACAATTCGCCTTTGGACATGCGCACCGCGCTGCATCCGCAGACGCAGATGACGTTCAAATTCGGCAACGAGATTCTACCGCGCGCCTACGGCTTCCCGATGAAGATCCGGGTGCCGACAAAGCTCGGCTTCAAGAACCCGAAATACGTGGTCTCGATGGAAGTCACCAACGACTACAAGGGCGGCTATTGGGAAGACCAGGGATATAATTCGTTTAGCGGGAGCTGATTTGTCTGCTACGGCACCGAACCCTTCGGCCCCACCTTCCGCTGTAGCAACGCCAGCACCGCCCCCAACGCCAGCAATGCCGCCGACACATTCAGCGCGTAGCTCAAACTCCCCAGCGCGTCGGTGATCGCGCCGACCACGATCGGGCCGAGCGTCTGGCCGATGCCGAACGAGATCGTCATCGCCGCAATTGCGGTCGGCCACATCGCCGGCGGATAGTTGAAGCGCACGAAGGCGGTGGTCGAGCCGACGACGGCGAAGAAGGCGACGCCGAACACCACGGCCGACATGCCGAGCCAGGCGGGCGAATGCCCGAGGATCGGCAGGGCCGCGCCCAGCGCGTTGGTGCCGAGGATGATCGCGGTGGCAAGACCGCCGCGGTCGAGCGCGAGCACGCGGCGCCAGGCCCAGGGCGTGACGAAGGCACTCATGCCGATCAGCCCCCAGAATCCCGCTTGTGCCGCCGCGCCGCCGCCGCCGTCGCGCACATAGGCGATCATGAAGGTCATGTAGGCGATGTAGCCGGCGCCGAACAGGAAGTAGGCGGCGAGATAAATCAGCACGGGGAGAACAGCGAAGGCGCCGTGGCTCCCTTCCGAGAAGCGCGCGCCGCTCTCGATGCGAACCATGAACAGCGGCACGGTCATCGCGGCCGAGAGCAGCGTCATCGCCCACCACACGATCCACCACGAGCCCGGACCGAAATGCTGCAGCGTGAATGGTGCGATCAGCCCGGAGGCGAGAATGCCGATGCCGGGCCCGGCATAAAACAGGCTCAGCAGGAAATTGGCCCGCTCGGGCCGCGACTGCGCGATGGTCGCGGCCAGCGCGCCGCCGGCAACGAAGCCGGCCGCGGCCCCAAGGCCCAGCACGAGGCGGGCGAGGCTCAGCGCGATGAAATTGCCTGATAGCGCGCAAGTGGCGAGCGCGGCGAGGCAGGCCACGGTTCCGCCTCTGATCGCGGCCGACCAGCCGACACGCTGGATCAGCCGGGACGCCGCGAGCGCGCCGACAAGGTAGCCGACGGCGTTGATGGTGTTCATGAACCCCGCCGCCGAGTAGGACCAGCCGAGGTCCTCCCGCATGTCGGGCAGCACCAGCGCATAGGCGAAACGGCCGATGCCGAGCCCGACGGTTGCGGCCAGCGACAGGGTCAGGATCAGCCGCGCGGGATGAGCGACGGGTGGGCGGTCAGGGACGAGCAAGGGGTACTCCGGCCGGTACAGTGTGGCAGGCCCCGTCCGCCTTGCACAGCCGCACCGCGGCAATGGTGTCTTGCCAAGCGCGCAACGCCGCTCTAGCACTCCGGCCGAATTTCGATCTCAGAGGAAACGGATATGGCGACCCACAAATTGCTGCTGCTCCCCGGCGACGGTATCGGCCCGGAGGTGATGGGCGAGGTGAAGCGGCTGATCGATTGGCTGAGCAGCGCGGGAATCGCCAAATTCGAGACCGATACGGGCCTGGTCGGCGGCTCCGCCTATGACGCCCACAAGGTGTCGATCTCCGAGGGCGACATGGCCAAGGCAATGGCGGCCGATGCCATCATCTTCGGCGCGGTCGGCGGCCCCAAGTGGGACGCGGTACCTTACGAGGTCCGCCCCGAAGCCGGCCTGCTGCGCCTGCGCAAGGATCTCGCTTTGTTCGCCAACCTGCGCCCCGCCGTCTGCTATCCGGCGCTGGCCGATGCCTCGAGCCTGAAGCGCGACGCGGTCGAGGGGCTCGACATCGTCATCGTGCGCGAGCTCACCGGCGGCGTCTATTTCGGCGAGCCCAAGACCATCACCGATCTCGGCAACGGCCAGAAGCGCGCCATCGATACCCAGGTCTACGACACCTATGAGATCGAGCGCATCGGCCGCGTCGCCTTCGAGCTTGCGCGGAAGCGCAAGAACAAGGTGACGTCGATGGAAAAACGCAACGTCATGAAGTCGGGCGTGCTCTGGAACGAGGTCATGACGGCCGTCCACAAGCGCGAATATCCCGACGTCACGCTCGAGCACCAGCTCGCCGATTCCGGCGGCATGATGCTGGTGAAGGCGCCGAAGCAGTTCGACGTCATCGTCACGGACAATCTGTTCGGCGACATGCTGTCCGACATCGCGGCGATGCTGACCGGCTCGCTCGGCATGCTGCCCTCGGCTTCGCTCGGCGAGGTCGACGTCAAGAGCAAGAAGCGCAAGGCGCTGTACGAGCCTGTGCACGGCTCGGCCCCTGACATCGCCGGCAAGGGCCTCGCCAATCCGATCGCGATGATCTCGTCCTTCGGCATGGCGCTGCGCTATTCCTTCGACATGGGCGCGCTCGCCGACAAGGTCGACCAGGCGATTGCCGCCGTGCTCGCCAGCGGTCTTCGCACCGCCGACATCAAGTCGGAAGGCACCACCGCTGCCTCGACCACGCAGATGGGCGAAGCGATCCTGAAGGAATTGCAGAAGCTGCACGCGTAGCGGCAAGCACCGCAATCGTAGGGTGGGCAAAGCGTAAGCGTGCCCACCATTCGGTTGTGATGAGAGAGAGATCGTGGGCATGGCGCGTTGCGCCTTTGCCCACCCTAACGGCATCTGCTCCCGGAGCCACCTCATGGATGCGCATCGCCCCAAGATCGCGGAAACCTTCATCCATGAGACGGTGCGTCAGCGCGAAGCGCGGATCGGGCGGCGCTGCGAGATTCTCGCCCACACGCGCATCGAATATGCCTCGCTCGGCGATTACTCCTATCTCGGCGAGTCCTGCGACGTCGCTGACGCGGTGATCGGAAAATTCACCGCCATCGCCAACTCGGTGCGGATCGGCGCGCCCAATCATCCGATGGGGCGGCCATCGCAGCATCGCTTCACCTATGTCCCCGAATATTACGAGGCGAGCACAACGCGCGACCGCGACTTCTTCGCCGATCGCCGCGGTGATCGCGTCATCGTCGGCAATGATGTCTGGATCGGTCACGCCGCGATCCTGCTGCCGGGCGTGACGGTTGGCGATGGCGCGGTGATTGGTGCGGGCGCCGTCGTCAGCCGCGATGTCGCGCCCTACACCATCGTCGGCGGCGTTCCCGCGCGCGCCATCCGCAAGCGCTTCGATGATTCGGTGGCGGCGAGCCTGCAGCGGATCGCCTGGTGGGATTGGCCGGACGAGCTGATCTTCGCGCGCCTTGCCGATTTCCGCTCCGAGGCGATCGAGGAGTTTTGCCGGCGATATGATCCGGCGGCGAATGCGTAAACAAAAAGGCCGGGCGCGAGCCCGGCCTTTTGATTCGAAAGAAGCGTTCGCGCTCAGTACAGCGGGAAAGTCCGCGGATAGCCGCCGACATCGGCCGGGGTCGCCAGCGGCTGGCGGTCGATCGGGCGGTTGTTGTTCTCACGGGCGAACGACGGATAGCCGACATCCGGCGGGAAGGCGTAATCGCTGAACTTGCGGTCGCCCGGATTGACCTCGGTGCCGCCGTCGAGCCAGGAGCGCTTGCTCACGTAAATACGGGTGCGGCCCTGCTGGTAGACGGTATTGGGGCCACCAGGGCCGTAAATCGGCCGGCCGCGATCGTCATAGCGCTGCTTGACCTTGGTGTCGGCCGAGGCCGGCGCTGCAAAGGCCACAGCGACAACAGCGCCAGCCGCAAGCCAGGCCGCCAGTTTGGCAGAGAAATTCGAGCTCATCACGTCCCCTTCAGGCGGCAAGCCGCCAGTCGATTTCACCCCATACTAGCCCGGCTGGGGGGATCGCAACTAGGTCTATTCAGTCACACCGCGCTGGAATAATCGTGCCCGCCGGCAAAAGTTGCATGGATACCAGCGACTTGGGTGCGCCCTAGAGCGCGCCGCGCAATTGCGCATTCGCCGCGCCGAGCAGCCAGTCGGCCGCGCCCGCGGGATCACAGGAGCGGCGCTTCAGCTCCGCACGGGCGAACATCTCCGCCAGCTTCGGCTCGTTGCCCGAGGCGAGCTGCGTCAGCCGGTTCAGCGTGCAGGCGATGGCCGCGCGCCGGGCCGGCATGGTGTCGCCCTGGCAGGAGAAGCCGGAGATCTGAAGGGCCGGCTCCTCGTTGCGCTTGAGGTAGCCCAGGCACGCCGGAGACCCGTCCGCCGTGCCCGATGGCCGGAACAGCGCGACGGGCCCGAATTTGGTGTCGATCAGGCCGGCCTGCTCCAACGTGGTCGCCGCACCCAGGCCCATCCGGGCTTTGAGGCCCGATGTCGCCGGCTGCGTCACGTCGAATTCGCTGCCTTCCCGGTAGATTTCGAGCTCGGCTATCGGCTTGTCGGCGTCGCCGGCCCAGCGCATGACGTCGCGCCGGCCACCCTCGGGGTGCCGGAATATGGTGTAAGAGGCTGTTTTCTCTGACGTATCGAGCCGGCTGAGGGCAAAGGCCGGATGCGAGCGGTCCGCAATGGCCCAATCGGGCTTTGCGGCAGGCTCGTCGTCGCGCAACTCAGGCAGCTGGCCGAGCCCGGCAAGCGCGAGGATGGCAAACAGCGCCAGCGTCCCCACATAGGCAAACAGGCGCGCCAGCGTGCCGACCACCTCGTCGGCGAAATTGGCGAGCGCCAGATGGATCTGGGTGGGGCTAACGGCCGTGCTGGCCTCAGGCGACTGCATCCACGGCCTTCAGGCATGGTCCAACGTTGTCTTGAGGCCGGTTCTCGCATAGAAGCGCTGCTCTTCCTGTTTAAGCACTAGCTTCAGGAACGGGCTTTTTCATCGGAGAGTGAACGATGGGTTACAAAGTCGCAGTCGTCGGCGCGACCGGCAATGTCGGACGGGAAATGCTCAACATCCTCGATGAGCGCAAATTCCCCGCGGACGAGGTCGTGGCCCTGGCGTCGCGCCGCAGTGTCGGCGTCGAGGTCTCCTATGGCGACCGCACCCTGAAGTGCAAGGCGCTCGAGCATTACGATTTCTCCGACGTCGATATCTGCCTGATGTCGGCAGGCGGCGAGGTGTCGAAGGAATGGTCGCCGAAGATCGGCGCCGCCGGCGCGGTCGTGATCGACAATTCCTCGGCCTGGCGCATGGATCCGGACGTACCGCTGATCGTGCCCGAGGTGAACGCGGCTGCGACCGAAGGCTTCAAGAAGAAGAACATCATCGCCAACCCGAACTGCTCGACCGCGCAGCTCGTGGTCGCGCTCAAGCCGCTGCACGACAAGGCGACCATCAAGCGCGTCGTGGTCTCGACCTATCAATCGGTGTCGGGCGCCGGCAAGGACGCGATGGACGAACTGTTCTCGCAGACCAAGGCCGTCTACACCAATAGCGAGCTGATCGCGAAGAAGTTTCCCAAACGCATCGCCTTCAACGTCATCCCCCACATCGACGTCTTCATGGAGGACGGCTACACCAAGGAAGAGTGGAAGATGATGGCGGAGACCAAGAAGATTCTTGATCCCAAGATCAAGCTCACCGCGACCTGCGTGCGCGTGCCCGTGTTCGTCGGTCACTCCGAGGCCGTCAATATCGAGTTCGAGAATCCGATCAGTGCGGACGAAGCGCGCAGCATCCTGCGCGTGGCGCCCGGCTGCCTGGTCATCGACAAGCAGGAGCCCGGTGGCTACGCCACGCCGTATGAAGCGGCCGGCGAGGACGCGACCTATATCAGCCGCATCCGCGAGGACGCGACGGTGGAGAACGGTCTCGTGCTGTGGTGCGTGTCGGACAATTTGCGCAAGGGCGCCGCGCTCAACGCGATCCAGATCGCCGAAGTGCTGATCAACCGCAAGCTGATCAGCGCGAAGAAGCAGGCGGCGTAACTCCGTCACCGGTGCCGTAGGGTGGGCAAAGGGCGCAACGCGCCGTGCCCACCATCTGATTATGATGGCGACAGGTGGTGGGCACGCTTCGCTTTGCCCACCCTACGAGAGCGGCGATTAAACCACGCTCCGCGCGCTCCTGAATTCCTTGCTCGCCTTGTCCAGCACGAACAGCGTTCCCTCGGCGACGCCGAAATAGGCGCCGTGCAGCTGCATCTGGCCGCTCTCGACGGCCTTGCGCACGAACGGGAACGTCATCAGGTTTTCGAGGCTGCGGAACACCGCTGCCTTCTCGATCCGCTCGACGAATTGCGCCATGGTCTCGTGGTCGCGCTGCTCGACCACCTCGCCCGGCTTGATGAACATCTGCATCCATTTGCCGATGAAGTCGCCCGGCGTGAGCGGCTCGATCTTGTCGATGAAGGCGCGGATGCCGCCGCATTGCGCGTGGCCGAGGATGACGATGTGCTTCACCTTCAGCACCGTGACCGCATATTCCAGCGCGGCGGAGACGCCGTGCGCATTCGCATCGGGCTGATAGGTCGGCACCAGATTGGCGATGTTGCGGACGACGAACAATTCGCCCGGACCGACATCGAAGATCGCCTCGGGCGAGACGCGGCTGTCGCAACAGCCGATCACCATCACTTCGGGCGACTGTCCCTTCACCGACAGCTCGCGATAGCGGTTCTGCTCGGTCGGCAACCGGTTGGTGGCGAAGGCGTTGTAGCCGTCCAGCAAGGACTTCGGGAATGTGATCATGGCCTATGCCTAATCATAGACCGGTAGAACGAACAAGCCTTTCGAATAGGCAGGCCAGATGCTATCGCCTCCACCCAGAACAAGTCCGGTCCGTCAGCAAGGAACGCAGCATGACCCGCCCGCGCCGCAGCCATCTGTTCATGCCCGGCTCCAACCCCCGCGCCCTTGAAAAGGCAAGGAATCTCGCAGCCGACGGCCTGATCCTCGATCTCGAGGATTCCGTTGCCCCTGATGCCAAGTCGGTGGCGCGTGACGGCATCGCCGCTGCGATCGCGGCAAAAGGCTTCGGCCAACGCGAGATCCTGATCCGGACCAACGGCCTCGACACCCAATGGTGGGCCGAAGACGTCGGCATGGCCGCCAAGGCCTCGCCCGACGGCATCCTGGTTCCAAAAGTTTCAAGCATCGAGGATCTCCAGACCATCGGCCGCGATCTCGCCCACCTCGGCGCCGCGCCGTCGGTGAAGGTGTGGGCGATGATCGAGACCGCGCGCGCGGTGCTACATGCCGAGGAGCTGGCCGAGGCCGGGCGCGATCCATCGTGCCGCCTCGCCGGTTTCGTGTTCGGCCCGAACGACATCTCGCGCGAGACGCGGATCAAGATGCTGCCCGGCCGCGCTGCGATGATCCCGATGATCACACACTGCATCCTGGCAACGCGCGCCGCCGGCCTCGAGATCCTCGATGGCCCCTATAGCGACATCGCCAACCCTGACGGCTTTGCCACCGAATGCGCGCAAGCGCGCGATCTCGGCTTCGACGGCAAGACGCTGATCCACCCCTCGCAGATCGAAGCCTGCAACGCGATCTTCACGCCGCCCGAAGAGGACGTCGCGCGCGCACGAAAGATCATCGCGGCGTTCGAGCTGCCGGAAAATGTCTCGCGCGGCGCGATCCGTCTCGACGGTGCGATGGTGGAACGCCTGCATGCCGACATGGCGCGCCGCACGATCGAGATCGCGGATGCGATCGCGGCGATGAGCAAGGGCTGAGCTCTGGGCCAGTCTGCCGCTGGGCTGGAGAGCAACGGAACACGGCTGGTTGTGAGGCTGGAAACGCCGCCAATCCCTTGATTTGCCCGATGTTGCGGCGCCGAGCCGGTTTCGATCACGACCGCGCGAATATCCGCCGCGGTTGCCGGCGTTGACTTGCACAAGGTCCACGTCGCAAGGTAATGCCAGAAATAATTGAAAATACTGGGTCCAACCTGGTGTGAGGTATCCTCATGACGGCTCTTGCGGAAGTGGCTGCTCCGGCCAATCTCGTCGACGAACTCACTGTACATGCGGTGCGCAGCATCGAGGCCGCTGATCATTCCGCGTCGCCATTCCCCCACATCGTCTTCCGCGATTTCTTCCCCGCGGATTTCTACCGGGACATGATCCGGAGTGTGCCGACCCAGGGCTACGATCCGATCACCGGGACCGGGACGCGGATGGCGCTGCGCCTCTACGGTGAAAACGTCGACAAGATCGAGCCGTCGCTGCGCCCTGCCTGGGCTGCCGTCTCGGCCATGCTGACGTCGAAGCCCGTCGAGCAGGCGATACGGAACCGGCTGCATGACGGGCTCGAGATTCGCGCCCGCGGCGACAAGGTGGCTAAGCCTGAAGATCTGACGCTGGTCGCAAAGCCCGTCGTGTATGTCGACAGGGACGGCTATCAGATCAAGCCGCATCCGGACACGCGCAAGAAGGTCGTGACGATGCAGCTCTATTGCCCGGCCGACGACAGTCAGGAAGCGCTGGGAACGACGCTCTACCAGGCCTCGCTCAAGGGACTGTTTCACGTCGGCTCGTACTGCCTCGAGCCCGTGAAGACGATCCCGTTCCTGCCTAATGTCGGCTATGCCTTCGTGGTTCTGAAGGCCTATCACACCCTGACCAGGATGAGCTGGCACGGCCGTCCGCAGATCCACACCGATCGTGATCGCGTCACCATCCTCAACACGTTTTACGTGAACGAGAAGGTCGGCTTCTGACCTCTGCGCGTCGAATGCGTCGCAATCAGCGCGGCGCGACCTCAGTGCGATCGAGCGATTCCAGCGTCGCGGCGTTGCCGCAATAGCCGTGATAGTTTTCAGGCGCGGTGCCGTCGGCGAGATCGCGGTCGCACTGGCCCTTGTGATGGCAGAGCGAGCAGACCCGCTCCATGTCGCGCAGCAGCAGCGGCTGTGCTCGTCCGAGTCCCTCCGCGCTGATGCCGAGCTGTTCCAGCATCTTCGGCAATTCGTCGGCGGCATGCTTGCCATTGCGAACCAGCTCTTCGAGATCATCAGGCGCGATCCTGAGATCGTTCGCGATCCGGTCGAACTCGGAGCGGTCGAGCAGCCGCATCTCGGCCATCTCGCGGCGATGCTTCAGCCAGCTCGCGAAGGACTCGATGAGGTCCTGGACCATGGGATAAGGCCTGCTTGCGGTGCTCATGGAAAGCTCCATTCGAAACGTCGGAACTGGAGCGAGACTAGGCACAATGATGCAGGAGCGCGTTGCGCTGGATCAAATTCACGCCATGATGGATATCAGCGAAACCGCTCCGTCGCCCAGGCATACAGGCTGCCCGGTACAGGCGGCTGCAGCGAGCGTCCCTTGCCGGAGATGTGCAGGCCGATCACTTGGGGATCGGTGACGATGCCGAGATAGCTCGAGGGCTCGAAGAACAGCTTTGGCTCGGAATGCACGGCGTAGAACGATTTCTTCGGCAATGCCTTTTGAAGATCGCCCGAACGCTTGGCGAGGATGGTGAGTGCCGGCGGCCCGAAGATGGCGATGCGAAGGTCGGACAGACGCTGAGAGCCGCCGCTCAAGCGCTTCATCGTAAAGCTCAGGCGGTGGCTCAGCGACAGCCATTCCGGCGTCAGCTCCTCCTGCTCCATCAGCGCCTCGAAGGCGCGAACGATCTGATGGTTCTGCGGCAGATAGAGAACGGAGTTGCCGAGCCGGCGGGATCGTTCCCAGGCAAAGTATGGCTTTGCTGGATCGATCTCGACGGGCTTGAGCAGCACCACGTCGGCATCGAGCCAGAGCCCGAGGCCCTTCGCCATCAGCTTCATGCGGAAGAAGTCGCTGAACTGAAGCGTGGTCCAGTCGCGCCAGCTGCCGTCCGGCTGCGGTGGCCGCAAGCGTTCGGAGAAGGCGTGCGGCAGGATCGCTTCGGCGTCCGCGTTCTCGACGCCTGCCGGGAGACCCGGAATGGTGTCGAAACTATAGACCGTGACCTTGTGGCCGGCCGCCAGCTGCGAGCGCAGACAGGTCTGGCGTAGCGCGTCCATCGGGCCATGCCAGAAGGTGACGATCTCGGGAAGCATGAGGCGAGCTATACGGGAAAACGAGGGCAAAGAAAAAGCCCCGGCGCGACAAGCGCCGGGGCTCGAACAAGATTCCGAGCTCAGGCCCAGGCGCGCTCGCGCTTGAGCTTCTCTTCATAGGTGTCGATCGAGCCCTTCTTCTCCATCGTCAGACCGATGTCGTCGAGGCCGTTGATCAGGCAGTGCTTGCGGAACGGGTCGATCTCGAACTTGACCTTGCCGCCGTCGGGGCCGCGGATCTCCTGGTTGGGCAGGTCGATCGTCAGCGTCGCATTGGCGCCGCGCTCGGCGTCGTCGAACAGCTTGTCGAGGTCTTCCTGGGAGACGCGGATCGGCAGAATGCCGTTCTTGAAGCAGTTGTTGTAGAAGATGTCGCCGAACGAGGTCGAGATCACGCAGCGGATGCCGAAATCGAGCAGCGCCCAGGGGGCGTGCTCGCGGCTCGAGCCGCAGCCGAAATTGTCGCCGGCCACCAGCACCTTCGTGTTGCGATAGGCGGGCTGATTGAGGACGAAATCAGGGTTCTCGCTGCCGTCGTCCTTGTAGCGCTGCTCGGAGAAGAGCCCCTTGCCAAGGCCGGTGCGCTTGATGGTCTTCAGGTACTGCTTCGGAATGATCATGTCGGTGTCGACATTGATGATCTTCAGCGGCGCAGCGACGCCTTCCAGCGTGGTGAACTTGTCCATCTCAGGCTTCCCGGTTTGCAGTCAGGGGAGGGCTGTTTAGCCCGGTTGGAATACAAATCCTAGGCCGGATTCGGCAATCTTGGTCTATCAGACCTGATCTGTCAGACTTGGTCTATCAGGCCTTGCGGTGCCATGGCGTCAGGGACAAAGCCGGTCGGCAAGCCGTCGATGCTCTTGTTGTTCTTCAGGCCCCAATATTTTCGCAGATTGCCAATGCCCTGCGCCGTCCAGTAGCGGATGAGGCTGCCGCGCTCCTGCTTGTAGTCGAACAGCGGCACGCCCATACCGCATGAGGTCTGCACCAGGTCGACCGAGAGGCGCACGATCTGGCGGGCGCCTGCCATGTCCTCGAACCCCGGGGCGAGATCGGCGTATTCGGGCGTGCCGCGCATCAGCGACCGACCCTGGCCGTAGAGCCGCAGGATCACCGGCGGACCCTCGAAGGCGCAGAACATGATGGTCAGGCGCTTGTCGTCAGAGGCCATCAGGTGGGCGCGGGTTTCGCTGCCGCTGCCGGTGCAGTCGAGATAGGCGACGTCGTTCTCTCCAAGCACAAGGAACGACGACATGCCCTTGGGGGACACGTTGATGCGCCCCTTCGGCGGCGCGCTCGCGACGAAGAAGATCTTCTGCCGCTCGATGAAAGCCCTGTGCTCGGGCTCGATCCCGGTGAATTGCTTGCCCATGTCCGTGCGGTCCTCTGCTCGGCGACGGAGCCGAGGCAAAAAACTAACACACTCCAGATACCGGTTTAAGAACACAAGATATGCTGGTATAAAAACCACCATGAAAGGAACAGACCCCATCGCCCCGGCGCTCTCCCTCAGCGCATTCTTGCGGGCACTCCGGGAGCGCCAGTCTCCGGCAGAATTCGGCCTCGCCGCGGGACCACGGCGGCGCACGCCCGGCCTCCGGCGCGAAGAGGTCGCCCAGCTCTGCGGATTGAGCGTGACCTGGTACACTTGGATCGAGCAGGGGCGCGACGTGTCGGTCTCTGCGTCGGCACTTGCGCGCCTCGCCCGCGGATTGCGCCTGTCCCCTGCCGAGCGCGGCTATCTGTTTGAAGTCGCGGGTAAGCGCGATCCCGAGCGGCCGGGCCACAGGGACGATCCACCCGAGGAGATCCTGGCCTGCGTCGATGCGATCGATGGTCCCGCCTACATCCTCGATCGCACGTGGAGCGCGCGCCGCTGGAATGCGAAAGCGTCCCTTCTGTTTGCGGGATGGCTCGATGATGACGGCGAAAAAAATCTGCTGCGCTACATCTTCCTCAGGCCTGAGGCGCGACACCTGATCCTCGACTGGAGCTCCCGTGCGCAGCGCGTCGTCGCCGAGTTCCGTGCCGCGGTGACAGCTTACTCGGATGATCCCGAAATTCGCCGGCTCGTGGAGGAACTGAAACTGGCAAGCGTGGACTTCGGGCGCTGCTGGGAGACGCAGGGGGTTCTGGCACGCGAAGGCGGCGAACGCGCCTTCAATCATCCGGCCATGGGACTGCTGCATTATCAGCAAGTGTCGCTATCGCTTGCGGGTTGGCCCGACTATCGGCTGACGATGCTTCTACCCGCACCATTGCGACGCTATCGATGACGTCCTATTCGGCCTGAGCCTCGATCGCTTCCATGTCGTCGTCCGAGAGGCCGAAATGGTGGCCGATCTCGTGAATCAGGACGTGGCGGACGATATGGCCGAGGCTCTCGTCGTGCTCGGCCCAGTAATCCAGGATCGGACGGCGGTAGAGCCAGACCATGTTGGGCAGCCGGGCCACGTCGCCAAGACTCTGCTGCGGCAGGCCGACGCCCTGGAACAGGCCGAGCAGATCGAACTCGCTCTCGCATTCCATCTCGTCGAGCACGTCTTCGGTCGGGAAGTCGTCGACGCGGATGATCACGCCCTCGCACAGCCCGCGAAATTCCGCTGGCAGGCGCTCGAAAATGTCGTGCGCCGTCACTTCCATCTCGGCCAGCGAGGGCGCTTTCAGGTCCGTCCACATGGGCACCTCTTAGCGCGGGTTTCGCAGCGATGCATCCGGCTTTATAGGTTCGCGCGGAGAGTTGACGTCGCGCGCGAAAACGAGGAGCGTACGGCGCTTCAAGGGGTTGGCTGAGCTAGGTGGTGCGAGATGCGGGCGGGAACAGCGGGACTGGTTCTACTGTGCATGGGGTTGTTTTCGCTGGACGGCGTCAGCGCCCAGGCGGAGACGGCCGGCCATGTCGTCCGTATGGCCCAGGCGGTGTCGCCCGACGACGTGCCGCCGCCGCGCAGGCGGCCCCAGACGCGCCTGCGCGTCACGCCCTATTACAGCCCCGACGGCGTCTATCCGCGCTACAACCCGGGTCCGGACGCGGTGCGCGAATGCAACGTTGCCTATGTACAGGAACACAGGCCCAGCGGCACCGTGATCACGCCGCATATGAGCTGCTTCTGGCGTCGCGGCTGATACCGGCTCAGTGGCCGCGCAGCGCGCCGATCAGGCCGGCGCCGACGATCGCGGCGGATGCGCCATAGACCAGGATCGCCATCACGAGCTGCGTCGTTGGGCTTGCCGTGCCGCTCTCGACGCCCGGCCCCTGCGAGGCCAGTGCCGAGCTCGCGCCGAGAGCAATGCTCGCTGTGATCGCGAGGCGGGATATCAGCAATGCTCGAAACTGTGCCATGACCATCTCCTGCATTCGCTCGACCAGAAGATACGTACGTCGCTGACTACCGGTTTTCATCCATAGCAGATCCAGGCGCGGCGTTCCAGATCGGGTGCTTTTAACTTGCAGGCCGCCGTGTGATCCTCTCACATTGCTGGCGGAGGTCGTCATGACGAGATGGATCGCATTGGCTGTTGCTGTCGGGCTTGCCGCAAGTCTGTCTCACGCATCGGCCGCGCAGAAGGTGACGAAGCTGCCGGATGCCTCCGCGGGGCGCGCGGTGTTCGATGGGCGGCGGCACATGCGCTACGATGTTGCGCGATACGTTCCACGCCCCGATCCGCATTATTACGCGCGGCCTGTCTATTATCGCCCCTACCCTTACGGCGTGCCTGCGCCGTTCGTGCTCGGCTACGGGCCGTTCTGGTGATGCGGCGTTAAGCCGCCGGCGTAAATCCCTTCACCAGCAGCACGGTCGCCTGCGCGCCTGCCTTGCGATCGCGCGAGATGTCTTCGTAGTCGGTTGAGGTCGAGAAGGCGAGGAACGCGGCCTCGTCGGGAAACGACATCATGACGAGCTTGTCATGCGGCCATGTGCCTTCGAGCACGCGCGGATGCTCGTCAGCGGCGAGCAGTTTTCCATCGAACTTCCTGAACACCTCGAAGAACCGCGCCTGGTAGCGGTCGTAAGCGGCGCGGTCCGTCATCTTCAACTGCGCGATCGCATAGACGGTCATCTCTCGAATTCCTGTTGTCGTGGACTTGCGCGGCGCGCCGTTCATTCATGGCGCGTTCACGTCGCCGTCTCTAGTTTAATCTCGGGAGCGGCTGCAAATGAACAGCGATGGCGGGAGGCGCTTCGCCGTAACGACGCTGTCCAGATTCAGGGAGACATTCCATGCTGAGGATATTGGGCCCAGCGACAAGCTCGCTGCGCCTGCTCGGGCTCGCCGCTGTTGCTGCTCTGCTGTTGTCGTCAGGACTTGCGCGCCGCGCTGAAGCGATGACGCCGATCAATCCGACCGCGCTGCCGGCAGCGAAGGCTGCAAGCGACGACATGATGATCCAGGTCCGCGGCGGTGGGCATGGCTTCCACGGTGGCGGACATTTCCATGGTGGCGGCGGACATTTCGGCGGCTTCCACGGCGGCGGAGGGCACTTCGGTGGCTTCCATGGTGGCGGCATGCGCTACGGCGGCTATCATCGCCACTGGGGCGGCGGCTTCTATCGCCCGCATTACGGCTACGGCCACTTCCATCGGCGCTATTATTACGGCGGCTATTATCCCGCCTATCACTATCCGCGCCGCTGCCGGGTCATCTGGACCTATTACGGTCCGCGCCGCATCTGCCGCTGGCATCGCTGGCACTATCCGTACCGCTATTGGTAAGCGCGGTCGAAATGAAAAGGGCGCCCTAGCGGCGCCCTTCGCTTATGTGGCCTAAAGCCAATCCTTCAGCTTCCATGACGCCGATTTCCATCGCATCAGCGTCTCGACCTTCCACTGCTTGAACATCGCGGGCGGCCAGCGGCTGAGCTTGGATGTCTCCTCGACCTCGGGCTTGGCGACGATGCGCAGCGGCGCTGCGCGTCGCCGGTGCTGGCGTGTCGCCTCGCTGATCAGATCGACATATTCAGGCTTGTTGGCCATGAGAGGTGTCCTCGCGAGATCGTCGCGAGGACACTGTCGGCGCTGCGGCTTAATGGCGGTTTGCCGCGTTCGATCAAATTGCAGGAAGCGGCTTAGCGCCAGTCCCTGACGTCGACGAAGTGACCCGCAATCGCCGCTGCCGCCGCCATCGCCGGCGACACCAGATGCGTGCGGCCCTTGAAGCCCTGGCGGCCCTCGAAATTGCGGTTCGAGGTCGAGGCACAGCGCTCTTCCGGCTTCAGCTTGTCCGGGTTCATCGCGAGGCACATCGAGCAACCGGGCTCGCGCCATTCGAAGCCGGCCTTGATGAAGATCTTGTCCAGACCCTCGGCCTCGGCCTGCTCCTTCACGATGCCGGAGCCCGGCACGACCATGGCGTTGACGCTGGCCGACACCTGCTTGCCTTCCGCGATCTTGGCGGCGGCGCGCAGGTCCTCGATGCGGCCGTTGGTGCAGGAGCCGATGAAAACGCGGTCGAGCTTGATGTCGGTGATCTTCGTTCCCGCGGTCAGGCCCATGTACTTGAGCGCGCGATGCTTGGAGAGACGCTTGGCCTCATCAGCGATCTTGTCGGGGTCGGGCACGATGCCGGTCACCGAGATGACGTCCTCCGGGCTCGTGCCCCAGGTCACGATCGGCGGCAGTTTTGCCGCATCGAGGCGCAGCTCGTGGTCGAAATGCGCGCCGTCGTCGGAGCGCAGCTTCTCCCAGTAGCGCATCGCCGCATCCCAGTCCGCGCCCTTCGGCGACTTCGGACGGTCGCGCAGGAAGTCGTAGGCCTTCTGGTCGGGCGCGACGAGGCCGGCGCGGGCGCCGCCTTCGATCGACATGTTGCAGACCGTCATGCGGCCTTCCATCGAGAGCGCACGGATAGCGTCGCCGGCATATTCCAGCACGTAGCCGGTACCGCCGGCGGTGCCGATCTCGCCGATGATGGCCAGGATGATATCCTTGCCGGTCACGCCGTCGGGCAATTTGCCGTCGACGGTGACGCGCATGTTCTTCGCCTTCTTCTGGATCAGCGTCTGCGTCGCCAGAACGTGCTCGACCTCTGAGGTGCCGATGCCGTGCGCGAGCGCGCCGAAGGCGCCATGCGTCGAGGTGTGGCTGTCACCACAGACGATGGTGGTTCCGGGCAGCGTAAAGCCCTGCTCGGGCCCGATGACGTGGACGATGCCCTGGCGCTTGTCGAACTCGTTGTAATATTCGATGCCGAATTCCTTGGCGTTCTCGGCGAGCGCCTTGATCTGCTCGATGCTTTCAGGATCGGGGTTCGGCTTGGTGCGGTCGGTGGTCGGCACGTTGTGGTCGACGACCGCCAGCGTCTTCTGGGGTGCATGCACCTTGCGGCCGGTGGCGCGCAGGCCTTCGAATGCCTGCGGCGATGTCACTTCGTGCACCAGGTGGCGGTCGATATAGAGCAGGCAGGTGCCGTCATCGGCTTCGTGCACCAGATGGTCGTTCCAGATCTTGTCGTACAGGGTGGTCGGCTTGGACATGAGCTTCAGCTCCGAAGAATGTGTAAGCGGAAATGCGCGGGTGGCGCGCGGGGCAACAAAATCGTCAGCGCAGCTTTTAGGCTGCGCGCGTAAGCTCTGACGTTGCCGAGGTCGCGAAGCGTCCGAAGAACCGGCCAGGCAGCCGCGAGCGATCGTCGATGACGACGCGCTGGGGGCTCACGAAGCTGGTCAGATCTGGAAACATTCCAGGAATATATAGCAGGGAGATTTGGAAGCGCGAGTGGTTTGACGCGCACGGCTGACGCAACAAAAAAGCGCGGGGTTTTGCCCCGCGCTCTTGGAAACTGGTCTGGTCGCGAAAGCTTACTCGTTGACGGCCTTGGCGTGCTCAGTCTTCTCGACGATGCGGGCCGACTTGCCGCGCAGGTTGCGGAGGTAATAGAGCTTGGCGCGACGCACCTTGCCGCGACGCACCACCTTGATCGAGTCGATCATCGGCGACATCACCGGGAACACGCGCTCGACGCCTTCGCCGTAGGAGATCTTGCGAACGGTGAAGCTCTCGTTGAGGCCACCGCCGGAACGGCCGATGCAAACGCCTTCATAGGCCTGCACGCGGGTGCGGTCGCCTTCGACGACCTTCACGTTGACGATCACGGTGTCGCCGGGACCGAACTCCGGAATGTCCTTGCCGGCGGACAGCTTGTCGAATTGCTCTTGCTCGAGCTGCTTGATCAGGTTCATGGGTAAATCTCCATCGGCGCGCCCAGCCTTTAAGAAACGGGGGCTGCGCGAAATTCGTCTATCCAGCCATTGCGGATGTGGGCGCTCCTATAAGGCAAGCCGGAGCGTTTGTCACCCGTCTGTCTTGTTTTTTGGCGTTTTTTGGCGCCGGGGCCGATTCGGGGGCTTGGGCGGGATTTGGGCCCATAAATCAGGCCGCCGGGCCGCCGTCAGGGCCTCGGATTGCGCCCGCCGCCAGTTAGCGACCTTGGCATGATCGCCTGAGGTCAGGATCTCGGGGATCGGAACCCCCTCGAACAGCTGCGGGCGGGTGTATTGGGGGTATTCGAGGAGGCCGTCTGAGAAGCTCTCCTCGGTTCCCGAGGCTTCCTTGCCCATCACGCCCGGCAGCAGCCGGACGCAGGCGTCAATGAGCGCTAGCGCGGCGATTTCGCCCCCTGAGAGCACGTAATCGCCGATCGAGACCTCCTCCAGGCCGCGAGCGTCAATCACCCGCTGGTCGATCCCTTCGAACCGCCCGCAGACGATGAGAGGGCCGGGGCCCTGGGTGAGCTCTATCACGCGCGCCTGGGTCAATGGCCGACCGCGCGGGCTCATCAGTAGTTTTGGCCGATCCGGGCTGATCTCGGCTGCATCGATGGCCGCCGCGAGAACATCGGCCCGCAGCACCATGCCTGGACCGCCCCCGGCCGGGGTGTCATCGACGCTGCGATGGCGGTCGGTGGCGGAGGCCCTGATATCCCGCGCCTCGATCTGCCAGAGGCCGGAGGCCAGCGCCCGGCCCGCCAGGCTCACGCCGAGCGGTCCCGGGAACATCTCCGGAAACAGCGTCAGCACGGTCGCGCGCCAGGGTGAGGGATTGGTCATCGCCGCTGGTTAGGGCATTGCGGCCGGCAGGTCGAGGCCCGCTCGGGTCTGCTTGCCTAGCTCTTGCGGCCGTACTCGACGACTTCAAGAACGTTGTTGATCCGCAGATGGCCGTTCTCCCGCGACACAAAGGTTTTCTTCACCCAATGGTCGATGGCCGGGGCGTACCAGGTCACGGTCGTGATCTCCTGCTTGCGGCTCCGGTCGTTGGTCGGATGTCTTGAGAGGGTCGTTTCGATCCTGTACGTCTCGAACGTGCCGGCGCGGGTGGTGATGGCCTCCTGGCCGACGACCTTCGAGCGGCCCGAGCGTTTCCAGATGAAGCCCTTGCTGTTGTTGACGTCGTCGGCGGAGATATTCCAGCTATCGCCGGTCTTCAGCGGCGAATGAATGCCCGAGCCATCGCCCGGCTGATACTTCCACTCGCCATTGTCCTTCAGATTCCACGAGCGGTCGTAGACGCTCAGGATCTCGGTATCCTTGCCTTCAATGGTGGTGCGTATGCTCATCTCGCTCGGCGAGACCTCGGTGACCATGTGCGTGCGGATCGAGCTGACCTTGCCGCTGATTTCGTCCCGTACCTCGTAGGTCCAAAAATCGCCTTGCACCGGCTGTTCCATGGCGATGACCGGCTTTGTATCGGCAGGCGCGGGCGGTGATGCATCGCTCGCTGCCCATGCCGCAGTGTTGCCGGCAAGCAGACAAGCCATCACCGTGGCGGCGTAACGAGACATCAGCGTTTTCTCCTGGGGAGTTTCGGTCATTCACAGCGCCTTCGCGTCGGATGTTAGCGGCGTCCGTACTCGATCATTTCGAGCGCGCCCCGATCGCGAACCTGGCCATCAGACCTGCTGACATAGGTGCGCTTTACCCAATGGTTGAGCTCGGGCGCGTACCAGACCTGCTGCTCGAATTGGGATTTCTTGGTGAGATCGTTGGCATTTCGCATCTCGATCGACGTCTCGATCTTGTAAGCCTCGAAAGTGCCAGCCCGGGTGGTGACGTTCTCCTTGGCCGTAACTTTCGACGTACCCGTGCGCCTCAGGCTGATTCCGGCCGTGCTGTTGGAGTCGCTGGATTTGAAAGTCCAGGACTTGCCGACCGCGAGCGGCATGCGGACACCCGAGCCGTCATTCGGCGAGAAGCGCCACGTGCCGTTGTTGATGATGTCCCATGAGCGGTCATAGGTCTGGTAGCCGAAACCGGGCTTGCCCAGGACTTCGAACCTGACGCTGATCGCAGTGGCCGATACATCGGTGATGGTATGCGTCGTTGTCGACTTGAGGTCGCCCGTGATCTCATCGCGCGTCTCGTAGGTCCAGTGGTCACCGACCTGCGGCTCCTCCATCGAATCGTGCGTGGGGGCTTGCTCGGCCGCTGCTGGCGGTGGGCTTGGCGGCGTCTGGGCATGGGCAAGGCCCACGGACGCGAGCAAGCTGATCGTTGCCAGAAGGCGGCGGCGCAGCATGTATATCTCCGGATGTCAGGAAATCGTCAGGTTGGATGGTGCAACCCAAGCGTGAACCAGCCGGATGACAAACGCAAGCCCCCGCCGCCGGGGATTATCAGCGAGCCACAACGGCTCCGTCATGACGATGAAGTGTCGTCCTCGTCTTTGTCGCCCTCAACTTCCTGAGGCAGCGCGATCACGACGCGGCCGCCCTTGAGATCGACCTCCGGCACCACGGCGTTGGAGAACGGCAGCAGCATCGTCGCGCCCCTGAGCGGCGCGATCTCGATGATGTCGCCGGCGCCGAAATTGTGGATCGCGAGCACGCGGCCGAGCGCGTCGCCGTCGGTGGTGACGGCGGCGAGCCCGATCAGATCGGTGTGGTAATATTCGTCCTCATCCGTCGCGGGCAGCTTTTCGCGCGCGACGTAGAGTTCGATGCCGTTGAGGCGCTCTGCGTCATCGCGGGTCGCGACACCTTTGAATGTCGCGACCAGATGATCTTTCGCCTCGCGCGCCGTTGCGACCTCGAACTGGCGCTTGCCGTCCTTGGACAGCAGCGGGCCGTAACGTTTGATGGCGAGGGGATCTTCGGTGAAGGTCCACAGTTTGACCGCACCGCGCACCCCATGCGCGGCGCCGATCCGCGCGACGCAGACCAGCGCCGACATGATCTAGCCTTAGCCCTTCGCGGCGGCTTCGGCCTGCGCCTTGCGCTCCTTGCGCGGCACGGCCTTCTCGGGGTTGTTGCGCGCTTCGCGCTTCTTGACGCCGGCGGCATCGAGGAAGCGGGACACGCGGTCCGACGGCTGCGCGCCCTTGGCGAGCCAGGCCTTCACCTTGTCCATGTCGAGCTTCAGGCGGGTCTCGTTGTCCTTCGGCAGCAGCGGGTTGAAATAGCCGAGACGCTCGATGAAGCGGCCATCGCGGGGGAAGCGCGAGTCGGCGACGACGACGTGATAGACGGGACGCTTCTTGGTGCCTGCGCGGGCGAGGCGGATAACGACGGACATCTAGTTCTCCTTCGAAGTACGGTTTGCAAAGTACGGTTTGTTCAGTTGATTGGTATTCCGCGTTGCGCGAGACCATTGCGATCCCTCGCGACGAATTCCTCATTTCTTCTTGCCCGGGAAACCGCCGAGGCCCGGCAGCGTCGGCTTGCCGCTCAGCCCGGTCAGTCCAGGCAGGTTCGGCAGGCCGGAGCGAAGTCCGGGCGGCAGATCCTTCGGCAGGCTCGGCAGACCCTGTCCGCCCCCGCCCATCTTCTCCTGCAGTGCCTTCACCTCTTCCGGCGAAGGCATCTTCATGCCGCCGCCAAAGCCCATCGCCTGCGCGATGCCGGCCAGCGGGCCGCGCTTGCCCGAGCCCATCGCCTTCATCACGTCGGCCATGTTCCGGTGCATCTTCAGGAGCTTGTTGACGTGCTCGACGCTCTGGCCACTGCCTGCAGCGATGCGCTTCTTGCGGCTGGCCTTGAGCAGATCGGGATGACGCCGCTCGTCGCGCGTCATGGAATCGATGATCGCCACCTGGCGCTTCAAGATCTTGTCGTCGATGCCGGCGGCGGCGATCTGGTTCTTCATCTTGGAGATGCCGGGCATCATGCCCATCAGGCCGCTGATGCCGCCCATGTTCGCCATCTGCAGCAGCTGCTCGCGCATGTCATTGAGGTCGAACTGACCCTTGCGCATGCGCTCGGCGGTGCGCGCGGCCTTCTCGGCGTCGATATTGGCGGCGGCGCGTTCGACCAGCGAGACCACGTCGCCCATGCCGAGGATGCGGCCGGCGATACGGTCAGGGTGGAAATCTTCCAGCGCGTCGGTCTTTTCGCCGGTACCGATCAGCTTGATCGGCTTGCCGGTGACGGCGCGCATCGACAGCGCAGCACCGCCGCGGCCGTCGCCGTCGACGCGCGTCAGCACGATGCCGGTGAGGCCGACGCGCTGATCGAACGAGCGCGCCAGATTCACGGCGTCCTGGCCGGTGAGCGAGTCCGCGACCAGCAGCACTTCATGCGGATTGGCCGCCGCTTTGATCGCAGCCGCTTCCGCCATCATCTCTTCGTCGAGCGTGGTGCGGCCGGCGGTGTCGAGCAGCACGATGTCGTAGCCGCCGAGCTTGCCGGCTTCCAGCGCCCGCTTCGCAATCTGCGGCGGCTGCTGTCCCGCCACGATCGGCAGCGTCGGAATGTCGAGATCGCGGCCGAGCACGGCCAGCTGCTCCATCGCCGCCGGACGATAGACGTCGAGCGAGGCCATAAGCACCTTGCGCTTGTCGCGCTGGACCAGACGGCGCGCGAGCTTTGCGGTGGTGGTCGTCTTACCGGAGCCTTGCAGGCCGACCATCATGATCGGCACCGGCGGCACGGAATTGACGTCGATGGTCTGGCCTTCGGCGCCGAGGGTGTTGATCAGCTCGTCATGGACGATCTTGACCACCATCTGGCCTGGCGTGACCGACTTGACGACGGTGGCGCCGATCGCCTGCTCGCGCACGCGTTCGGTGAAGCTGCGCACGACCTCGAGCGCGACGTCGGCCTCCAGCAGCGCGCGGCGCACCTCGCGCATCGCGGCGTCGACGTCCTTTTCGGTCAGCGCACCGCGCCCCGTCAGACGATCGAGAATGCCGCCAAGCCGTTCCGACAGATTGTCGAACAATGCCGTTGTCCCTTGTCCTGCTCGCCAGAAAAGCGATCTACCAAACACCTTCACGCCCGAGGGCGCACAGCGCTGTCGGGCGTTGACCTCCGGCCTCCAGGGCCGGTCGGCGGGTCGAAAAGAAAGCCTTTCCGAGAAAGTGGCGGGGTTAAACGCCGCTCACGCCCAAAAGTCAAGGAAAGTTAGGGTGCCGGCACGCCGCTGCCAGGGTAAGGCCTTGAAAACAAGTGATTTCCGGCGATGGGTTCCTTTTTCAACGGCCCCGCCCATATAGCCGGTGATGTCATACCGCCCCGATCAGCCCTGAGCCCCGCCGTGCCGATCACCCGCCGCCGCCTGTTCGGACTGCTTGCCGGAGCCGGCGCGCTGGTCGGTGTCCCGCCTCTCTGGATATCGAACATGAAAACCTATGACGGCCCGGTCTCCGACCATTTCAATGGTCTGCATTTCTTCGACCCGGACGGTACGCCGCCAAAATCGCTCCGCGCGGTGCTGCGTTGGCAGTTCAGCGGCAGGCGGGAACGGGCCAAATGGCCTGATTGGGCCCCGAGCCCACATGCCGACACCCCGCCGGAGCGGGTCGACGGCGACAAGGTGCGGCTCTCCTTCGTTGGTCATGCGAGCTGGCTGATCCAGGCCGGCGGCCTCAACATTCTCGTCGATCCGGTCTGGTCTTCGCGGGTCTCACCGGTCAGCTTTGCCGGGCCGAAGCGGCACAACGATCCCGGTATCGCCTTCGAGAAGCTGCCGAAGGTCGATGTCGTGCTGGTCTCGCACGGCCATTACGATCATCTCGACATCGCGACGCTGTCGCGGCTTGCCAAGAATTTTGCGCCGCGCGTGGTGACCCCGCTCGGTAATGACGTGACGATGCGCGGCGCTGATTCCACGATCAAGGTCGAGGCCTTCGACTGGCACGATCGCGTCGAGCTCGGCGGCGGCATCGCCGCGACGCTGGTGCCGACCCGGCACTGGACCGCGCGCGGCATGTTCGATCGCAACAAGGCACTGTGGGCGAGCTTTGTGCTGGAGACGCCGGCCGGCAAAATCTATGTCGTCTGCGATTCCGGCTATGGCGATGGCCGGCATTTCCGCCGTGTGGCCGAGAAGCACGGGAAGCTGCGTCTCGCGATCCTCCCCATCGGCGCCTACGAGCCGCGCTGGTTCATGCGCGACCAGCACATGAATCCGGAAGATGCAGTGAAGGCGCTAGCGGATTGCGGTGCCGAGCAGGCGCTCGGGCATCATCACGGCACGTTTCAGCTGACGGATGAAGCGATCGATGCGCCGGCAAAGGCGCTGATCGAAGCGCTCGATGCCGCGAAGATTCCGCAGGAGAAGTTTGTGGCGATGAAGCCTGGGCAGGTGGTGGAGATTTAGCTGAGAGTTGGCGTCGTTCTCAGCTGTCGTCCCGGACAAGCGAAGCGCAGATCGGGATCCATAACCACAGGGAGATGTTTGGCGAAGACGCGGAGTGGAAGCATTGGCCTGCACTCCTCCCTGTGGTTGTGGGTCCCCGCGTTCGCGGGGACGACGACCGGTCGTGTTGCGGCAGTTTGCCTCTTACTGCGCCGGCTTGATCGCCCAGCTCACATTCACCGTCACCGACAACGTTTCCTCGCCGGGCGCGACCGCAACAGGCGCGGCCATCGGGGCTGCGGTCATTCGCGCCTTGAACAGCGGCATCGGGGCGCTGCCTTCGGAGACGCTGAGCGGTGCACCCAGCGTGACGCCGGTGGCTTTGGCATAGATCTCGGCCTTGCGGCGGGCATCGGCCACCGCCTGCTCGCGCGCATCGTCGAGCAGCTTGGAGGCCTGCGTCACCTCGAACGAGATGTTGCCGATATCATTCGCGCCGGCGCCGACCAGCGTGTCGATAATGCTGGCGACCTTGGTCACGTCGCGAATCTTCACGGTGACGCGGTTGGAGGCACGGAAGCCGACCACGGGATTAGCGCCGGTTGAGCGGTTCGGCGCATATTGCGGCTGCAGCGACAGGCGCGAGGTCTGGTAATCCTTCTCCGGGATGCCGGCGCCCTTCAGCGCCAGCAGCACCTTGCCCATCGCCGCGTTGTTGGCATCGGACGCTTCCTTTGCCGACTTGGCATCGTTGGCGACGCCGGCATCGATCTGCGCGAGGTCAGGCGCTGCCGAGACGGTCGCCTCGCCGCTCACGGAGATGGCCGACGGGAAATCATCAGCCAGCGCGGGCATTGACAGCATCGTGGCAGCGAAAATTGCTGCGAGGGCGGCAGGTTTTTTCATCGGTCTCACTTCAGCGGTACGAACACATTGATCACGAGCTTGTCCTCGGCCGTCTTGAGCGGATCGGTGAGGTACTCCTCGATGAACGTGTCCTTGGCTTCCAGCTTCTTGTCGTCGAGGTGATTGGTGATCGCCTCATAGGTGTTGTCCATGTTGTCGTAGGAGCCGCGATGGACGAATTTCAGCGCCTTGCCCTCAGGCGATTTGCCGATGCTCATGTCCTTGGGCAGGTTCTTCGGATCCTGGTCGACAGGGATTTCGGCAAAGAAGGTGAAGCCGGTGTCGTCGGTCGAGGTGTAGACGATCATCGCATTGCCGGCGTGCTTGATGCCCTGCTTGTCGAGCAGCGCGTTCAACGCCTTGAAGGCGTCGACCAGGGTGTCGAAGGCGGAGTCCCAATTGGCGGTGCCCTTGACCATCACGACCTTCTTCGGCTCGAGCGTGGTTTCCTGACCAAAGGGATCGGCGGTCTGAACCGGGGCCGGCGTGGCGGCCGCAGCGGGCGGCGGTGCCGCCGGGCTCGGTGAGGCGCTGGCCGCAGGAGAGGGCGACGCCGCCGGCGCGGGCGAGGCGCTGGCCGCCGGCGACGGCGTTGCTTCGGGCGAAGCGCTTGCGGCCGGAGAGGGTGACGCCGATGGGGCCGGCGAGGGGCTTGCCGAGGCCGCGGGCGCCGGGCTCGGTGTCTGAGCCCGGGCGCTCGAGAGGCCCAGCGACAAGGCCGTTGCCGGGATCAGCGCGGCCAGAGCGAGACGACGAAACCCAATCATTCTATTCTCCCCAAGGCCTTAACGACAAAGGCCAAATCCGGTCGCGCATCCCCCTACGCGCGAACTGAGCCGTTCTAACACGCGAGCGCCAAATTCGTCCCATGACGTCTGCGTCATGGCAGACGCCCCGGCCCCGAGGGGTGCAAATCACTGGCCAGAGGGCCTGGGATCACCATATAAGACGGGCGAAATTCAGGAATTTTCATGAGCGCGCTCGCCAACCACGCATTTGCGAAGATGAACGGCATCGGCAACGAGATTGTCGTTGTCGACATGCGCGATTCCGCCGGCCGCATCACGCCTGAAGACGCCCGTGCGGTCGCCTCCGCGGACGGCGGCGTGCCCTATGACCAGCTCATGGTGCTGCAGAAGCCGCGGCTCGACGGCACCGAAGCCTTCATCAGTATCTACAACAACGACGGCTCCGAAGCCGGCGCCTGCGGCAACGGCATGCGCTGCGTGGTTCGCCGCATCTTCGAGAAGAGCGGTCAGACAACGGTGACCTTCCAGACCGCGGCCGGCCTGCTCAACGCCTGGCAGGGCCCGGCGCCGGATCTCTACACCGTCGATATGGGCGCGCCGAAGTTCGGCTGGCAGGACATTCCGCTGGCGGAGGAGTTTCGCGACACCCGCTACATCGAATTGCAGATCGGGCCGATCGACAATCCGATCCTGCATTCGCCCTCCGTGGTCAACATGGGCAATCCGCATGCGATCTTCTGGGTCGACGATGTCAACGCCTATGACCTTGAGCGCTTCGGTCCGCTGCTGGAAAATCACCCCATTTTCCCCGATCGCGCCAACATCACGCTCGCCCATATCGTCGACCGCGAGCACATCACCATGCGCACCTGGGAGCGCGGCGCGGGGCTGACGAGGGCGTGCGGCTCGGCGGCCTGCGCGACCGCAGTGGCGGCGGCGCGGCTGAAGCGCACCGAGCGCAAGGTCGAGATGACGTTGCCCGGCGGCAAGCTCGGCATCGAATGGCGCGAGCGCGACGACCACGTGCTGATGACGGGCACTGCGACCTTCGAATATGAAGGCAATTTCGATCCGGCGCTGTTTGCGCCGGTGGGCTAATGTCCGTCGAGGTCGTTACCTTCGGCTGCCGCCTCAACGCCTTCGAGGCGGAGGTGATCCGCCGCGAGGCGGAGGGCGCGGGGCTCGAAGACACCATCGTCATCAATAGCTGTGCCGTCACCAACGAGGCGGTGGCGCAGGCGCGGCAGTCGATCCGCAAACTGAAGCGTGAGCGCCCCTCGGCGCGCATCGTCGTCACCGGCTGCGCGGCGCAGACGCAAAGCGACATGTTCGCCGACATGACCGAGGTCGACCGTGTCGTTGGCAATGACGACAAGATGCGTGGCACGGCCTGGCGCGATGCGCGCGCTGCATTTGATCTCGGTGCCAGCGAGAAGGTCGCCGTCAGCGACATCATGGCTGTCAGGGACATGGCGCCGCATCTGATCGACGGCTATGCCAGCGGGCTGCCGCGGGTGTTCGTGCAAGTACAGAACGGCTGCGATCATCGCTGTACCTTCTGCATCATCCCCTATGGCCGCGGCAATTCGCGCTCGGTGCCGATGGGCGCGGTGGTCGATCAGGTGCGGGCCCTGGTCGAGCGCGGTCATGCCGAGATCGTGCTGACCGGCGTCGATCTCACCAGCTACGGCGCGGACCTGCCGGGCGCGCCGAAGCTCGGCCTGCTGACGAAGCAGATTTTGCGGCATGTGCCGGAGCTGAAGCGGTTGCGCATCTCCTCGATCGATTCGATCGAGGCGGATGGTGACCTGCTCGATGCCATCGCCGACGATGCCAGGCTGATGCCGCATCTGCATCTGTCGCTTCAGTCGGGCGACGACATGATCCTGAAGCGCATGAAGCGGCGGCACTTGCGGCAAGATGCGATCGCGTTCTGCGATCAGGTGCGGCGCTTGCGGCCGGATATTGTGTTCGGCGCTGATATCATCGCGGGCTTCCCGACCGAGACCGACGAGATGTTTGCCCGCTCGCTCGATCTGGTCAGGGAATGCGGCCTGACGTTCCTGCACGTCTTCCCTTATTCGCCACGTCCCGGCACGCCGGCTGCAAAGATGCCGCAGGTCGCGGGGCCTGCGATCAAGGAGCGCGCGAAGCGGCTGCGGATGGCGGGTGAAGTCGCGTTGCAACAGTGGCTGCAGGCCGAGATCGGCGCGACGCGCGAGGTGCTGATCGAGAGCGAAGGGCAGGGGCGCACCGAGCATTACCTGCCGGTTGCGATTGCGGGCGAACGCGTGGGGAGCGTTGTATCGCTGAGGATTGCTGGCAATGATGGCGAGCGGCTAACGACGTAGCGCGCCGCATTCTTCCTTCTCCCCTTGTGGGAGAAGGTGGCGCGAAGCGCCGGATGAGGGGTTGTCTCCGCGAACCCAACTGCATGAAGATGCGCGTGGAGAGAGACCCCTCACCCGTCTCGCCGCTACGCGGCGAGCCACCCTCTCCCACAAGGCGGAGAGGGGAAGAGGCTACGACGCCCGCACCTGCCAGAACCTGAGCGTGCGCCGCGCATTCTCCGCCGTCATGCGCGCGAAATTGCTTTTTGCCCGCGCAACGTCCGCCGGCTTCATCGCGCCGGTCGCAAAGCGGCTTTCGAGCACGGCGAGCGTGGTGTCCCAGCTGAGCTGCGCCGCCTTGCACGGCACCAGCAGGCCGTCCTCGCGCAGGCTCTGCATCAGCGGGCGAATCACCTCGACGGTCGATCCCGACAGCGCCGCCAGCGCGGCCACGGCCTCCTCGTAGCGCCGATGCCGCGCGAAGTTCAGCAACGTCGCCTCGTTGAGCTGGCCGGAAGCCTTCAGATGTCCGATCGCGCGCTTGGCGCCCTCGAAATCGCGCACGCCAGACATCTCGCGCTCGACACCGACGGTGACGGCGGCGATCGCGCTCTGGATTTCCTCGAACAGATGCGGTGGCGCGCGCGACAGCAGGCGCGTCCGCACGGCGTCCGTGGCCGAGCGCAGCAACTGGCGGCGCAGATCCGACGGCAGGTCGACGCGGACGCCGACGCTGACCGCAAGCTCGGAATCGGATTCGGCCTGGCCGACGATAATGGCAAAACCGTTGCCCGAAACGCGCGCGCCGGGATTTGCGGCGAGACGCTTGCTGACGCTCGGATAGCGGCGTGCCAGGAGCGCGTCGGTGACGATCTCCTTCAGCCACCAGCGGCCCGCGACCGCCAGCAGATGCGGTTCGCCCTTGGATGAGGCGATCTTCACCAGCTCGCCATCGTCGAGGCGCGCGGATTCCTGCAGCACCGGGCCGGCGATGCGGATCTCGTCATTATTGGCGAGGCGGCGGATCACTGATGGCGGCGCCTGCGCGATCGGCGCGAGCTGGGCGCTGATCTCGGCCAGCGCAACGCGTGCGCCGATGTCGGCGATGGCGCGCAGCTCGATGGTGCCGATCAGGCGTTCGAGCACGTCATCGAACAGCGCGATCTGTTCGTCGTCAAAACTTCCGGCGGAGGACAGGAACAGGTCGGTGACGCGCCGGGCCGTTTCGAGGCCCTTCGCCGGCGAGCCGGTCCGGATCGCGGATTCGACCTCGTCGATGATCGATAGCTGGGCCGTGGACATGACGCGTTGCTCGTCCTGAGCGGATGGGGGGCTTGTTCTAAGCAACCGCCATCATGAGCGACGAGCACTGAACGTTTCGTAAACCATGCCTCCGGGCCGCCACTATTCCCCGTTCCAGCCGCAGGCGCGGAGCTTGTCGTGCATGTGCGGCGGGGCCGGCGCGACCACGCGGACCGGCTCCTTGTTCCGGGAGATCGGCACCACGATCTCGCGGGAATGCAGATGCAGCTTCGGCTCGCCGAAGCGCGGGCCGTTGCCGTAGATGTTATCGCCGAAGATCGGCCAGCCGGACGCGGACGAATGCACCCGCAATTGATGGGTCCGCCCCGTGACGGGTTCCATGGCGAGCCAGGTAAAACCCTCGCCTCGGCCCATCACCTTCCAATTGGTGACGGCCTTCTGCCCCTCCGGATCGGGCTTCTGCCACCAGCCGCGCTCGGCGTTGAGCCGGCCGAGCGGCATGTCGACGGTGCCTTCATCCTCGGCAGGGCCGCCCTCGACCACCGCCCAGTAGGTCTTGCCGATCTTCCCATGCTTGAAGAGCAGGCCGAGCGAGGCGGTCGCCTTGCGATGGCGGCCGAGCACCAGGCAGCCGGAGGTGTCCTTGTCCAGCCGGTGGGCCAGCACCGGCGGCCGCGGCAAGCCAAAGCAGAGCGCCGTGAAGGAGTCCTCCAGATTGGCGCCGCCCTTGGGGCCGCGATGCACCGGCAGCCCGGCCGGCTTGTTGATGACCAGCATCAAGCCGTCGCGATGGAGCACGCGGCCTAAAATCTCCTCAGCGGTCAATTCGGGAACATCGAGCAATTGCAAGACTTTCGTTTAGCAGCGGGAACGGCTAACACACCGCCACCATGAACGATACCACCCCCGAGACCCCCAAGCTGAGCTGGTGGCGCCGCCTGTCCAACGGGCTGAAGCGCACCTCGTCCTCGCTCGGGACCGCGGTGGCCGACCTCGTCACCAAGCGCAAGCTCGACCGCGCCATGCTCGACGACATCGAGGACGTGCTGCTGCGCGCCGACCTTGGCACATCAGTCGCGGTGCGGATCGCGGACGCCGTCGGCACCGGGCGCTATGACAAGGCGATCTCGGCCGACGAGGTCAAGGACGTGGTCGCGACCGAGGTCGAGAAGGTGCTGGCGCCGGTGGCCAGGCCGCTCGAGATCGATGCGGCCAAGAAGCCGTTCGTCATCCTCGTCGTCGGTGTCAACGGCTCCGGCAAGACCACCACGATCGGAAAGCTCTCGCAAAAATTTGCCTCCGAAGGCCGCAAGGTGATGCTGGCCGCCGGCGACACGTTTCGCGCCGCGGCGATCGAGCAGCTCAAGGTCTGGGGCGAGCGCACCAAGACGCCCGTCATTGCGGGCGCGCAGGGCTCGGATTCGGCGAGCCTGGCCTTCAATGCGCTGACCGCGGCGAAAGAGCAGGCCATCGACGTGCTGCTGATCGACACCGCCGGCCGCCTGCAGAACAAGGCCGAGCTGATGAACGAGCTCGAGAAGGTCGTGCGCGTGATCCGCAAGGTGGACGCTTCGGCGCCGCATGCGGTGCTGCTGGTGCTCGATGCCACCGTCGGCCAGAACGCGCTGTCGCAGGTCGAGGCTTTCCATCGCACCGCAGGCGTGACGGGCCTGGTGATGACCAAGCTCGACGGCACCGCGCGCGGCGGCATCCTGGTGGCGCTCGCGGAAAAATTCAATCTGCCGGTGCATTTCATCGGCGTCGGCGAGGGCGTCGACGATCTCGCGCCGTTCACCGCGCGCGATTTCGCCCGCGCCATCGCCGGAATCGAAAGCTAGAGAATGGACAAGACCCAGCCGCATCCGCTGTTCAAGCTTGCGACCGAGCTCGGTCCGCTGCTCGTGTTCTTCTTCGTCAATGCGAAGTTCAATCTGTTTGCCGCGACCGGGGCCTTCATGGTCGCGATCGTGGCGGCGATGGCTGCCTCCTATGTGGTGACGCGCCACGTCCCGATCATGGCGATCGTCACGGGCGTGATCGTGCTGGTGTTCGGCACGCTGACCCTGGTGCTGCACGACGAGACCTTCATTAAAGTCAAGCCGACTATCATCTACGGCCTGTTCGCCGCGATCCTCGGCGGCGGTCTTTTGTTCGGCCGCTCCTTCATCGCTGTGATGTTCGACCAGATGTTCAACCTGACGCCGCAGGGCTGGCGCATCCTCACCTATCGCTGGGCGCTGTTCTTCGCCGGCATGGCGGTGCTGAACGAGATCGTCTGGCGCACCCAGAGCACCGACTTCTGGGTGAACTTCAAGGTGTTCGGCGTCACGCCGATCACCATGATCTTCGCTATCGCCCAGATGCCGCTGACCAAGCGCTATGGCGTCGAGCCGGTGTCGCTGGAGACCAGCGAGGCCGAAGCGGGCGATATCAGGAAGGGGTGATGGTCTCGGCTACGACCCCGCCTTCAACGCTTTCTCCATCTGCGGCAATAGCACCGTGCGGAAATTCTCCGGCGTGATCGGGCCGACCAGCTTGTAGACGATGGTGCCCTCGGGGCCGACGACGAAGGTCTCGGGCACGCCATAGACGCCCCACTCGATCGAGGCACGGCCATTGGCGTCGGTGCCGACACGGCCGAACGGGTTGCCGTAGCGGCCGAGGAAGCGCCGCGCGTTGTCGGGCGCATCCTTGTAGTTGATGCCGACGAGCTGGAAGCGCTTGTCCTTGGCAAGTTCGGTCAGCAGCGGCGCCTCGTCATGACAGGGCACGCACCAGGATGCCCAGACATTGACGAGACTGACCTTGCCCTTGAAGGCCGAGGGATCGAAGCCCGGCACCTGCGCATTGTCGGCCTGCAATCCCTCAAGCGGCGGCAGCGTGGTCTGCGGCGCGGGGTGGCCGATCAGCGCCGAGGGAATCCGCGAGGGATCGCCGCTGCCGAGCCGAAACCAGAACAGCACGGCGAGGCCGACGAAGGCGAGCAGCGGCAGCACCATCATGAAGGTGCGGCGCTGCGGCGGCACGGAAGTCGATTGATCGCTCATATCGTTGTCTTTGGTGTGTCCACAGCACTGCGGCCTGAGCGGCGGATGACACCGCTGCGCTCGAGCTCACGCAGCCGCCCGGTCTGGTTGCGGTAGTCGATGATGACCCAGCCGATCAGGAGCGCGACCACGATGGCGGCGGCGGCATAGGACGTCACGATGAACGACGCGTAAGGACCGAGCGACATCTCATGCAGCTTTCTGGCTCGCCTGCATCATCTGCAGGGAGCGCACGCGCCGGCGCAAAATCTCGTTGCGCATCGCAGCCAGATGCAGCGTGACGAACAGCAGCGTGAATGCGATCGCCATTACCAGGAGCGGAATCAGAAACGCCTTGTCGAGCGTCGAGCCGCCCATGCGCATCACCGAGGCCGGCTGGTGCAGCGTGTTCCACCAGTCGACCGAGAATTTGATGATCGGAAGATTGAGGGCGCCGACCAGCGTCAGCACGGCGGCGGCGCGCGCCGCGCGCGAGGGATCTTCCACCGCGCGCCACAGCGCCATCAGGCCGAGATACATCAGGAACAGGATCAGCACCGAGGTCAGCCGCGCATCCCATTCCCAGTAGGTGCCCCACATCGGCCGGCCCCACAGCGAGCCTGTCAGCAGCGCGAGGAAGGTGAAGCTGGCGCCGATCGGAGCTGCGGCTTTCGCCGCGACATCGGCGAGCGGATGCCGCCACACCAGCGTGCCGAGCGAAGCCACGCTCATCACGCCCCACACGAACATCGACAGCCACGCATTGGGCACGTGGATGAACATGATCTTCACGGTCGCGCCCTGCTGATAATCGTCGGGTGCGTATGCGGATTGATAGAGCCCGATCGCGAGCAGGATGACGGTCGCAGCCGCAAGCCATGGCAGCACCCGCGCCGAGAGCGCGAGGAACCTGGTGGGGTTGGCGAGGTCGATCAGCGACATGGTATTCTGATAATCACAGGTGAACGCTCACGCAATCAGCATGAAAGCGCGCAGCGAAAGTTGATCGGGGTCAAGGTCAATCCAGTCCATGCTTCAGGCTTGCCGCCGCGGCGAACGGGCCGATCACGAGGCTGACCAGCGACAGCGCGCAAAGGATCGAGAACGGCGCGCCGAACGACAACGGCCCCGTGATCGCGGCTTGCGAGGCCGCAACCCCGAAGATCAGCACGGGAATCGACAGCGGCAGCACCAGCACGGCCATTAGCAGCCCGCCCCGGTGCAGTGTCACAGCCAGCGCCGCGCCGATCATGCCGGTAAAGGTCAGCGCGGGCGTGCCGGCCAGCAGCGTCAGCGCCACCGCAGCCGTGGCGACCATGTCGAGGTTGAGCAGCAGGCCCAGCACAGGGGTTGCAACAACAAGCGGCAGGCCGGCGGCGAGCCAATGCGCCAGCGCCTTGGCGGCGCAGGCCAGTTCCAGCGGTGTCCGGCTCATGGTGATCAGGTCGAGCGAGCCGTCCTCATGGTCGGCCATGAACAGCCGGTCCAGCGTGAGCAGGCTCGCCAGCAGCGCCCCGAGCCAGAGGATCGCCGGCCCGAGCCGCGTCAGCAGCGCCAAATCCGGCCCGACCGCGAACGGCATCAGCACGACGACGGTCAGGAAGAACAGCACGCCGATCAACGCCCCGCCACCGACGCGGAGCGCGATCCTGAGGTCCCGGCGGATCAGGGCGGCGAGGGCGGTCATTGGGTGGCTCCGGCGGCGGCTAGGCGGCCATGTGAGCCCGGCTCGCGCTGCAGGCACGCTGCGCTCCCTCCCCCCTTGTGGGGGAGGGTGGGGGAGAGGGGTAGCCCGGCAAAAGGTGCGCTTGGCAGCCGAGAAGAACTTCGGTCGACCGGGAGAGTCCCCGTGTGGCACCCCCCTCCCTGACCCTCCCCCACAAGGGGGGAGGGAATGGAGAGAGCGGCGCACGGCCGCTTGGAAAGCTGAGGGTCGGGTCGCCTCATACTATCCCCCCGATCCGCAGCTCCCGCGATTCAACCCCAAGCGGCCCATGCGTCGCCGCGATGATCATGCCGCCGCGCGCCAGATGCTCCCGCATCAACCCGCCGAACATGTCCTGGCCGGCGGCATCCAGCGCCGTGGTCGGCTCGTCCAGCAGCCAGACCGGGCGGCGGATGGTCAGCAGCCGGGCCAGCGAGAGCCGGCGGCGCTGGCCGGCGGACAGGAACGCGGCTGGCAAATGGGTGGCATGGTCGAGGCCGACAGTGGCGAGGCTTTCAGCGGCGTCAGAGCGCTCGCCGCCCAGAAAATCAGCCCAGAATGCCAGATTTTCCGCCACGCTCAGCGCCGGCTTGAGGGCATCGCGATGGCCGAGATAGTGGCACTGCTCGGGCAGCGTCATGTCGGCGTCGCCGCCGTCGAGTACGATCGTGCCGCCAGCCGGAATGAGCAGGCCCGCGATCAGCCTGAGCAGCGAGGTCTTGCCCGATCCGTTGCGCCCCACGACCGCCACGGCTTCGCCCGAGGCCGCCTCGAAATCGAGCCCGGAAAATACCTCGCGGCCGCCGCGCACGCAGGTGATCCCGCGCCCGGTCAGCCGCATCTTGACTGGTACCAACCCGTTCACTGCCGGGCCTCAGGAAATCTTGGGGTAGCGCATCAGAATTTTTGGCTCGCGACTTGCTCGGTCCTGTTGTGGCTGTGGCGGCGCGGTTAGAAAGCTTCTATAAGCCCGGAACTACTTGATGCAGCAACTTAACCTGCCCCTGCAAGCAACCCAGCCTGCTATGCTGACGGTGTTAAAATACCCTGCCGGGTATGTCTAACAATTGGGATTTCCTACATGACCTCGCTCGACAGCTTCAAATGCAAAAAGACCCTCAAGGTCGGCGCCAAGACCTATGTCTATTACAGCCTGCCCACGGCGGAGAAGAATGGTCTGAAGGGAATCTCGAAACTTCCCTATTCGATGAAGGTCCTGCTCGAGAACCTGCTCCGCAACGAGGACGGCCGTTCGGTCAAGAAAGAGGACATCGTCGCGGTCTCGAAATGGCTGCGCAAGAAGTCGCTGGAGCATGAGATCGCCTTCCGCCCGGCCCGCGTGCTGATGCAGGATTTCACCGGCGTTCCCGCCGTCGTCGATCTGGCTGCGATGCGCAACGCGATGCAGAAGCTCGGTGGTGACGCCGAGAAGATCAATCCGCTGGTGCCCGTCGATCTCGTCATCGACCATTCCGTGATCGTGAACTTCTTCGGCGACAACAAGGCCTTCGCCAAGAACGTCGCCGAAGAATACAAGCAGAACCAGGAGCGCTACGAGTTCCTGAAGTGGGGCCAGAAGGCGTTCTCGAACTTCTCGGTCGTGCCGCCTGGCACCGGCATCTGCCACCAGGTCAATCTCGAATATCTCTCCCAGACGGTGTGGACCAAGAAGGAGAAGATGACGGTCGGCAAGAAGACCGGCACCTTCGAGGTCGCTTATCCTGACTCGCTGGTCGGCACCGACTCGCACACCACCATGGTCAATGGTCTGGCCGTGCTCGGCTGGGGCGTCGGCGGCATCGAGGCGGAAGCCTGCATGCTCGGCCAGCCGCTGTCGATGCTGCTGCCCAACGTCGTCGGCTTCAAGCTGAAGGGCGCGATGAAGGAAGGCGTCACCGCGACCGACCTCGTGCTCACGGTCACGCAGATGCTGCGCAAGCTCGGCGTGGTCGGCAAGTTCGTTGAGTTCTTCGGCCCCGGCCTCGACAACCTCTCCGTTGCCGACAAGGCGACCATCGCCAACATGGCGCCCGAATACGGCGCGACCTGTGGCTTCTTCCCGGTTGACGCCGCCGCGATCGACTATCTCAAGACCTCCGGCCGTGCCGCACCGCGCGTTGCGCTGGTGCAGGCTTATGCCAAGGCGCAGGGCCTGTTCCGCACCGCCAAGTCCGCTGATCCCGTGTTTACGGAAACGCTGACTCTCGACCTCGCCGACGTCGTGCCGTCGATGGCCGGCCCGAAGCGTCCCGAAGGCCGCGTCGCGCTGCCGTCGGTCGCCGAAGGTTTCTCGCTCGCGCTCGGCACCGAGTACAAGAAGGCGGAGGAGCCCAACAAGCGCTTCGCCGTCGAAGGCAAGAACTACGAGATCGGGCATGGCGACGTCGTCATCGCCGCCATCACCTCCTGCACCAACACCTCGAACCCGAGCGTGCTGATCGGCGCTGGTCTCTTGGCGCGTAACGCCGCCGCGAAGGGCCTGAAGGCAAAGCCGTGGGTGAAGACCTCGCTGGCTCCGGGCAGCCAGGTGGTCGCCGGCTATCTTGCCGATTCCGGTCTGCAGGCTGATCTCGACAAGGTCGGTTTCAACCTGGTCGGCTTCGGCTGCACCACCTGCATCGGCAATTCCGGTCCGCTGCCGGAGGAGATCTCGAAGTCGATCAACGACAACGGCATCGTCGCAGCGGCCGTGCTGTCGGGTAACCGCAACTTCGAAGGCCGCGTCTCGCCGGACGTGCAGGCGAACTATCTCGCCTCGCCGCCGCTGGTCGTCGCCCACGCGCTCGCCGGCAGCGTCACCAAGAATCTCGCGGTCGAGCCGCTCGGCGAAGGCAAGGACGGCAAGCCGGTGTACCTCAAGGACATCTGGCCGACCACGAAGGAGATCAACGCCTTCATGAAGAAATTCGTGACCGCGTCGATTTTCAAGAAGAAGTATGCCGACGTGTTCAAGGGCGACACCAACTGGCGCAAGATCAAGACGGTCGAGAGCGAGACCTATCGCTGGAACATGTCGTCGACCTACGTGCAGAACCCGCCCTATTTCGACGGCATGAAGAAGGAGCCGGAGCCTGTCACCGACATCGTCGAGGCGCGCATCCTCGCCATGTTCGGCGACAAGATCACCACCGATCACATCTCGCCGGCCGGTTCGATCAAGCTCACCTCGCCCGCTGGCAAATATCTCAGCGAGCACCAGGTGCGTCCGGCCGACTTCAACCAGTACGGCACGCGCCGCGGCAACCATGAAGTGATGATGCGCGGCACCTTCGCCAACATCCGCATCAAGAACTTCATGCTGAAGGGCGCCGACGGCAACATTCCGGAAGGCGGCCTGACCAAGCACTGGCCCGACGGCGAGCAGATGTCGATCTACGACGCCGCGATGAAGTACCAGCAGGAGCAGGTGCCGCTCGTCGTGTTCGCCGGTGCCGAATACGGCAACGGCTCCTCGCGCGACTGGGCTGCGAAGGGCACACGTCTGCTCGGCGTCCGCGCCGTGATCTGCCAGAGCTTCGAGCGCATCCATCGCTCCAACCTGGTCGGCATGGGTGTGCTGCCGCTGACCTTCGAGGAGGGCACCTCCTGGTCGTCGCTCGGCCTCAAGGGCGACGAGAAGGTCACGCTGCGTGGCCTCGTCGGCGATCTCAAGCCGCGCCAGAAGCTGACCGCGGAAATCGTGTCGGGCGACGGTAAGTTGCAGCGCGTTTCGCTGCTTTGCCGCATCGATACGCTGGACGAGCTCGATTACTACCGGAACGGCGGTATCCTGCACTATGTGCTGCGCAAGCTCGCGGCTTAGTGCATGATCCGGACCCGAAGGGCCGCGTTAGCGCAAAGTGTGCAGCGGTTTTCCGGAAAGATCATGCTCCAACAACAATCTAAAGTGCGCTCGGCGCACTTTAGCGCGCGAATTTGTGAACGGTGGCTCACCGCGACGTGAGTAGAAGGTTAAACGAAGGCGGCCTATCACAAGGCCGCCTTCGTACGTTTTGCGGTATGTTTCGGATGGGCCCGCCCGGTATAATTCTGCGTTGGACGGTTGAATATACCGCGCCCGTAAGACTACGGTGACCATCAGGCGATAAGATCTCCCTCAACGAGCTGTGACGTTCGACATGACTGGCATGATGGCTTCTAATTTCGTTTCGCGATGGTCCGGAGCATTCTGGTCGGGAGCACTCGGCATCTGCGCCATCGTCGCCGTCATCCGCCCCGCTGAGGCCGATCCCCGCGCCGTGGTCGAGCTCTTCACCTCCCAGGGCTGCTCTTCCTGCCCGCCCGCCGACAAGGTCATCGGCGACCTCGCCAAGGACCCCTCGATCATCGCGCTGAGCATGCCGATCGATTATTGGGATTATCTCGGCTGGAAGGACACGCTGGCGGATTCACGTTTCTCGGCGCGGCAGCGCGCCTATTCGCGCATGCGCGGTGACCGCGAGGTCTACACGCCGCAGGTGGTGGTCAACGGTGCCGCGCACGTCATCGGCAGCGATCGCGCCGGCATCGAAAGCGCGATTGGCAAGACCGACACCAGCACGGGCGTCATGAGCGTGCCGGTGACGATGTCGATCGCAGGCAAGCAGATTAACGTGTCGGTTGCCGCCAGCAAGGAGCCGGCGGTCTCGCATGGCGAGGTCTGGATCTGCTCGATCGTGAAATCGGTGCCGATCGAGATCAGCCGCGGTGAGAACCGAGGGCAGCAGATCACCTACCACAACGTCGTCCGCAATCTGCTCAAGGTCGGCGACTGGAACGGACATCCGGAAAGCTGGACTGTGCCGCTCGAGAATTTGACGTCGCGCGACGGCGTCGATGGCGCGGTGGTCTACGTCCAGGACGGCAGCCGAGAGAAGCCGGGTCCAATGCTCGGCGCGGCGTACACGTCGCTGCACTGAAGCAAGCCTGGATCATCTCCGCAAAATCAGTCTTCGTCACTTCGGGGCGCGCCGCTTGGCGCGAACCCGGAATCCATCGATCCACGATCCGAGCTGAGAAATCGATTCTCGGGTGCGCAATTGCGCACTGTAACTCGCGCTTCGCGCGCCCCGGAATGACAGCGAGAGTGGACACATCCCGCCACAAACAAAAAAGGACCAACTCGCGTTGGTCCTCCTTGTCGTGCGTACAGACCCGATCCTGTTCGACCCCGGGGGGCTGGGGGCTGAGGAATCCGGAACCGAAAGGACCGGGTCAACGCACACACATCTTTTCGCAATGCAGGGCGGCAGGCGGTGGGCGGAAAAGCGGCGATCCTGTGATTCCTGCTAACGATCCCGTGACGGTTTGCCGCTGAGAAGTTCCACCGTTGCGTGTGTCATGATTCGCTAGCCCCCGGCGCGGTGAACGCCGGTCCGCATGAGGCCTTTCAAGGGTCCCTGCAAGAGCCCTTGCAACAGCCCCTTGCGGCCGGGAACAGTTGGCGCAATCATGCAGATGTCATGATCCGCGGCTCCGGGGACGGTCTTCGCGGAGGCGGTCATGCTGACGCGATGAGGAGGCGCCCCATGAGCCTGACGTCGGAGGATGCCGATCCGAGCGAGCAGCGCGCAGTGGCGCGCCCCGCCGCTGCGAATGCCCAGCCCGGCCGGGTGACGTTCAACCGGCTCGAGCTGCACCGAATTCTCAATCTCTATGGCCGCATGGTCGCCGACGGCGAGTGGCGCGACTATGCGATCGACTTCCTGAAGGACCGCGCGGTGTTCTCGGTCTACCGCCGCGCCTCCGAAGTGCCGATCTATCGCATCGAGAAGGATCCACGGCTGGCGCGCAAGCAGGGCATGTACAGCGTGATCTCGGCGACCGGCCTGATCCTGCGCCGCGGCCACGAGCTCGAGCGCGTGCTGCTGGTGATCGATCGGAAGCTCGCGGTGGTGTAGCGGCACGGACGGTGCCGTAGGGTGGGCAAAGGCGCTCTTGCGCCGTGCCCACGACCTTCTCCATCGTCACAGACCGTGGGCACGCTCCGCTTTGCCCACCTCACGAGACCTATTTCCCCGGCACCGTCCTCGCGCCCTCGCCGAGATCGCGCTGCATCATCACGGTATCCAGCCAGCGGCCGAATTTCAGGCCGACATTCGGATGCGTGCCGATCATCTTGAAGCCGCCCCTGGTGTGCACGCCGATCGAGCCGGCATTGGCGGAATCGCCGATCACGGCGATCATCTGGCGGAAGCCGCGCGCCTCGCATTCGGCAATGAGACGTTCCAGCAGCAGCGAGCCGATGCCGCGGCGATGGAAGCTGGGATCGAGATAGATCGAGTTTTCGACCGTGAAACGATAAGCCGGACGCGGCCGGTAGGCACCGGCATAGGCGTAGCCGGCGACGCGGCCGTCGAGGATGGCGACGAAATAGGGATAGCCGCCGTCGACCAGCGTGCGATAGCGGCGCGTCATCTCGGCGAGATCAGGCGGATCCAGCTCGAACGTCGCGGTGCCCTCGCGGACAGCCTGCTGATAGATGGCGGTGATGGCGGGGAGGTCGGCCTCGGTCGTGGGCCTGATTTCGGGTGCGGACATGGGGGAAGATTAGAGCCATCGCCCGGTCGTTGGAAGGGGCAAGGGCGCTTCCCCATGCTCCGTCATTGCGAGGAGCCCTTGCGACGAAGCAATCCAGAAATGCATCCGCGGAGGCACTCTGGATTGCTTCGCTGCGCTCGCAATGACGGAGCATGAGGAAGCACCCGGCCACAAACAAAACCCCGGCCGAAAGGCCGGGGTTCTCGTCCGTTCTCTCAGGTCCTGCGCTTAGTCGCGCTGGCCGAGCAGCTGCAGCAGCAGCGTGAACAGGTTGATGAAGTTCAAGTACAGCGACAGCGCACCGGAGATCGCCGCACGCTCGGCGATGTCACCGCCGGCCGAAGCGTAGCCGTAGATGTAGTCGTTCTTCAGCCGCTGCGTATCCCAGGCGGTGAGGCCCGCGAACACCAGCACGCCGACCACCGACACGATGAACTGCAGCGCGGTGCTGGCCAGGAACAGGTTCACCAGGCTCGCGATGATGATGCCGATCAGGCCCATGAACAGGAACGAGCCCATGCCGCTCATGTCACGCTTGGTGGTGTAGCCGTAGAGGCTCAGCGCGCCGAAGGTCGCCGCGGTGATGAAGAACACCCGCACGATCGAGGTGTGCGTGTACACCAAGAAGATCGAGGACAGCGAGATGCCCATCAGCGCCGAGAACACCCAGAACAGGATCTGGGCGGTCGAGGGCGCCAGACGGTTGATGCCGGCCGAGATCACGAACACCATGGCGAGCGGCGCCAGCATGAACAGATATTTCAGCGGGCTCACGAACATCGCGTAGCCGAACGGCGTCAGGAACAGCTTGCCGACGCGGACGGCTTCCGGGGTCGGAACGTCGGTGACGGCAGCCATGTAGACGCCGAGCGCGGCCAGGCCGGTGATGGCCAGGCCAATGCTCATGTAGTTGTAGATGCGCAGCATGTAGGCGCGCAGACCGGCATCGACCGTCGCGGCGTCAACACGCCCGGCGGCCCGGCCGAAAGGAGAAGCGTAATTGCGGTCTAGGTCCGACATGGTCGAATTCCCGTTGGTTGCCCGGTCCGGCATAGGGGTTGCCATGCCGCCGGTTCGTCAAATTCTATCTCGGATACCGATGTCTGCCGACATTAATTTTGGCTAACATTCGGGGCTCCGAACCCATCCGATATGTGGGAAACTAACACATTCGCTGCAACGGTCCACGCGCGGCCGAATGTCGCCCTTGCCGCACAATCCTGACGTGAGCCTGACAGATAGACGTGGTTAACCGCGGGAATCCCGCGATTCCGCTTCCGCGCGGCCAGCCGCTACCTTTTGTCACAAATTCCGCAACACTGTGGCGGGCTTTTTGTTCAACGCCAGCAGCGTTCCGGCGAGGCCGAGCCCGACGGTGACGACCAGGGCGGCGACCACCACGCCGGCCGCGCTTGCGGCCTGCCAGACGAAGGTCAGCGTCATCAGCCGCGTCACGATCATCCATGCCGCGATGCTGCCGGCGATGACGCCGAACACGGCGGTGGCAAGGCCGATCAGCAGATATTCGAGCGCGTAAGCGCCGAGCAGCCGCAGCCGCGTCGCGCCCAGCGTCTTCAGGATCACCGCATCGTAGACACGGTGGCGATGGCCGGCGGCGAGCGCACCGCCCAGCACCAGGATCGCCGAGATCAGGGTCACGGCGCTGGCGCCGCGGATCGCCAGCGCCAGATTGGTCACGACGGCGCCGACCGTCTCCATCACCTCGCGCACGCGCACGCTCGTCACCATTGGGTAAGCATCCGCAACCTGCTTGATGATCTTGCCGTCACCGGTCGCATCGCCTACGGCTTCGGTCAGCGTCGCGATGTGGGTGTGCGGCGCGCCCTTGAAGGCGTTGGGCGAGAACACCAGCACGAAATTGATGCCGAGCCCCTGCCAGTCGATCGTTCTGAGATTGCCGATCTTCGCCGGAATGTCGCGGCCGAGCACGTTGACGACGATTTCGTCGCCGAGCTTGAGGCCGAGCCCGTCGGCGATCTTCTTCTCCATCGAGACCAGCGGCGGGCCGGAATAGTCGGCGGCCCACCATTCGCCTTCGACGATCTTGGAACCCTTGGGCAGCTCGCCGGTATAGGTCAGGCCGCGGTCGCTCTGCAGCACCCATTCGGAATCGGTCGTGGGCTTGAGGTCTTCAGCGCGGACGCCGCGCGCGCCGACGATGCGTCCGCGCAGCATCGGCACGTCCTCGACCTTCGCGCTAGGGGCGATCTGGCGGAGATAATCGTCGAAGGGAGCGGCCTGGGTGCTCGGGATGTCGATGAAGTAGAATGACGGCGCGTGGTCGGGCAGCGCGGCGAGGAACTGCCGGCGCAGATTGCCGTCGATCTGGGTGATGGTGACGAGCACCGCGAGGCCAAGGCCGAGCGACAGCACGACCGACGGCGTCAGCGCGCCCGGCCGATGAATGTTGGCGATCGCCAGCCGCAGCATGGTGAAGCGCGTCCGCGGCAGTTTTCGCGCGATGGCCATCAGCAGCGCAGCGACACCGCGCAGCACCGCGAACACGACGACGGACGAGACCACAAACACCGCGGCAATGCGCTTGTCGAAGGACAGGCCAATCACGACCGCGACCAGCAGCGCGACGACGACGCCCATGAAGGCGACATAGCTCCAGCGTGGCCGGTGCCATTCGGCGGCGACGGTGTCGCGGAACAGTGCCGCGACCGGCACGTCGTGCACGCGCCCGAGCGGCCACAGGCCGAAAGCGAGCGCGGTAAGCAGGCCGTAGACGAAGGACAGCGCGAGCTCGCCTTCATGCACGGCCGGCACCACCGGCAGCGGCAGCAGCTTGCCGAACAGGCCGACGATGGCAAACGGCATCGCTGCTCCCAGCGCAAGGCCAATCACCGAGCCGATCGCAGCGAGCAGAATGACTTGCGCGAGATAAATGCCGAATACGTCGCGTCCCGTCGCGCCGACGGCCTTGAAGGCCGCGATCACCTCGAGCCTTCGGTCGATATGACTCTTCACCGCATTGGCGACGCCGACGCCGCCGACCAGAAGCGCGGCGAGGCCGACCAGGGTCAGGAATTGGGTGAAGCGGCTGATGTTGCGCTCCAGCTGCGGCGAGGCGTTGGAGCGGCTGCGCACCTCCCAGCCGGCCTGCGGCGCGGCGTTGCGCGCGTCTGCAATGAAAGCGTCGGTGGCGCGGTCGCTGTTGGCGGTGTCGGGCAGCTTCACGCGATAGACCCAGCGCACCAGGCTGCCGGGCTGGATCAGGGCGGTGGCGCGCAGGGCGGTCTCGCTGATCAGGAAGCGCGGACCAAAGCCGATGCCGCCGGCGAGCTTGTCGGGCTCGGCCTCGACCGCGCTGCGGATCTGGAAGGTGGCCGAGCCGATGGTGACACGGTCGCCGATCTTGAGCGACAGCCGCGCCAGCAGCGTCGGATCGGCAGCGGCGCCGAACGCGCCGTCCTTCTCCGCGAGCAGCTCGCCGAGCGGCAGTGTCGGCGCCAGCGTCAACTGCCCGAGCATCGGATAGGTGTCGTCGACCGCTTTCATCTCGACCAGCGCCAGCTTGCCGTCGGCCGAGCGCGCCATGCCGCGCAAGGTCGAGGCCACGGACACGGTGCCGCGCGAACGCAGGAAGGCAACCTCTTCGGGCTTCGCTTCACGCTGGAACAGCACGAAGGACACATCGCCGCCGAGCAGCGTACGGCCTTCGCGCGCAAGGCCGTCGCTCAGGCTTGCCGACACCGAGCCGACGCCTGATATCGCCATCACGCCGAGCGCGATGCAGGCGATGAAAACGTAGAAGCCGCGCAAGCCCCCGCGCAATTCGCGCAAGGCATAGCGCAGCGACAGCGCGACGCCATTCGGCTTCGCAAACGGTTCGACAGCGACGCTCATGCGTTGGTCGTCTGCGTGTCGATGCGCCCGGAGCGCAGGCGGATCACGCGATCGCAGCGATGCGCCAGCGAGGAATCGTGCGTGACCAGCACCAAGGTCATGCCGCGCTCGGCATGCTTGGTGAACAGCAGATCGACGATCTGCTTTCCCGTGGCCTCGTCGAGATTGCCGGTCGGCTCATCCGCGACGAGGATGGCGGGATCGGGCGCCAGCGCGCGCGCGAGTGCGACGCGCTGCTGCTCGCCACCCGAAAGCTGCGACGGATAATGATGCAGGCGATCACCGAGCCCAACCGATTGCAGCTCTTCGGCCGCGCGCTTGCTGGCGTCAGGATTGCCGGCGAGCTCGAGCGGCACGGCGACATTCTCCAGCGCCGTCATGGTCGGGATCAGATGGAAGGACTGGAAGACGATGCCGACCTGGCGGCCGCGGAAGCGGGCGAGCGCGTCCTCGTCGAGGGCATTGAAAGGCGTGCCATTGACCACCACCTCTCCGCTATCAGGACGCTCCAGCCCCGCCATCACCATCAGCAGCGTGGATTTGCCCGAGCCTGACGGGCCGATTAGGCCGATCGTCTCCCCCGAGCCGACGCGCAAGCTGATATCCTTGAGGATGTGAACGCGTGCCGCCCCCGACCCCAATGAGAGATTGACGTTGGAGATGGCGATGGTGTCCGCGGTCGTCGCGGCGAGTGAAGAAGGAGAGATGTGAGTGTCCATGGTCCGGTCATATGGCAAGTCCGATAGCGCGGTCGAGAGGCGTTACGGATTGTTCATGCACATAGCCGTGTTGATGCTCGCTTTGATGACGGTCGTTCATTCCGCTTGGGCCGATGCGACAAAGCCGATCAAGCTTGTCGTTCTCGGCGATTCCCTGAGTGCCGGTCTTGGCCTCCCGGCCCAGGATGCGTTTCCCGCCAAGCTTCAAAAAGCCTTGCAGGCCAAAGGTATAGCCGTGGACATGACCAACGCCGGCGTGTCGGGCGACACCTCGTCCGGCGGCCGCGACCGGCTCGACTGGTCGGTGCCCGAGGGAACCGAGGGCGTGATCGTTGAGCTCGGCGCCAACGACGCGATGCGCGGCATCGACCCCGACTTGACGCGGGCGGCGTTGACCGACATCGTTCAGCGTCTCAAGGCGCGCAAGATCGCCGTGATGCTGTGTGGCATGCTGGCGCCGCCGAATTTCGGCGCAGACTATGGCGCGCGCTTCAATTCGATTTATCCGGATTTAGCAAAACAATTCGACGTGCCGCTCTATCCGTTCTTTCTCGACGGCGTCGCGGCCGATGCGAAGCTCAACCAGGCCGACGGCATTCATCCGACCGCTGAAGGCGTCGACATCGTCGTTGGCAAGATGCTGCCCACCGTGGAGGCATTCGTGCGCACGATCGGCGAGCAACGCCGTTGAAAAGCAGGCAATGCTAACCCTAACACCCAGGGTTTTTCCGGTGTAGCCTTGGCAACACTTCGCAGAGTCACACAACTGCGATAGGAATCAGGGTACCGGTGATTCGTCGCCGGCTCTAATTTGGATAGGGTCCTGCTCAGGGACTGTACCCAAGCATCGGGAGTGCGAAACGATGCCGCGTTTGTTCACTGGTCTGGAAATTCCGGCCGAGATCGGCCAGTCGCTTTCCAATCTTAGAGGTGGCCTCCCCGGCGCCCGGTGGATCGATCCCGAAAATTACCACGTCACTCTGCGCTTCATCGGCGATATCGACGGCGCCTCCGCCAACGAGATCGCGTCGATGTTGTTTCGTGTCGATCGCAAGCCTTTCGAAGTGAAGGTGCAGGGCTTGCAGAGCTTCGGCGGCCGCAAGCCGCGCGCGGTGGTCGCCACCATCGCACCGAGCAAGCCGCTGATGGATCTGCAGGCCGAGCTCGAACGCATGATGCAGCGGATCGGTCTCGATCCGGAGGGGCGCAAATTCATCCCGCATGTCACGCTGGCCCGGCTGCACGACGCCACCGACCGTGACGTCGCCGACTATCTCTCGATCCGCGGCTACTTCCCGAGCAAGGTCTTCATGGCCGAGCGCTTCGTGCTGTTCTCCTCGCGCGCCTCCACAGGCGGCGGCCCGTACGTGGTCGAGGACGCCTACGAGCTGTGTGAGTAGCTTCTTCCTTCACCTCTCCCCGCTTGCGCGGAGAGGTCGGATCGCCTCGGCGATGCGAAGCATGGTCCGGTGCGATCCGCGTGAGGGTACAGGTCTCACTGCGATCTCGAGCGCGGAGAGAGGCCCTCACCTCAACCCTCTCAGGGCTAACGAAGTTCGTCCCGGCCCTGTAAGAACGGGGCGAGGGGAAGAAACCGCATACCCCGTCCACCAATTGACGGCTTGCAATTTCCGCCGGTCTCTGGCGGTAAAGAGGGATGCTCTCCACCCAGAATTCCTCCTTCAGCGAAGCCTATCAGGCCCAGATTGCGTCAGGCGCGATCGAGCCCGATGCCGCGCAGGCCGAGGTCGCCGAGGCCTATGCGGCGCTCGACCTGCGGCTCGCCAACTACAAGCCGAATCGCAAGCAGGGTCTGCTCGCGCGCCTGTTCAGCGGCGGCGACAAGGATGAGGCGCCGCGCGGGCTTTACATCCATGGCGAGGTCGGCCGCGGCAAGACCATGCTGATGGACCTGTTCTTCCAGCACTCGAATGTCGAGCACAAGCGCCGCGCGCATTTCCACGAATTCATGGCCGATGTGCACGAGCGCATCTACGATTATCGCCAGAGCATCGCGCGTGGACAGATTCCTGATGGCGACGTCATCGCGCTGACCGCGCATGCGATCTTCGAGGAGAGCTGGTTGCTCTGCTTCGACGAATTCCATGTCACCGACATCGCGGATGCGATGATCCTCGGACGCCTGTTCGCAAAGCTGTTCGAGCTCGGCACCGTCGTGGTCGCGACCTCCAACGTCGCGCCCGACGATCTCTACAAGGGCGGTCTGAACCGTTCGCTGTTCCTGCCCTTCATCAAGCAGATCACCGACCACATGGACGTCGCGCGGCTCGATGCGCGCACCGACTTCCGGCTGGAAAAACTCCAGGGCGTGCCGATGTGGCTGACGCCGGCGGACGGCGATGCCGATGCCGCGCTCAATCGCGCCTGGGCGAAGATGACCGGCAACGCCAAGTGCAAGTCGCGCGACATCCAGATCAAGGGCCGAATCCTGCACGTGCCGTGCTCGGCCCATGGCGTCGCGCGGTTCGCCTTCGCCGATCTCTGCGAGAAGCCGCTGGGTGCATCGGACTACCTCAGGCTGGCGCACGACTATCACACCATCCTGGTCGACCATATTCCAGTGATGGACTTCTCCCAGCGCAACGCCGCCAAGCGCTTCATCACGCTGATCGACACCCTCTATGACAATGCCGTGAAGCTGATGGCCTCGGCCGATGCCAACCCGATCTCGCTCTATCTCGCCCATGAGGGCACCGAGGCGATGGAGTTCAAGCGGACGTCGTCGCGCCTGATCGAGATGAGCTCGGAATCCTATCTGGCGCTGCCCCACGGCCGCAAGGATTCCACCGCCAGCGGCTCGACCAAGGGCCTGGTCGAGACTTAAGTCCTATTTGCCGCGAAGGTACCGCTGTCATTCCGGGGCGCGCGAAGCGCGAGCCCGGAATCCATACTCCCGACGGTGGTTATGGATTCCGGGCCTGCGCCTGCCGGCGCATCCCGGAATGACGGATCGGGTATGCTGGCTGCCATCGCGGCAAGCCCGACAATTGGGCATCCACCGACTTGAACGGGGGAAGCGAAAGGGATAACCACCCATTCAGTTTTTCCCTCCTCACGTGTCTAAAGGACAGGTTCACATGGCGCGCGACAAGATTGCTTTGATTGGCTCCGGCCAGATCGGCGGAACGCTGGCTCACCTCATCGGCCTGAAAGAACTGGGCGACGTCGTGATGTTCGACATCGCCGAGGGCGTGCCGCAGGGCAAGGCGCTCGACATCGCGCAGTCCTCGCCGGTCGACGGTTTTGACGCGCACTACACCGGCGCCAACTCCTACGAGGCGCTCGACAACGCCAAGGTCTGCATCGTCACCGCCGGCGTGCCGCGCAAGCCCGGCATGAGCCGCGACGACCTCCTCTCCATCAACCTCAAGGTCATGGAGCAGGTCGGCGCCGGCATCAAGAAGTACGCGCCCGATGCGTTCGTCATCTGCATCACCAACCCGCTCGACGCCATGGTCTGGGCGCTGCAGAAGGCCTCGGGCTTGCCGCACAAGAAGGTCGTCGGCATGGCCGGCGTGCTCGACTCCGCGCGCTTCCGCTACTTCCTGGCCGACGAATTCAACGTCTCCGTTGAAGACGTCACCGCCTTCGTGCTCGGCGGCCATGGCGACACCATGGTGCCGCTGGTGAAGTACTCCACCGTTGCCGGCATCCCGTTGCCCGACCTCGTCAAGATGGGCTGGACCTCGCAGGCGCGCCTCGACGAGATCGTCGACCGGACCCGCAACGGCGGCGCCGAGATCGTCAACCTGCTCAAGACCGGCTCGGCCTTCTACGCGCCGGCCGCCTCCGCCATCGCGATGGCCGAGAGCTATCTGCGTGACAAGAAGCGCGTGCTGCCCTGCGCCGCCTATCTCAACGGCGAGTACAGCGTGAAGGACATGTATGTCGGCGTGCCCGTCGTGATCGGCTCCAAGGGCGTCGAGCGCGTCGTCGAGATCGAGCTCGCCGGCAAGGACCGCGAGGCCTTCGACAAGTCGGTCGGCGCGGTGCAGGGCCTGGTCGATGCCTGCAAGAAGATCGCCCCCGATCTTCTCGGCCGCTAAGGCGCAAACAATCCCGCCGAAGACCGAAACCCGGTCTTCGGCGGTTTCACTTCCGGGACCCCCGTGCAACCCTTGTTGAAGGCCGGGCAGGTTCCGGGTCCGAGATTTCCGGTGTCAAAGAATCCGGGTTGCAGTTCCTGTGGTATATGGTATGCCAGCCACAAGACTGAGGTGGGCCCGTGGGGTCACCGCCCGCGGGTTCAGGGAGCGACCATATGAATATTCATGAATATCAGGCCAAGGCGCTGCTGGGTGAGTTCGGCGTACCGATCTCCAAGGGTGTCCCGGTGCTCAAGGCCGCAGATGCGGAAGCCGCCGCCAAGGCGCTGCCCGGTCCTGTCTATGTGGTGAAGAGCCAGATCCATGCCGGCGGCCGCGGCAAGGGCAAGTTCAAGGAAGCCTCGGCCGGCGACAAGGGCGGCGTCCGCATCGCCAAGTCGGCCGCAGAGGTCTCCGAATTCGCCAAGCAGATGCTGGGCGCCACCCTCGTGACCGTGCAGACCGGCCCGGCCGGCAAGCAGGTCAACCGCCTCTACATCGAGGACGGCTCCGACATCGACAAGGAGTTTTACCTCTCGATCCTGGTCGACCGCGAGACCTCGCGCGTCTCCTTCGTCGTCTCGACCGAGGGCGGCGTCAACATCGAGGACGTCGCGCACAACACGCCCGAGAAGATCGTGACCTTCTCTGTCGATCCGGCGACCGGCATCATGGGCCATCACGGGCGCACCGTTGCCAACGCGCTGAAACTGTCAGGTGATCTCGCCAAGCAGGCCGAGAAGCTCACCGCGCAGCTCTTTGCGGCCTTCGTCGCCAAGGACATGTCGATGCTGGAGATCAACCCGCTGGTCGTGACCAAGCAGGGTCAGCTCCGCGTGCTCGACGCCAAGGTGTCGTTCGACGACAACGCGCTGTTCCGTCATCCCGAAGTGCTCGCGCTGCGCGACGAGACCGAGGAAGACGCCAAGGAGATCGAGGCCTCCAAGTACGACCTCAACTACGTCACCCTCGACGGCAATATCGGCTGCATGGTCAACGGCGCCGGTCTCGCCATGGCGACGATGGACATCATCAAGCTCTACGGCATGGCGCCGGCGAACTTCCTCGACGTTGGCGGCAGCGCCAGCAAGGAGAAGGTCGCGGCCGCGTTCAAGATCATCACCGCCGATCCCAACGTGAAGGGCATCCTGGTCAACATCTTCGGCGGCATCATGAAGTGCGACGTGATCGCCGAGGGCGTCACGGCTGCGGTTCGCGAAGTCGGCCTCAGCGTGCCGCTGGTGGTCCGCCTCGAAGGCACCAATGTCGAGCTCGGCAAGAAGATCATCCGCGAATCCGGCCTGAACGTGGTGCCGGCGGACAATCTCGACGACGCCGCGCAGAAGATCGTGAAGGCCGTCAAGGGAGGCTAAGGCCATGGCCCAGGACCATCTCTCCGCATCATCCCCACTTGCAGAGCATGCGCGTCTCGCCGCGTTCGCCGGCGAATGGAATGGTGAAGAGATGGTCTTTCCGTCGCGCTGGACGGAAGGCGGGCCGGCCACCTCGCGCACCGTCGCGCGCATGGATCTCAACGGGTTCTATTTGATCCAGGACTCGGTGCAGATGCGCGACGGCAAGCAGGCCTTCGCCACCCACGGCCTCTTCACCTACGACCGCGACGACCGGACCTACAAATTGTTCTGGTACGACTCGCTCGGTTACACGCCGCCTTCGCCCGCCTCCGGCGGGTGGGTCGGCAAGACCTTGACGCTGGTGCGCGGCTCGCTCCGCGGCAATGCGCGCCACGTCTACGAGATCATCGACGACAACTCCTACTCGTTGAAGATCCAGTTCTCGCCGGATGCGGAAGGCTGGGCCGACGTGCTCACCGGCATCTATCGTCGCATCCACTGACCCTCTCACTCCGTTAGTTTCGCGAAAGCAGACCTCATGTCCATCCTGATCGACAAGAACACCAAGGTCATCTGCCAGGGCTTCACCGGCAAGAACGGCACCTTCCACTCCGAGGCTGCGATTGCTTACGGCACCAAGATGGTCGGCGGCACCTCGCCGGGCAAAGGCGGCTCGACCCATCTGAACCTGCCGGTGTTCGACACCGTGCGCGAGGCTCGCGAGAAGACCGGGGCCGATGCGTCGGTGATCTACGTGCCGCCGCCGGGCGCCGCGGATGCGATCTGCGAAGCCATCGACGCCGAGATCCCGCTGATCGTCTGCATCACCGAGGGCATTCCCGTCATCGACATGGTGCGCGTGAAGCGCTCGCTCGCCGGCTCCAAGTCGCGCCTGATCGGGCCGAACTGCCCGGGCGTCATGACCGCCGGTGAGTGCAAGATCGGCATCATGCCGGCCAATATCTTCAAGACCGGGTCGGTCGGCATCGTCTCCCGTTCGGGCACGCTGACCTATGAAGCCGTGTTCCAGACCTCCCAGGAAGGCCTCGGCCAGACCACCGCGGTCGGCATCGGAGGCGACCCGGTCAAGGGCACCGAGTTCATCGACGTCCTCGAAATGCTGCTCGCCGACCCCAAGACCGAGTCGATCATCATGATCGGCGAGATCGGCGGTTCCGCCGAGGAGGACGCCGCCCAGTTCCTCAAGGACGAAGCCAAGCGCGGCCGCAAGAAGCCGATGGTGGGTTTCATCGCGGGCGTGACCGCACCTCCCGGCCGTCGCATGGGCCATGCCGGCGCCATCATTTCGGGCGGCAAGGGCGATGCCGGTTCCAAGACCGAGGCGATGAAATCCGCTGGGATTACAGTGTCGCCGTCGCCGGCCCGCCTCGGCCATACGCTTGCCGAAAAGTTGAAAGGCTAATTCACTTCTTCGTACTTTTCCGGGCGAAGTTTCGCAGCAAATAGGGTAAAGGGTGCCTGTCGCGTCGAGCCCTGTCGGGGGAGCTCGGCGCCAGCGCCGTTTGTTATGCGCGAACCGAAATCGCCAGGAACCCAGTATGTCTCGCCAGGACGCGAACGCAGCCTTTGCCCTGTCATCATTTTTGCAGGGCACCAACGCCAGCTACATCGACGAAATCTACGCCCGCTACGAGAAGGACCCGTCCTCGGTCGACACCGAGTGGCAGGAGTTCTTCAAGAGCCTCAACGACCAGCCCGCCGACGTCCGGAAGAACGCCGAGGGCCCGTCCTGGGAGCGCACCAACTGGCCGCTGACCCCCAACGACGACCTAACCTCCGCCCTCGACGGCAACTGGGCTGAAGTCGAGAAGGCGGTCGGCGCCAAGATCGCTGCCAAGGCGCAGGCCAAGGGCGGCGACAAGGGCACCGGCATTTCCTCCGCCGATCTGCAACAGGCCACACGCGATTCCGTCCGCGCGCTGATGCTGATCCGCTCTTACCGCATGCGCGGCCACTTCCACGCCAAGCTCGATCCGCTCGGCATCGAGGCCCCGCGCAACCGCGAAGAGCTCGACCCGCGCACCTACGGCTTCACGGAAGCCGACTTCGACCGCAAGATCTTCCTCGACCACGTGCTAGGCCTTGAATACGCCAATTTGCGCGAAATCACCGCGATCTGCGAGCGCACCTACTGCCAGACGCTCGGCGTCGAATTCATGCATATCAGCAACGCTGCGCAGAAGGCGTGGATCCAGGAGCGCATCGAGGGCCCGGATAAGGAGATCTCCTTCACCCGCGAAGGCCGCCGCGCCATCCTGATGAAGCTGGTCGAGGCCGAGGGCTTCGAAAAGTTCTGCGACACCAAGTTCACCGGCACCAAGCGCTTCGGCCTCGACGGCGGTGAATCGCTGATCCCCGCGCTCGAGCAGATCATCAAGCGTGGCGGCAATCTCGGCGTGAAGGAAGTCGTGCTCGGCATGCCGCATCGCGGCCGCCTCAACGTGTTGACTCAGGTGATGGGCAAGGCCCACCGCGCGCTGTTCCACGAGTTCAAGGGCGGCTCGGCCAATCCCGACGCTGTCGAAGGTTCGGGCGACGTCAAGTACCACCTCGGCGCCTCCTCCGACCGCGAGTTCGATGGGAACCGCATCCATCTGTCGCTGACCGCCAACCCGTCGCATCTCGAGATCGTCGATCCCGTGGTGCTCGGCAAGGTGCGTGCGAAGCAGGACCAGCACGGCGATCCGCCGGACCAGCGTATCTCGGTGATGCCGCTGCTGATGCATGGCGATGCGGCGTTCGCGGGCCAGGGCGTGGTCGCTGAGTGCTTCGGTCTGTCGGACCTGAAGGGCTACCGCACCGGCGGCTCCGTGCACTTCATCGTCAACAACCAGATCGGCTTCACCACCTATCCGCGCTACTCGCGCTCCTCGCCTTATCCGTCGGACGTGGCGAAGATGATCGACGCGCCGATCTTCCACGTGAACGGTGATGATCCGGAAGCTGTCGTGTTCGCCGCCAAGGTCGCGACTGAATTCCGGCAGAAGTTCCACAAGCCCGTCGTCATCGACATGTTCTGCTACCGCAGGCATGGCCACAACGAAGGCGACGAGCCGGCGTTCACCCAGCCGGTGATGTACAAGAAGATCGCGGCTCATCCCACGACGCTGGAGCTCTACTCCCGCCGTCTGGTCAGCGAAGGCGTCATGACCCAGGGCGAGGTCGACAAGGCCAAGTCCGACTGGCGCGCACGTCTCGATGCCGAGTTTGAAGCCGGCACCTCCTACAAGCCGAACAAGGCCGACTGGCTCGACGGCAAGTGGGCGGGCTTCAAGATCGCCGACCAGGAAGAGGACGCGCGCCGCGGCGTCACCGGTGTCGAGCTCACCGAGCTCAAGGACATCGGCCGCAAGATCACCAAGGTGCCGGACGGTTTCCGCGTTCACCGCACCATCCAGCGTTTCCTCGAGAACCGCTCCAAGGCGATCGACACCGGCAACGGCATCGACTGGGCGACCGGCGAAGCGCTGGCGTTCTGCACGCTGCTCGCTGAAAACCACCACGTCCGTCTGTCCGGACAGGATTCGGAGCGCGGCACCTTCTCGCAGCGCCACTCGGTCCTGATCGATCAGGAAGACGAGAGCCGCTACACGCCGTTCAACCATCTCGGCAACGAGCAGGGCCATTACGAGGTCATCAACTCGCTGCTGTCGGAAGAGGCCGTGCTCGGCTTCGAATACGGCTACTCGCTCGCCGAGCCGAACACGCTGACCCTCTGGGAAGCCCAGTTCGGCGACTTCGCCAACGGTGCGCAGGTCGTGTTCGACCAGTTCATCTCCTCGGGCGAACGCAAATGGTTGCGCATGTCCGGCCTCGTCTGCCTGTTGCCGCACGGCTATGAAGGCCAGGGACCGGAGCATTCCTCGGCGCGTCTGGAGCGTTACCTGCAGATGTGCGCGGAAGACAACATGCAGGTGGTCTATCCGACCACGCCGGCGAACTACTTCCACGTGCTGCGTCGCCAGCTGCATCGCGAGATCCGCAAGCCGCTGATCCTGATGACGCCGAAGTCGCTGCTGCGCCACAAGCGGGCGGTCTCGCGTCTGGAAGAGCTCGCCAAGGGCACGACCTTCCACCGCATCCTCTATGATGACGCCCAGATGCTGCCGAACGAGCCGATCAAGCTCGTTCCGGACGAGAGGATCCGCCGCATCGTGCTCTGCTCGGGCAAGGTCTATTACGACCTGTACGAAGAGCGCGAGAAGCGCGGCATCGACGACATCTACCTGATGCGCGTCGAGCAGCTCTATCCCGTGCCGCTGAAGGCGCTGGTGGCCGAGCTGTCGCGCTTCAAGAAGGCGGAAGTGATCTGGTGCCAGGAAGAGCCCCGCAACATGGGCGCCTGGCACTTCATCGAGCCCTATCTGGAATGGGTGCTGAACCAGGTGAACGGCGTGAGCCGGCGTCCGCGTTATGTCGGCCGCGCCGCTTCCGCCGCGACCGCCACGGGTCTGATGTCCAAGCATCAGGCGCAGCTGAAGGCGTTCCTGGACGAAGCATTGAGCTAGCAATTTTGGACTGAGTCATGCCCCGCGAAAGCGGGGCATCCAGTACTCCGCGGCTTTCGTGGTTGTCACGGCCGCCACGGCGTAATGGATCGCCCGCCCCCGTGCGCAAGCGCGCACAAGGCGGGCGATGACACCTATGAAATTCATGACCGCACCGGCGATCCCTTAAGGAAAAGACCATGACTGAAATTCGTGTGCCGACGCTCGGCGAATCCGTCACCGAGGCCACCATCGGCCGCTGGTTCAAGAAGGCTGGCGATCCGGTCGCCGTCGACGAGCCCTTGGTGGAGCTCGAGACCGACAAGGTCACCATCGAGGTCCCGGCGCCCTCCGCCGGCACGCTGAGCGAGATCATCGCGGCCGATGGCGCCACCGTTGCGGTTGGCGCGCTGCTCGGCCAGATCACTGACGGTGCCGGTGCTGCCAAGCCGGCCGCCGCGCCTGCCAAGCCTGCTGCTGCTCCGGCGCCTGCCGCTGCCGCTCCGGCCGCTGCCGCTGCGCCGAAGGCGCCGCCGGCTGATGCCCCGCTCGCCCCGTCCGTGCGCAAGATTTCGGCCGAGAGCGGCATCGACGCTTCGACCGTTCCGGGCTCCGGCAAGGATGGCCGCGTCACCAAGGGCGACATGCTCGCCGCGATCGAGCGCGCGGCCTCTGCGCCGACCCCGGTCAACCAGCCCGCTGCCGCCGTGCAGGTCCGCGCGCCGTCGCCGGCCGATGACGCCGCCCGCGAAGAGCGCGTCAAGATGACCCGCCTGCGCCAGACCATCGCGCGCCGGCTCAAGGACGTGCAGAACACAGCGGCCATGCTGACGACCTTCAACGAGGTCGACATGACCAACGTGATGGCGCTGCGTGCCCACTACAAGGATGCGTTCGAGAAGAAGCACGGCTCGAAGCTCGGCTTCATGGGCTTCTTCACCAAGGCCGTCGTGCAGGCGCTGAAGGACATCCCGGCCGTCAACGCCGAGATCGACGGCACCGATTTGATCTACAAGAACTACTATCACATCGGCGTCGCCGTCGGCACCGACAAGGGCCTCGTCGTCCCTGTCGTGCGCGACTGCGACCACAAGTCGATCGCCGACATCGAGAAGGGCATCGCCGATTTCGGTCGCCGCGCCCGCGACGGGCAGCTCAAGATCGACGAGATGCAGGGCGGCACCTTCACCATCACCAATGGCGGCATCTACGGCTCGCTGATGTCGACCCCGATCCTGAACGCGCCGCAGTCCGGCATCCTCGGCATGCACAAGATCCAGGATCGCCCGATGGTCGTCGGCGGCAAGATCGAGGTCCGCCCGATGATGTATCTGGCGCTGTCCTACGATCACCGCGTGATCGACGGCAAGGAAGCCGTCACCTTCCTGGTTCGCGTCAAGGAGAGCCTGGAAGATCCGGCGCGCCTGGTGCTCGATCTCTGATCCCCAATGCTTTGAAGACGCCGTCGCCTGCATGGGCGACGGCGTTTGTCGAAAGATGGAGGCTGATGTGACGGATAAGGTCGTTGTCATCACCGGCGGCAGCCGCGGCATCGGGCGCGCCACTGCGCTTGCGGCCGCTGCGCGCGGTTATCGCGTCGTGGTCGGCTATGCCAGCAACAAGAAGGCCGCCGACGAGGTCGTCGCTACGATCGAGGCCAGTAACGGCAAGGCGATCGCGGTGAAGTGCGACGTCGCGGAAGAGCGCGACATCATCGACCTGTTCAAGCAGGCCGACAAGTTCGGCACGCTTGGCGCGCTCGTCAACAATGGCGGCATTGTCGGCCAGAGCGGCGTTCGCGTCGACGAGATGTCGGCCGAGCGCATCCAGCGCGTGCTGGCGGTCAACGTCACCGGCTCCATCCTTTGCGCGCGCGAAGCGGTGAAGCGGATGTCGACCAAGCACGGTGGCAAGGGCGGCGTCATCGTCAATCTGTCATCGGTTGCTGCCAAGCTCGGTGCGCCCAATACCTATGTCGATTACGCCGCGTCCAAGGGTGCGGTGGATTCCTTCACCATCGGCCTCGGCTATGAGGTCGCCGCCGAAGGAATCCGCGTCGCCGCGATCCGCCCTGGCCTGATCGACACCGAAATCCATGCCTCCGGCGGCGAGCCCGACCGGCATCATCGCCTGGCCCATGTGGTGCCGATGAAGCGCGTCGGCACCGCGGATGAAATCGCCAATGCCATCGTCTGGCTGATGTCGGACGATGCCTCCTACGTCACCTCAGCCATTCTCGATGTGTCCGGTGGTCGCTGACGCGCCGCGTGGACGCTGACACATCCTCATCACGCTAAACTCACGGGACTTTCTCTCATGGCTACCTACGATCTCGTCGTCATCGGCACCGGACCCGGCGGTTATGTCTGCGCGGTGCGCGCCAGCCAGCTCGGCATGAAGGTCGCCGTCGTCGAAAAGAACGCCACGCTCGGCGGCACCTGCCTCAATGTCGGCTGCATGCCCTCGAAGGCGCTGCTGCACGCCTCCGAGATGTTCGAGGAAGCCGGGCACTCCTTCGCCAAGATGGGCGTATCCGTCTCCGCGCCGAAGCTCGAGCTGCCGGCGATGATGAACTTCAAGCAGCAGGGCATCGACGGCAACGTCAAGGGCGTCGAGTTCCTGATGAAGAAGAACAAGGTCGACGTGCTCAAGGGCACCGGCAAGATTTTGGGCACCGGCAAGGTCGAGGTCTCCGCCGACGGCAAGTCGCAGGTGATCGAGACCAAGAACATCGTCATCGCCACCGGCTCCGACATCGCCCGCCTCAAGGGCATCGAGATCGACGAGAAGCGCATCGTGTCCTCGACCGGCGCGCTGTCGCTCGACAAGGTGCCGGGCAAGCTTCTCATCGTCGGCGCCGGCGTGATCGGCCTCGAGCTCGGCTCGGTGTGGAAGCGCTTGGGCGCTGAAGTCGTCGTGGTCGAATTCCTCGACCGCATCCTGCCCGGCATGGACGGCGAGATCGCAAAGCAATTCCAGCGCATCCTCGAGAAGCAGGGTTTTGCGTTCAAGCTCGGTGCCAAGGTCACCGCCGTCGACTCCTCGGGCAAGACGCTGAAGGCGAGCATCGAGCCCGCCGCCGGCGGCACCGCGGAGACGCTCGAGGCCGACGTCGTGCTCGTCTGCATCGGCCGCGTGCCCTACACCGACGGTCTCGGCCTGAAGGAAGCCGGCGTCGCGCTCGATCCGCGCGGCCGGGTGCAGATCGATCCGCATTTCGCCACCAGCCTCAAGGGCGTCTATGCCATCGGCGACGTCGTTGCCGGTCCCATGCTCGCCCACAAGGCCGAGGACGAAGGCGTTGCCGTCGCGGAGATCATCGCAGGGCAATCCGGCCACGTGAACTACGACGTTATCCCAGGCGTCGTGTATACCACCCCGGAAGTGTCCTCCGTCGGCAAGACCGAGGAAGAGCTGAAGCAGGCCGGCGTCGCCTATACCGTCGGGAAGTTTCCCTTTACCGCCAACGGCCGCTCCAAGGTCAATCAGACCACTGACGGCTTCGTGAAGATTCTCGCAGATGCGAAGACCGATCGCGTGCTCGGCGTGCACATCATCGGCATCGAGGCCGGCGAAATGATCCATGAGGCCTGCGTCCTCATGGAGTTTGGCGGCAGTGCGGAAGATCTCGCCCGCACCTGCCACGCGCATCCGACCCGCTCGGAGGCCGTCAAGGAAGCCGCGCTTGCAGTCGGCAAGCGGGCCATCCATATGTAGGCGACGCCCAGAGCCGAATCGGGCGGGACATCACATGCTGCGCCGCCTTCTTCAACCGGTCTGGGTCCTGCTGGCGATCATCTTCCTGATCGAAGCCTGGCTGTGGGACCATCTCGAACCGATCGTCGCGCGCCTTGTCGCACTGATCCCGCTCGCCCGCGTCAAGGAATGGCTGGCCGACCGCGTGGATGCGCTGTCGCCGGCGATGACGCTGATCGTATTCGTGGTGCCGATCATCCCGCTGTTTCCGCTCAAGCTGATCGGCCTGTGGCTGCTGACTCACGAGTACTGGCTGACCGGCGTCTCCACGTTCCTGTTCGCCAAGATGCTCGGCGTCGGCGTCACCGCCTTCGTGTTCGACGTCACGCGCGACAAGCTGCTGGAGATGCACTGGTTCGAGCGGCTCTACGAGCTGGTGCTGCGGCTGCGCGCCAAGGCGACGGAGATCGTCGAACCGGTCAAGCAGCGCATCCGCGAGCTGGTCAAGGGCAACGGCGAAGGCTGGTCCTCGCGTACGCTCCGCCTGATCCAGCGTTTTCGGAAGAGCGTGCACGAGGCGCGGTAGGCACTATCACTCATCTATGACCGTCACTCTGAGGTGCGAGGCATGGGACGCGTCGCGTCCCACGCCTCGCACCTCAGGATGACGGGTTTAACGTCGAGTGCGCTGTCTTAGCCTCACCCGTGCAGATGCAACAGATGCGGCGCCCATGCGCCGAGCACGGTCATGCCGAGGCCCGCGAGCGTCAGCAGCCCCGCGACCCAGGCCAGCGGCAGCATGCCGGTGATGATCGTTGCCGATGCCAGCACGATGCCGATCTGGAAGGCGGCCGAGGCCAGCTCGAAATGATGATATTTCGCGGTCGCCTCGTCGCGCTGGTGCTCGGCTTCCTTGGCCTTCTCTGCGAGCTGCTCGGTGCCTTCGCCAGTCTCGGGCTCGGAGCGGTAGCGCGCCGCGGTCTTGGTCCAATCGTCGATCTGCTTCTGCACCGCGGCCTTCATGGCCTCGTCGGTGGCGGCGCCCAGCGTCAGCTTGCCCTGGTCGGCCGCGGTCTGGACCACGGTGCGACGGATGCTCTTGGCCTGGAAGAACGCCCAGAGGTTGGAGGCCTCGACATTCTTGCTGATCGATTCGGTCTGGGCGCCCTTGCCGAGCGTTTCGGAGATCGCCAGGAACAGCGCCAGCACGGCGATCAGAAGGGCGATCTTCTTGTTCTCGCCCGATGCGTGCTCGGCATGCTCGGCGTGCTCCATGCTTTCGTGTGCGCTCATGAATCCCTCCTGTCGCGGTTCCGCAACGATTGACCGAACCGCGCGGCCGGCGCAAGAGGCATCGCGGCGATGACAGCTTGATGTCAGGATTTAGCGCGCTCGTTAGCGCCTTGGATGCGCGCTCGCATACACTTCCAGCAATCGTTCAGAATCGATGCCGGTATAGACCTGCGTCGTCGACAGCGAGGAATGGCCGAGCAATTCCTGGATCGCGCGCAAGTCCCCGCCGCGCGAGAGCAGATGCGTCGCGAACGAGTGGCGCAGCGCATGCGGTGTGGCGCTGTCGGGCAAGCCCAGCGCGCCGCGCAGCCGCTCCATCGCCAGCTGGATGATGCGCGGGCTGAGCGGTCCGCCGCGCGCGCCGACGAAGATCGGCCCGTCCTGGGGCAGCGCATGTGGGCACATCGCGACATATTCGTCGATCAGCGCCAGCACGTTCTGCAGCACCGGCACCATGCGCGTCTTGTTGCCTTTGCCTGTGACGACCAGCACGTCGCCTTCGCCCGCCTTCGGCACCTCACGGCGCTTCAACCCCAACGCTTCGGAGATGCGCAGGCCCGAACCATAGAGCAGCGCCATCACCGCGGCGTCGCGCACCAGGATCCAGGTCTCGCGCTCCTCGCCGGCGCGTTCATCGGCGTCAGTGAGGCGCTTTGCGGAGGCCATCGGCAACGGCTTCGGCAGGCTTTTCGCCACTTTTGGCGCACGGATGGCGGAGAGCGCGCCGACCTTGCCTTTGCCTTCGCGTTCGAGGAAGCGACCGAAGGAGCGCAGGCCCGCCAGTGCGCGCATCAGTGAACGGCCGGCAATATCGTCGGCGCGCCGCATCGCCATGAAGGCGCGGATGTCGGTCGCCTCAAGCGCGGCGAAGCGGTCCAGCGTCACCCGCTCGCCCCAATGCGCGCAGAGGAAATCCAGGCACTGCCTGAGGTCGCGGCCATAGGCCTCCAGCGTCTTCGGCGACAGCCGCCGCTCGGCGCCGAGATGCGCAAGCCAGCGCACTATCTCCTGCGCGATCGAGGGATCGGCGCTGGCGAGCTCGAGTGGTGGGGCAGCCGCTTTGCTCATGCGCTCTGGACGTGATGATTTCGCACAGTATATCGCATCACACAGGTTTACTGTTCGCTAAGGCCGCTTCGGGGCGCTAGCCTGAACGCCTCAAGGTTCCGATTCTTCATCCAAAAGACCATTGATGGATCATTCGTCGCGCAGCACGACCGCCCCCGCCAACGCGACCCGCATGGTCGACGTGCTGGTGCCTGTCGCGCTCGACCAGACCTATTCCTACAAGGTGCCGCGCGGGATGGAGCTGAGGGCCGGCGATCTCGTTGGCGTGCCGCTGGGGGCCCGCGAAGTGCTCGCCGTGGTCTGGGGCGAGAACGCCAATCCCGATCCGCGCCTGCACAATCGCCTCAAGGAGGTCAGCGAGAAGCTTGATGTCGCCTCCCTGAAACCCGAGCTGCGTGCTGTCGTCGACTGGGTCGCCAATTACACGCTGAGCCCGCGCGGCATGGTGCTGCGCATGTGCCTGCGCATGGGCGAGAATCTCGGCCCCGAGCGTGTCCGCGCCGGCGTGCGGCTAACAGGCGATCCGCCGCGGCGGCTAACGCCGGCGCGGGCACGTGTGATCGAGGTGCTCGCGGACCGGCTGCTGCACGGCAAATCGGAAGCCGCCAAGGAAGCCGGCGTCTCCGCCGGCGTGATCGACGGCCTCGTCGACGAGGGTACGCTGACGGTCGAGCCGATGCCGCCGCCGCCACCGCCGCCGGCGCCCGATCCGGAGTTTGGCCGGCCGGATTTTTCGCCGCTGCAGCGCGCCGGCGTCGATGCGATGCGCGCGCTCGCGGCCAACGGCACCTTTCACGTCGCGCTGCTCGACGGCGTCACCGGCTCCGGCAAGACCGAGGTTTATTTCGAGGCCGTGGCCGAAACCATCCGCCGCGGCAAGCAGTCGCTGATCCTGATGCCGGAGATCGCGCTGACCGGCCAGTTCCTCGACCGCTTTGCGCAACGCTTTGGTGTGCGCCCGATCGAGTGGCATTCCGAGCTGACGCCGCGCACCCGCGCGCGCAATTGGGCGGCGATCTCCGAAGGCACCGCGCCGGTTGTCGTTGGCGCGCGCTCGGCGTTGTTTCTGCCCTACGCCAATCTCGGCCTCATCGTGGTCGATGAAGAGCATGACCAGGCCTACAAGCAGGACGAGGGCGTGCACTACCACGCCCGCGACATGGCGGTGGTGCGCGCGCATATCGCAAAAATCCCGATCGTGCTGGCGTCTGCCACACCGTCGGTCGAGTCCGAGGTCAACGCGCGCAAGAACCGCTATCAGCGCGTCGCGCTGCCCTCGCGCTTCGGCGGCCAGCACATGCCTGAAATCGAGGCCATCGATCTGCGCCGCGAGCCGCCCGCGCGCGGCCGCTACATCTCGCCGCGCCTGGCGTCGGAAATCAGAAAGGCGATCGAGAAGCGCGAGCAGGCGCTGCTGTTCCTCAATCGGCGCGGCTATGCACCGCTGACGCTGTGCCGTGCTTGCGGTCATCGCTTCGCCTGCACCATCTGCGATGCCTGGCTGGTCGATCACCGCTTTCGCCAGCGCCTCGTCTGTCACCATTGCGGCTTCTCGATGCCGCGGCCGCAGGCCTGTCCGCATTGCGCCGCCGAGGAATCGCTCGTCGCGGTCGGGCCCGGCGTCGAACGCCTGCAGGAGGAGGCAGCCGCGCTGTTCCCCGAGGCGCGCACCATGGTGCTGTCGAGCGATCTCATCACCTCGATCGAGACCATGCGCTCCGAGCTTGCCGAGATCGCGGAAGGCCGCGTCGACATCATCATCGGCACGCAGCTCGTCGCCAAAGGCCACAATTTCCCGCGCCTCAATCTCGTCGGTGTGATCGATGCGGATCTCGGCCTTTCCAATGGCGATCCGCGCGCGGCGGAGCGCACCTGGCAATTGCTCAACCAGGTGATCGGCCGCGCCGGCCGCGAGCAGGGCCGCGGCGTCGGCTATCTCCAGACCCATCAGCCCGATCATCCCGTGATGAAGGCGCTGATCGCCTGCGACCGCGAGGCCTTCTACGACAGCGAGATCGATCTGCGCGAGAAGACCCTCTATCCGCCGTTCGGCCGCCTTGCGAGCCTGATCATCTCGGCCGGCGATCGCCCGAGCGCGGAAGGCCTCGGCCGCAAGCTCGTGTCACTCGCGCCGCGCGACGAGCGCGTGGTCGTGCTGGGCCCCGCCGAAGCCCCGCTCGCCGTGATCAAGGGCCGCTATCGCTTCCGCATCCTGGTGAAATCGGCGCGCGGTTTCGATCTGTCGGATTATTTGCGCAACTGGCTCGCGGTGTGCCCGAAGCCGACGGGCAATCAGAAGCTCGAGGTCGACGTCGACCCACAGAGCTTTTTGTAGTCCCCACTGTCATTCCGGGGCGATGCGCAGCATCGAACCCGGAATGACAAACAAAAAGCCCGTGGTCCCCCAAGACCACGGGCTTGTTTCACGCGCGCATCAAACTGCTCATGTCCGTGAGGACGATGAGAAAACTGCGCGTGTGGCAGAGGCGCTTGTCGCGCCGTTAGGAGACGACTTCCGCGGTGACGCGGCCGACGCCGGCACCGGTGAGGCCGATGGCGCGGGCAGCGCCGGTGGAGAGGTCGAGAACACGGCCGCGCACGAACGGGCCGCGGTCATTGATGGTGACGATGACGCTCTGGCCGCCATGGGTCACACGAACCTTGGTACCGAACGGCAGGGTACGGTGCGCCGCGGTCATGGCGTTCTGGTTGAAGCGCGCGCCCGAGGCGGTGCGGCTGCCGGATTCGTTGCCATAGTAGGAGGCCATGCCGGAGAAGCTGTGGCCGCTGCCCTGCGACGGCGTCATCGACGCATTGGCGTTGCGCCAATCGGAGGTCGCGCTGGCGTCCTGGGCGTGGTGGTGGTGAGAACCCCGATGGTGATGCCTGGATTTGGCGGAAGCTTCGGTGGCAGTTCCACCGACGAGGAGAGTTGCAGCGACGAAAGCGATCGCCGTACGCGGCCGGGTCACAGTGCCCAGCGTCTTCAAAGACAGCATTTAGTGGTCCCTACGCTAGTAATGCCACATATGTGGCAAGTGGAGCCCCCATCAGTTTGCGAGCGGGCTGGCGTTTCGTTTCTCAATGAGGCATGAATTGGGCAGTAAATCCGATCCGTGTCGTCATGAAATATCTTGTGATCTGAATCGATATTCGGCCGTTGTTCCGTAATCTTTCACTTTAACGATTCGTTAACTAATCGATTACTTGCAATTACTGTAAAGGGAAGTTGTTACTCTTCGCGTTTAGAATTGGGTAAGTATTCGGCGGGCGGGATCGGCCGGGCCACGGTCACGGCTCAGCGAGCCGTGTTCATGGCCGCTATGCGCTGAGAGAGGGAACGAAGGGGCGGGTTGCCGACGAAAGGCTCGCGGCAATTCCGTGGCATGGCAGGCCGACTTGGCCGACGCGACGCAGCCGTCGCGAACTGCGACGAACTGGCGACAGAACCTCGTGCCTTTAATTTGGCGTCATGTTGCACGTGCGCGCCTGCTATGTTAGCAAAGCCGCGATTTTAACGAGCCCGGCACGTCCCGTGCTGGTCGAAAATCGAAGTCCCGCTTGAATTCCAAGGGCTTGGATCGCTAGGCGCCGCTTTGTGGCGACGGTTTTTCCCTTGCGAATTTGACAGCTAAAAGAGCGCGTCTGTGGCTGCAGAAGATACGTCCGTTTCAGGTGTGTCGGGCCGTTATGCAACGGCCTTGTTTGAACTGGCCCGCGACCAGAAAGTGGTCGACGAGGTCAAGGCCGATCTCGACAAGTTCGAGGGTCTGCTGAACGAAAGCGCTGATCTCAAGCGCCTCGTCCGCAGCCCGGTCTTCGCGGCCGACGCCCAGGCCAGGGCCCTCTCGGCGGTCCTGGACAAGACCGGTATCGCCGGCATCTCCGCCAATTTCCTCAAAGTGCTGACCGCCAACCGCCGCCTGTTCGCGGTGGCTGACGTCATCCGCGCCTACCGCGCCCTCGTCGCCAGGTTCAAGGGCGAGGCGACCGCGGATGTCACGGTCGCGGAAGCGCTCTCGGACAAGAATCTCGACGCCCTCAAGGTTGCCCTGAAGTCGGTGACCGGCAAGGACGTCGCGCTCAACGTGAAGATCGATCCCTCGATCATCGGTGGCCTCGTCGTGAAGCTTGGCAGCCGCATGATCGATAGCTCGCTTCGCACCAAACTCAATTCGATCAAGCACGCGATGAAAGAGGCAGGCTGATGGACATCCGCGCCGCGGAAATTTCCGCGATCCTCAAGGACCAGATCAAGAATTTCGGCCAGGAAGCTGAAGTCTCCGAAGTCGGACAGGTGCTGTCCGTCGGCGACGGTATCGCCCGCGTCTACGGTCTGGACAATGTCCAGGCCGGTGAAATGGTCGAGTTCGAGAACGGCACCCGCGGCATGGCGCTGAACCTCGAAACCGACAATGTCGGCATCGTCATCTTCGGTGCCGACCGCGAGATCAAGGAAGGCCAGACCGTCAAGCGCACCCGCGCCATCGTCGACACGCCGGTCGGCAAGGGTCTGCTCGGCCGCGTCGTCGACGCGCTTGGCAACCCCATCGACGGCAAGGGCCCGATCCAGTCGTCCGAGCGTCGCCGCGTCGACGTCAAGGCGCCCGGCATCATTCCGCGCAAGTCGGTGCATGAGCCGATGGCGACCGGGCTGAAGGCGATCGACGCGCTGATCCCGATCGGCCGCGGCCAGCGCGAGCTGATCATCGGCGATCGGCAGACCGGCAAGACCGCGATCGCGCTCGACACCATCCTGAACCAGAAGCCGCTGAACGCGCAGCCGGACGAGAAGATCAAGCTGTATTGCGTCTATGTCGCGATCGGCCAGAAGCGCTCGACCGTCGCCCAGTTCGTCAAGGTGCTGGAAGAGCAGGGCGCGCTGGAATACTCGATCATCGTCGCAGCGACCGCGTCCGACCCGGCGCCGATGCAGTATCTCGCCCCGTTCACCGGCTGCACGATGGGCGAATACTTCCGCGACAACGGCATGCACGCCGTCATCATCTATGACGATCTGTCGAAGCAGGCCGTCGCCTATCGCCAGATGTCGCTGTTGCTGCGCCGTCCGCCGGGCCGCGAAGCCTATCCGGGCGACGTGTTCTATCTGCACTCCCGGCTGCTCGAGCGCGCCGCGAAGCTCAACGACACCCAGGGCGCCGGCTCGTTGACCGCGCTGCCGGTCATCGAGACCCAGGCCAACGACGTCTCGGCCTACATCCCGACCAACGTCATCTCCATCACCGACGGCCAGATCTTCCTGGAGACCGACCTGTTCTTCCAGGGCATCCGGCCCGCGGTGAACGTCGGTCTGTCGGTGTCGCGCGTCGGCTCCTCGGCGCAGACCAAGGCCATGAAGAAGGTTGCCGGCAAGATCAAGGGCGAGCTCGCGCAGTACCGTGAGATGGCCGCCTTCGCGCAGTTCGGCTCCGACCTCGACGCCGCGACGCAGCGCCTGCTCAACCGCGGTTCGCGCCTCACCGAGCTTCTGAAGCAGCCGCAGTTCTCGCCGCTGAAGATGGAAGAGCAGGTGTGCGTGATCTGGTCCGGCACCAACGGTTATCTCGATGGCTTGCCCGTCGCCAAGGTCGGCGCGTTCGAGGAAGGCCTGCTGTCGGTGCTCCGTGGCAAGCATGCCGACCTGCTCAACGCGATCCGCGACAGCCGCGACCTGTCCGACGATTCAGCCGCCAAGCTGAAGGCGGCGGTCGAGAGCTTCGCGAAGACGTTCTCGTAGGACGCTTCGTTTTCTTTACCTCTCCCGCTTGCGGGGGAGGTCGGCCGGCAAAGCCGGTCGGGCGGGGCGCTCGTGTCAGGTGCTGCCCCCACCCCGGCCTTCCCCCAACGCGCGGGGGAGGGAGGCGCAACAGATACTGCTGTGAGCTAGAGCCGAACAATGGCGTCACTGAAAGATATGCGGGTCCGCATCGCCTCGACCAAGGCGACGCAAAAGATCACCAAGGCCATGCAGATGGTCGCAGCCTCCAAGCTGCGCCGTGCGCAGACGGCCGCGGAAGCGGCGCGTCCCTATGCCGAGAAGATGGATGCTGTGATCGCCAATATCGCGAGCGCGGCCGCCGGCTCCTCGACCGCGCCCCGGCTGCTGTCGGGCACCGGTCGCGATCAGGTGCATCTGCTGCTGGTCTGCACCGGCGAGCGCGGCCTCTCCGGCGCCTTCAACTCCTCGATCGTGCGCCTGGCGCGCGAGCGGGCGCTGGCGCTGATGAGCGAGGGCAAGGAGGTCAATTTCTTCTGCGTCGGTCGCAAGGGCTATGAGCAGCTCCGCCGCCAGTTCGACAAGCAGATCGTCGAGCATGTCGATCTGCGTGCGGTGCGCCAGCTCGGCTTTACCAACGCCAACGATATCGCCAAGAAGGTCATCGCCCGCTTCGAGGCCGGCGAGTTCGATATCTGCACGCTGTTCTATTCGCGCTTCAGGTCGGTGATCGCGCAAGTTCCGACCGCGCAGCAGATCATTCCGCTGGTCATCGAGGCTCCGGCCGCCAATGCCGGCCCGGCGGCGCTCTATGAGTACGAGCCGGAGGAAGACGAGATTCTCGACGGGCTGCTGCCGC
>Ga0209148_1000296_pt1 | contig 73505 bp, 63 predicted proteins | sample AraplaCol_mMF_r2_2_FD_184288 | JGI IMG/M metagenome (GOLD analysis project Ga0209148, IMG submission 184288) | Arabidopsis root microbial communities from North Carolina, USA - plate scrape CL_Col_mMF_r2 (SPAdes) (version 2) | ecosystem: Host-associated > Plants > Roots > Endosphere | place...
CGCGAAGTTGCACGGTAGACACCTCTTGCCAGGGCACCTGCGGTCTCCTTTGTGAGAGCAGGTACTGAGTTTGAAGGTGTCCACCATGTCCCCGAACACCTGTCTACCATGTCTCCGGTACATACACCCTACTGCCGCAGGGGAGGGAGTGATTTATCGCAGTGCCGCGGCATCAAGGCGCTCCATATCGGCTCGGTGGCGCATTCCAACCCATCACGTTGTAAAGGTGAAACGTCAGCACGCCGACGTATTCATGCAAGGCCATCTCGGTGAGCGCCATGTTCCAGCCATTGGGTAGCCACGTGGGGCGTGCATTGACGTAATCACCGCGCACCAGCAGCGCATCCATGCCGAAGTGCTCGAAGTATTTCTGTGCGCGGCGCATGTGCACGGCCGAAGTCACCAGCACCACGCGTTGCGGCATATAGGCCTGGATCATCGGTCGCACGAACTGCGCGTTCTGCCAGGTATTCAAGCTATGCGTTTCGAGCATCAGATCAGCGCGATCCACGCCCATGTCCAGTAGCGCATCGCCGTAAACCTCCGCTTCCGACCTGCCGTAGCGCAGGGGATCGCCGCCGCTGACGATGACCTTGCAATCGCTGCCAGCCTGCTTGCAGGCGTGGTACAGCTTGTAAGCTTCGATCAACCGGTCGCCGGCAAAGATCATCGGGCCTACTTCGCCGGTCGCGGCAACGCGCGACGTGCCCACGCCCAGAACGACGATGGCATTGCGCTGCGCCCAGGTCACGTTGGGCCGGGTCGCGTAAGGCGCTTGCAAGTGCGTGAGCAACCATGCCGGCAAGAAGCCGCAGGCGCTGACCACGAACAGCACGAACGCCAATCCGTAGAACACCCATCCACCACGGCCGCGACGAAAGCGGCGCACCCCATAACCTACTAAGCAAAGCAGGAACAGCAGCAGCAACATGCAAGTCTTCCTTGTCCAAAAAAATAAGCGTAACGCAAGCTCCCGATGACCGCAGGCGTGTCATCGGCGATGCATCAGCGCGCAGCACGCCTGCTCGATGGCGGATTCCAGCCCATCGCGTCGTAGATGTCGTAGATCAGCACGCCGGCGTATTCGTGCAAGCACCGGTCGACCAGCGCCAGGCTCTGGCTGGTGGGAAGCCACGAGTACCACAAGCCGACATAATCGCCGCGCGCCGGCAACGCGTCGATGCCGAAGTGCGCGAACGCCTTCTGCGCGCGACGCATGTGCATCGCCGAGGTCACCAGCACCACGCGCTGCGGTGCATAGGCCTGGAGCATGGGTTGTACGAATTGGGCGTTCTGCCAGGTACTCATGCTGCGTGACTCAAGCATGAGGTCATCGCGATTCATGCCCATGCGCAGCAAGGTATCGCCATACACCGCGGCCTCGCTCTTGCCGACGTGGGAGCCATCGCCGCCGCTGACGATCAACTTGCAGTCGTTGCCGCTCCGTTTGCATTCGCGATAGAGCGCATAGCTTTCGATCAGCCGATTGCCGGCGTTCACGGGCGGGATCACGTCGCCGGTGGCGAAAATCAGCGTGTTGCCTGCGCCCAGCACCACGATCGCGTTGCGCGGCATCCAGGTGATGGTCGGCCGCTTGGCATACGGTGCCTGCAAATGCATAGCCAGCCACATGGGCACGGGACCGCACGCGCTGGCGACGAACAGGACGAATGCCAGGCCATAGAACACCCATCCACCGCGCCCGTGGCGAAAGCGCCTCACCGCATAACCCAGCACGCAAAGCAGGATCAGCAACAACAACATGCGAGCCATCCCGGTCGAAAAAGCGTAAGCCTAATGCAAGCACCCTGTGACCGCCGAAGGCGCTTCCCCTACTCTGCACGGCATGACGTCGATATTGCACACCCTCGTTGCACCGTTTCAGCACAGCGAAGACATACGCAAAAGCCGCTTTCTCGCCCAGGCCGCACCGGTGGACACGCCGCAGCAGGCCTTGGCCTATGTGCAGCAGGTGAGCGATGCGTCCGCCACCCACAATTGCTGGGCCTACCGGATTGGCCAGGATTACCGCTTCAACGACGACGGCGAACCGGGCGGCACCGCCGGGCGCCCGATCCTGCAGGCCATCGAGGGTCAGGGTATCGACCGCGTCGTCGTCGTGGTGACGCGCTGGTACGGTGGCATCAAGCTGGGCGCTGGCGGCCTGGCCCGCGCATACGGCGGCACCGCGGCGGAATGCCTGCGGCTGGCCGAGCGCACGCCGATTGTTGCGATGGTTCGCTTGGGCCTGCGTTGTGAGTTTGCAGAGCTGGCATTGATGAAGGCGCGGCTGAAGGAGCTTGGGGTGGAGATCGAGCAGGAAAGCTTCGAGGTGGACGGGGTGACGCTGCAGATGCGTCTTCCCGCCGCGCGGTTGGCCGAAGCCAGGGCGCGTATCGTCGACATCAGCCGCGGGCGCAGCGAGGGGTACGCGCTTGATGAGTAGCCCTAGCCGCGCGGCCATCGCCCCGGCGCATGGAGCGATCATTGAATCACCTGCGGCCACCCCTATCTGATTCTCCATCTCCCTCACGGCGAACCTCATGAGCACGACGCCCGCGAACGATCCCAAGCCCCGTCGCCGTATTGGTTCCCTGAAGTTGCTCTGGCCATTCATGAAACCCCATCGCAGGTTGGCGGTGGGCTGGCTGGTGTTCCTGGCCATTTCCTCTGGCTCCACGCTGGTGCTGCCGATGGCGGTGCGGCACATGATCGACCACGGTTTTCGCAACTCCAGCCTGACGGCCATCAATGCCAGCTTCCTGGGGTTGTTCGTGGTGGCCTTGGTGATGGCGTTTGCCACGGCGGCACGTTTCTACTGCATCTCGTTGCTGGGCGAACGCACGTTGGCGGCGTTGCGCGCGAAGCTGTATGCACATGTGATTCGACTGGACGTAAGTTTCTTCGAGCGCAATCGCGTGGGCGAACTTATTTCGCGCCTGGGCACCGATACGGAGGTGGTGCAGGCCCTGGTGGGTTCCGGCATTTCGGTGGCCTTGCGTAGCGCGGTGATGCTGATCGGCGCGACAGCGGCCATGATCTGGACCAGCCCGCACTTGGCCGGCCTCACCGCGCTGGTGATTCCGGCGGTGGTATTGCCGATCCTGATTTTCGGGCGTCGCGTGCAGAAGCTTTCGCGCGCCAGCCAGGACCGCCTTGCCGATACGGCAGCTATCGCCAACGAAACACTCAATGCCGCCACCGCGGTGAAGGCGTATGCGCGCGAAGGCATCGAGAGCGATCGTTATGGCAATGCCATCATGCGCGCGCTGGCGACGGCACGAGAGCGTATCGGCATGCGCACGCTGCTGACGGCGGCGGTGATCGTGCTGTTCTTCGGCGCCATCACACTGGTGCTGTGGGTAGGCGCGCGCGACGTGCTGGATGGCAGCCTGGATGCCGGCGTGCTGGCGCAATTCGTGGTGTACGCGATGCTTTCCGGCGGATCGATGATGGGCCTTTCCGATGTATGGGGCGACGTGCTGCGCGCGGCGGGCGCGATGGAACGCATCGGCGAACTGTTCAACGAAGAGCCGACGATTGCCGATCCGCTGCATCCGCAGACCTTGCCGCAACCGGTACGCGGCGCCTTGCGCTTCGAGGACGTGGAGTTCCACTACCCCACCCGCCCGGATGCACCCGCGTTGCATGAGTTCAACCTCGACATTCGCCCCGGCGAAACGGTGGCGCTGGTGGGGCCGTCGGGTGCGGGCAAGAGCACGGTGTTCGCACTGCTGCTGCGCTTCTACGATCCGCAGCGCGGGCGCATTTGTTTCGATGGTATTGATCTGCGTGCCATGGCCTTGCCCGAGTTGCGCGGTGCGATTGCCCTGGTGCCGCAAGAAACGGTGATCTTTGGCGGCACCACCGCCAACAACATCCGCTTCGGCCGCCAGGATGCCAGTGACGAGGAAGTACGCGCCGCGGCCCGCGCGGCCGAAGCGCACGACTTTATCCAGATGCTGCCGGATGGCTACGAGGCAGAATTGGGCGAACGCGGTGTGCGGCTGTCCGGCGGTCAACGCCAGCGCATTGCCATTGCGCGCGCGATTCTGCGCAACGCGCCGCTGTTGTTGCTGGATGAAGCGACCTCGGCGCTGGATGCACAATCGGAGGCGGCAATCCAGCAAGCGCTGGAACGGTTGGAGAAAGGCCGCACTACCTTGGTGATCGCCCATCGCCTGGCGACCGTACAGCGCGCGGACCGGATCGTGGTGATGGATGGCGGACGCATCGTGGCGCAAGGTACCCACGAGAGCCTGTTGGCGGAAGGCGGGCTGTATGCGGAGCTGGCGCGATTGCAGTTTGTGGCTTGAGCGCGCATCCCCGCTCTTGGTGCTGGGATTTCATCCCAGCCTACCTCGCTCGCGATTATGGATATAACTATTTTTCTCGATTTAAATAATCGCCCAAAAAGAAAACCCTGCACTAGGCAGGGTTTTCTCGCTGAAACATGGTAACAACGACGGCTTGATTAGCCTGCGATTTCAACGCCGGACGCCTGGGCACCCTTCGGGCCCTGGGTCACTTCAAACTTCACGCGCTGACCTTCTTGGAGGCTGCGGAAGCCTTTGGAGTTGATCGCGGAGAAATGGACAAACACGTCCTCCCCACCGTCCTCGGGCGCGATGAAGCCGAAACCCTTGGCATCGTTGAACCATTTGACCGTACCGAAACGCATTTGCGTGAACCTCTGAATCTAAGGACTGGATGCACCAAGTCTCCGCGAGAACCACCTCTACCCCTAGGTCCGCCGCCCCTGGCACGTGCGAAGTATCCTCATGTTTTCAGGCAAAGCGCAATATGCACTGCGGCCAAGGCGGGATAGAGTGATCAGCTTTTGAGCAGTTCGGCAAGAATGGGCGGCACCGCCGCCGTCGCCGCCGCCAGGTGCGCAAAGATTTCCTCGATGCTGATTTCCGCCTCATCACCGCAACCGGCGGCAAAATTGGCGACCAGGGCGAGGCAGGCGTAATCCAGCTCCAGTTCGCGCGCCAGGGCCGCTTCGGGCATGCCGGTCATACCCACCAGATCACAGCCGTCACGCTTCATGCGCGCGATTTCCGCACGGGTTTCCAGGCGCGGTCCCTGGGTGGCGCCATAGCAGCCGCCATCGATTACCGCGATGCCTGCCCGCGTTGCCGCCTCAACCAAGGCGATGCGCAAGGAAGCGGTATACGGTTCGCTGAAGTCGATGTGTTTGACCTCGGCGCCTTCCACGTCGCAGAAACTGGTATAGCGGCCATGGGTGTAGTCGATGACCTGGTCCGGCACCACGATGACGCGCGGCCCCATGTCGTTGCGAATGCCGCCTACCGCATTGACGCCGATAACCCGCCGCGCACCGAGATGATGCAAGGCCCACACGTTGGCGCGGTAATTCACCCGATGCGGCGGCAAGGTGTGGCTTTCGCCATGGCGCGCAAGAAAGGCGATGCGGCGGCCGGCGAAATCACCGATCACGACGTCGCCGGAAGCCGGGCCATAAGGCGTCTCGACGCTTTGCCGCGTGGCGTTTTCCAGGCCGGGGAATTGATACAGGCCGCTGCCGCCGATGACGGCGAGGTCGATGGGTTGTGACATCACGCTTTCCTGTCGCTGACACCTCAGAGCCGTCATTCCCGCGAAAGCGGGGATCCATCTGGCTCTTTGGCGGGGATTAAAAAAATGGATTGACCAGCTTGCGCTGTTGTAAAGCACTTCCGCTTTCGCGGAAATGACGACTTCAAAAGCAATACGAAGATTATTCTTTCAGCGCATAGATGGCAGGCAGATTACGGCCTTGCTCGTAGTAATCCATGCCATAACCAAAGACATAGCGATCGGGCAGTTCCACGCCGTTGAAATCGCTGTGGATGCCATCCACGCAACGGCCGTGCACTTTGCGGCACAGCGTGGCGACAAGTACGCGCTTGGCGCCACGACGCAGGCAATCATCCCGGACGGCCTTGAGGGTATGCCCTTCGTCGAGAATGTCATCGACCAGCAATACGGTACGGCCCGCCAACGCAGCAGACGGCTCCCGCAGCCAGTGCAGATCATGGCCGGAGGTAGCGCCGCGGTAGCGCGTGGCGTGCACGTAATCGAATTCCATATCCGTGCGGATCGACAGCGCAAGCTGGGCGCCAAACATCAGCGCGCCATTCATGACGGTGAGAAACACCGCACGCTCACCATCGAGCGCCGCGTCGACGGCACGCCCCAGGTGGGCGATGACGCTTTCCAGTTCGTCTCGCTTGAACAAAATGTCGGAGCGCGTGAGTGCTTCCGCCAGCGAGGGAACCGTCGTGGTTGTGCTCATAGCAAAGCCCTTTAGCTATTCAATGCGGTAACACGCGCGACGAAATGATCGCGCTGCGGATTATCGAGCAGGCTGGCCCAGGTAGAGCCCACCGCGCCGCGCAGGGTGGCGACGCGCTGCATGCGGATATCGGACGGCGTAGGCATGGCGGCGATAGCCTGCTCCACCACGTCGGGAAAGCAGGCGAGCACGAGATCGCAGCCGGCGTGCAGATGCGCATGCACGCGCTCGGCCACACCGCCAGCCACACCGGCCGCGGCCATGCTGATGTCGTCGCTGATCACGGCGCCTTTGAAACCGAGCTCCGTGCGCAGGATGTCTTCAATCCAGCGGCGCGAATAACCGGCTGGCTGATCATCCACGGCCGGATAAACCACGTGCGCCATCATGACGGCTTCGGCATGCGCCGAGAAACCTTCCAGGAACGGCCGCAGATCGTTCTGGCGAATGTCATCCAGCGAACGTGGATCGATCGCCTGCGCTTTGTGCGTATCGATGGCGACGGAACCGTGGCCAGGGAAATGCTTGAGCACGGCCGCCATGCCCCCCAGGTGGATACCGCGCACGTAGGCATGGATCAGCTCGCCGGCGATATCGGGATCGGCATGAAACGCGCGTGTGCCGATGGCCGCATTGCCGCGCGCCAGATCGGCCACCGGCGCGAAGCTGAAATCGATGCCGCTGGCGCGCAGTTCGCTCGCCATCACCCAGGCATGTTCTTCCGCCAGCTTGATCGCTTCGGCAGGATCGCGGTCATACACCTCGCCAATTTTTAGCAAAGGCGGCAAGCGCGTGAAGTCGGTACGGAAGCGCTGCACGGGGCCGCCTTCCTGATCGACCGCGAGCAGAAAATCCTCGCCGGCTAACTCGCGAATGGATTCGGCCAAGGCCAGCAATTGTTCGCGGTTGCTGTAATTGCGCGAAAACAGGATCACGCCAGCGACGCCCGGTGCGGTAAGCCAGGCATGCTCGTGCGGAAGCAATTGGGTGCCGGCAATACCGATCAACAGCATCAGGCACTCTCCCCTGCCTGCACGTCGGCGGCGTTACGCTCGTCCTCGTTCCACTCGGCATACGGATGCTCAAGCAGATTGACGTTGTAGTAGCGCGCCAGCGTGCTTACTTCGCGGCCCAACCACGCCGGACGCGGATAGGCAGCATGCGTTTCGGGCAATTCGAGTTCGGCTACGACCAGGCCATGGTTGGCGCCGAGGAATTCGTCGACCTCGAACGTCCAGCCTTCGACTTCCACATGATGGCGGATTTTTTCCAGCACGCCGTTGCACATGGTCGCGAGCATGGCTTGTGCATCGGCAAGCGCCAGCGGCAATTCGTATTCCGCGCGTGCGACGCCGAGTTCCACCGATTTGATATTGAGCCAGGCTTGCTCGCCGCTGATGCGCACGCGCACGGAAGCGCGCGCAGTGCCGTCGCGCAGTGCGCGCACGTCCACCAGATAGCCCTGTGCAATGTGCTTGCTGGCACTGATGGCCTTGCGCCAATCGTCATTGGCGAGCAGGAATTTGCGTTCGATTTCGATACCCATCGATCAAGTTTAGAGCCTGTTTGCGATTTCTGCGTAGTTCGTGTTGAGTTTGAGCAGTCGTCAGGTGGTCGCGCGTGGCGCAGCGCCAGACTGGCCGTCTGGTCAAGCCACGGGCGGCCGCATGACGGCTGCTCAGGCTCAACACGGGCTGCGAGGAAGTCGCAAGCAGGCTCTTATCTGCGTTCGAGCAAAGCGATGGATTCGACATGAGCAGTATGCGGAAACATGTCCATTACGCCGGCCGACTTCAAACGAAAACCATGCTGGTTCACCAGGATGCCTGCGTCGCGGGCCAGCGATGCAGGGTGACATGAGACGTACACAATGCGTGCCGTTTCTTTGTGCGGCAGGTATTCCAGCACCTTGTCCGCGCCGGCGCGGGGCGGATCGAGCAGCAGCTTGTCCCAGGGCTTGCGCGCCCAATCGGTGCCGCGCTGATCTTCGAACAGATTGGCGACATGGAAACGCGCATTGCTCAAACCATTGCGCGTAGCGTTGTCGGCGGCACGCGCCACCAGGCCATGCTCGCCTTCCACACCGGTGACCTCGGCGACGCGGCGTGCAAGCGGCAAGGTGAAGTTGCCCAGGCCGCAGAACAGATCCAGCACGCGATCCTGCGGTTGCGGATCGAGCAGCTCGAGCGTGCGCTGCATCATGCGGCGATTCATGCCTGCATTCACTTGCACGAAATCGAGCGGCTGGAATGCCAGCTCCACATCTTGCACACCTTCGCCGGCGGGAATGCGAAACGCCAGGCGTGGATGTTCGGGCCACAGCGGATGCACGCTGCTGATGCCACCGGGTTGCAGATAGATGGCAAAGCCGTGTTCCTGGCCGAACGCGATCAGCTTGGCGCGATCGCTTTCGCTCAATGGCTTCAGATGGCGAAACACCAAGGCAACGGTGTCGTCGCCGGCTGCAAATTCGATCTGCGCGATGTCGGCCGCGGCATCCATGCTGCCGACCAGTTCACCAAGCAAACCGATCTTGGGACCGAGCGCGGGATGCACGACATCGCAATGCAGGATGTCCGCGACAAAGCGCGGATTGTTTTCCTCGCGGAAACCGACCAGCACGCGTCCTTTCTTCGCTACGGCGCGTACCGACAGGCGTCCCTTGCGACGATAGCCCCAGGCTTCATCGGTGAGGGGCGGCAGCCAGCTTTCGGGTTCCACTTTGCCGATGCGTGCGAAGTTGTCGACCAGCACGCGCTGCTTGGCTTCGATCTGCGCGGCGGCGTCCAGGTGTTGCAGCGAGCATCCGCCGCATTGGCCGAAATGACTGCACCGCGGTTCCACGCGATGCGGCGAACGGGTGATGATCTCGACCGTTTCCGCTTCATCGAAATTGCGATGGCGCTTGCGGATGCGCAGGCGCACCTGCTCACCCAGCAATGCGCCGCTGACGAATACCGTTTTGCCGTCAATGCGGGCCACACCCCGGCCGTCGTGACTCAGATCGGTAATGGGGGCTTCTAATTCGTTCATCGGCATGCGTGGAAAAACTCAGGAGGCCGGATCGCGCGCGATCCGGGCGGGAAAACGGAAAGGAAGAAGGCGGGCCTCACCGGTCCGGCCAGTCGTTCATGATACCCCGGCAAGCGCGTTTAACGCTCGGCGACGGCGCCCTGGGTGGCCACCTTGAGCCGTTTGACCAGCAGCGGCCATTCGATGCGATTCTGGGTGCCGGTCACATGCATGTACGGCAGGCCACTGCCTTCGACAATCGAATAACCGCCGTCGTCGCCGTCCAGCCCGCTGAGCGTGCACACGCCGTTCTGCAAGGCGACGTTGAGCCCCATCCGCTTGTAGCTGGCGCTCTTGAACAGCTTCATCATGGCGCTTTGCAAGCCGCTGGCCGGCGTACCGCCAGTAATGATCGAGAGATTGTTGGCCGCACGCAGGCTGATGCGCCCGCCGCTGGGTGCCAGTAGCGAGGCCTTGAATGCCACCGCGCTGCCGCCTATCAGCTGCAGGCCGGCGATGCTGCCATCCAGCTTGCCGCTGATGGCGCCGAAGTTGAAGGTGTCGGCCAAGGGCGCCAGGTCGATCTGGTGCAGCGTCACGTCCGCGCTCAGCGCAGGCGTGTTGCTCAAGGGCTGCTGTACGGCGAGGTGGTCGACCTGAGCGGTGCCGCCGAATGCGTTGATGGTCCATTGGCCATCCAGCGCATAGCGGTCCCCTGTCCAGCGCATGGAAGACACGTTGCCGTCCAGCGTGCCGGCTATCGGCGTCCATCCAAGCGCCTGGCTGACGGCAGCCATGTCCACCCCGGAGACATTGGCGGCGAGATCGAAGCGCTCCGCTTTCGCGGCATCGGGGCGCCAGTCAAAGCGCGTCAGCTGGGTGCGGCCTTTCCATACCGCCAACTGCAACGGTGCCTGCAGGCTCAAGATTCCATCGTGACTGCGCCAACGCGATTGCATCGCGCCGGTGGTGAATTGGCGCAGCGCCAGTTGGTTCCATGCCAAGGTGGTGATGGGCTTTTCGCTTTGCGCGGACCAGTCCAGCTCGCCGTGCAGGCCGCTCGCCTGCCACTGGTCCGCGCTGTCGGCGACATCCAATGCTTCGGTGCGGAAACTGAAGCTGCGCAGATGTTCTCCGACATAGTCGACTCGCCCTTCCAGCTGTCCGGCGATCTGCAGGTTGGGGGCAACCAGGTTATCTAGCCAGGGCTCGCCATAGCGTTCATAGGCTGCAGGGAAACGTGCCTGGAAGCGCTCCAGCTTGAGTTTCTGCAGATTGCCTTTGGCATCGATGGCCAATGCGCCATCCAGTTGCAGGGCATCGGCATCGTCCATGTGCAAGCGATTGATCGCCAGGCTACCGCGCTCGGCACTGGCGTTGAGATCCAGCACGACGTCGTGCGCGGGCAACTTGGCAAGCACCGGGCCGAGCTGCAACTCACCGCCATGAATCCCCCCGTTAAGGGTCAACTGGGCCGGCCGAGCCGTGGCATCCAGTTCGAAACGCGCGTGTCCGTCCAGCCCCTGCCCGGCAATATTGCCGGCAGGCGTGCTGTATTTGATATCGGCGAAAGTGACGTCACCGGACGATTGAAACCCTTCGTTACGCACGTCGAGCGCGAGGTCTGCGTCCAGCTTGCCGCCCGCGATGCGTGCCGGCCAGATGGTAGCGAGTAGGCCCTGCAGCCAGCCAGCAGGCAGATTGCGCAGGTTGACCTGGGCATGCGTGGGCTGATCGAGAGGGAAGGCCGTAGTGATGCGCGCGGCACCCTGGCCAGCGTTGACCTCCAGCGTGTTGGCGGAAGCGTCCACCATCAGGTTCACATTGGCATTGCTAAGCGCGCCGCCCGGCGCGCCGTTGAGCTGCACGGTACCGTCGAACAGCCAGCGCATCTGCAGGTCACGGTGGAGGTTGCCGTCCATCACAATGCCGACCTTTCGCCAGCCGAATCCGGGTATGTCGGCCTTGCCGGCACGCAGGCTGATCTGTACGGTGTCGGGTGATGCGCCGGGGGTGAGTTGCGCACGCACATCCTGCAAGCTTACTCCGGGCATATCGATGCGCTTGGCGACCACGACGGTGCCGGCCCAGGTGGGTGCAGCCCACAACAGGGTCCAGAGAGCACAGATGGCAAGCGGGCGGCGGAGTGAAAACATGAGGGGCCATTCTGCCAAACTAAGCTGAACGATACGGACACAGGACTATGCCGTACCCGCCGCACGATGCGATGACTGCGCTAGACGTTGAACCCTATCTGCTCGTGGCCGATGACGATGAGCCCACGCGCTGCTTTCTCGGCGATGCCTTTCGCCAGTTCGGCGCGCGCGTCGTGTTCGCCGCCTCGGGCAGCGAAGCGGTGGCCTTGGCGCGGAACGAAACCTTCGACCTGCTGGTGCTGGATTGCCGGATGCCGGGAGGCGGTGCGGTCGATATCTTGAACCGGCTGCGTAACGATCCGGAGGCGAATTCAGGCTGTCGCCCCGCCGTCGCAAGCAGCGCGGAGCTGGATACCCAGGCGCAGCAGACGCTATTGGCGACGGGGTTTCATGCCGTACTGCTCAAACCGTGCACCTTGTCGGATTTGCGCGGCGTGCTGGGGCTGGCCGCCGTGGGCTTGCGCAACGTGCCGGTGCTGGACGATGGCCAGGCCCTGCACACCAGTGGCACTCCGGCCATCGTGCAAGCCTTGCGTGGATTGCTGCGGCAAGAGTTGCTGACGATCAACGAAGAGTTGGACGAGCTGGCTTCGGATCCAAAAGGCCTGGAAGCGCGGCTGCATAAGCTGCGCTCGTCGTGCGGGTTCTGCGGAGCGACATCGCTGTCCGAGCACATTGTGTCGTTGCAGCAGCATCTGAAGCTGGATCACCGGGGGGCGATGTTGCCGCTGGTGGATTTCCGGCGCTCGATGCAGGAAACGATTGAAGCGCTGCCGCTCGCTTGAGTGGCAGTACTCACCGACGCGCCAATGCGCTGCGCAGGACGCGCCATGCACGCAACTCGACGCCGCCAAGATGGAAGCGGATCAGCTCGCGCATCATGCCGCGCAGGGCATGCAAGCCTTGCGCGTCCGGCATGCGATCGTCGTGCAAGGCCAGCAGATCACTGCCACGCACGGCATAGGGTTCGTTGGGGCGACAATGCACAGCGCCCTGCTCGGCCCGATACACGTAGAGCGCATCCGGCTGCAGCGGCTCGCCGGTATCGGCCTCGACATCCAATTGCATGGCGTAGCCCAATGTACCCAGCAGATCGCGTTCGAAGCGCCGCAAATGCCACGCCAGCGATGTACCTTCGGCAAGATGCGCGAGCGTTTGCGCGTAGGCATCAAAGATCGGTGGATGCGGGTCTTGCCGCTCGGTCAATCGCACCACCAGTTCGTTGAGATACAAGCCGGCGAGACTTGCATCGCCCACGAGACGAAACGGCGCCGCGGACACTTCGGCGCCACGCAAGCTGGCGAGTTCGCCGCGCATGTGCAGATTGAGCAGCAGCGGCTGGAACGGCTCCAGCTGCGAGCGCTGCAAACGTCCACGCTGACTACGTACGCCGCGCGCGACCACGCCGAGACGGCCATGGTCGCGCGTGAGACACTCGATCAGCAGCGACGTTTCGCGATAAGGGCGCGAGTGCAGGACGTAAGCGGGCTGTTGCTCGATGAGCATGGCCGGTGTGGTTAATCGTTGTACCCGAACTGCTTGAGCATCGATTCGTCATCGGCCCAGCCTTCACGCACTTTCACCCACAACCGCAGGAACACCTTGCGGTCGAACATGCGCTCCATATGACGGCGCGCGCCGGTGCCGATGGCCTTGAGCTGTTCCCCGCCCTGGCCGATGACGATGGCCTTCTGGCCTTCGCGCTCGACCCAGATCACCGCATGGATTTCCGCGACACCGTCCTCCCGATCATTGAACTGCTCGATCTCGACGGTAGTGGCGTACGGCAATTCCTGACTGAGGCGCAGCATCAGTTGCTCGCGCACCATTTCCGCTGCAAGGAAGCGTTCGCTGCGATCGGTAACCTCGTCTTCGCCGAACATCGGCGCACGCACCGGTAGACGCGTGAGGATGTCCTGGGTGAGCGCGTCCAGGCCCTTGCGCTTGAGCGCGCTGACGTAATGCACTGCGTCGAAGTGATGTTTGGCGGTGAGCTCGGCCACGAAGGGCAACAATGCACCCTTGTCTTTGCTGAGATCGACCTTGTTGATGACAAGCAGTCGTGGAATGTTCTGTTCGCCTAGTGCTTCATAAAGGGTCTCGTCCTCATCCGTCCAACGGCCGGCTTCGATCACTTGCACGGCGACTTCCACTTCGCTCAATGCGGAATGCACGGCTCGGTTGAGGCTGCGATTCATCGCCCGCTTGGCACCGCGATGCAGGCCAGGCGTATCGACGTAAAGGATCTGCCCGGCGTCGCTGGTGGCGATGCCAAGGATGCGGTGGCGAGTGGTCTGCGGACGCGGACTGACAATCGACAGGCGAAAGCCGATCAAGGCATTGAGCAACGTCGACTTGCCGACGTTGGGACGACCGACCAACGCTACGAAGCCGCAGCGGAAATCGGGGTGCGGCAGTTCGTTTTCGGCGATGTCATCGCGTTGGTCGGTCATAGTGCGCGGTACTCAGGTGGATGGATATAAGCATGGCGCCACGCGCTCGCGAACGCCACCGGCGTGGCGTCATGGCCACAAAAATAGATATGGATCAGCCACGTCTGACTGGGATTACTGGGTTTCCTGCTCGCCCACCAGGCGGTTCAGTACCACTTCGGCGGCATCCTGTTCCGCGAGCCGGCGGCTGCTGCCGCGCCCCGCTTCCGTCACGGTCATCGGCTGGGAGACGGTGCAATGGACTTCGAAGATGCGCGCATGCTCCTCCCCTTCGGTCGCCACCAGCTCGTATTGGGGCAGCGGCCAGCCTTGGGCCTGCAGCCACTCTTGCAGGCGGGTCTTGGCATCCTTGGAAGCATGCGGCAAGCCGGCAATACGGTCGGCGAACAGCGTGCGCACCACGGTCCGGCAGGTGTCGAAGCCGCCATCCAGGTAGATCGCGGCTATCAGGGCTTCGAAGGCGTCGGCGAGGATGGAATCGCGCCTGAACCCGCCACTTTTCAATTCGCCCGAACCGAGCTTCAGCTGATCGCCGAGTTCGAGATCACGTGCCACCACAGCCAGCGCCTGCCCATTCACCAGCTGTGCGCGCAACCGCGACATATCGCCTTCGGCCGCCTTGGGGTGAGTCTCGTACAGCATCTCGGCGATGATCGCCCCGAGCAGGGCGTCGCCGAGAAACTCCATGCGCTCGTTGTTGGGTTTGCCGGCGCTGCGGTGTGTCAGGGCAAGCGCGGCAAGCGACGGATCGCGAAAGTGATAAGGCAATTGCACTGTTTATTGGGGTGGAGCGACATTGCCCGCCACGGGCACGCTCTTGTTGAAATGGATCAGGAAATCGATGTTGTACAGGAAGGGGATTTGCTTGTCGTAACTGACACGCAATTCGTTACCGCTCGCCCCTTGGCCGAAGGTGATGTCGCTGGGATGGATGGTGGCATCGTCCACGTATTGGAAGCCTAGCTTGAACATCAGATCGCGCCGGACCTGATCGAGCGTCTTACCGTCCACGCCCTCGGTGCCAATCTGGTTCATGGCCTTCACCACGCCCGCGTATTCGGTATAGGCCGGCACCAGTTTCATCGCCATGTAAGCGAAAAAGCCGGCCACCGCCAGCACCACGATAAAGCCGATGAGCGTGATGCCCGTCTGTTTCGATTTCATAGTCCCCTCGCTATGCCGCTGGCGCGGCCCCTGTTCCGAATCAATAACCCCATGACGTTACTTTGCCGTGTCCGCGCAGGTATCGCCAGCGACATGTTCACGGTTCCGCGAGCGGGTCGGCATGATCAGTGAATGATCGTACCAATGCGGTGGAAATCCACGGCGCCGGTGCCCCAGCCCTTCCAGCTGAACCAGATCATGAAGGCTTTGCCGACCAGGTTTTCTTCCGGCAGGCAGCCCCACCAGCGGCTGTCTTCGCTGTTCTCGCGGTCGTCGCCCATCACGATGTAGCAGTTCGGCGGCACCACCGACGGTACGCGCGCGTTGGGAATCGGCGGCGTAGGACCACGCGCCGGCATGCGTGCAATGAGGTGGTTGACCGGGCCCAGCTGCTCGCTCCAGACCGAAGCGTTGTAATACAGCAGCTCGTTATCCTCGGGGCGCGCGGGGTTGCCCTTGAATGGACCGATTTCGGTATCCACCACCGGCTTGCCGTTGATGACGATCTGGCTGTCGTGCACTTCGATGGTGTCGCCCGGCAGGCCAATCACGCGCTTGATCCAGTTCTGGCTCGCCACGGGCGCATGCGGATCGGCGCAAGTGATGTCACCACTGCGTACGGTCTTGCCATTGTCGTCCTGGCAGATGTAACCGGGAAAACGGAAGACCACCACGTCACCGCGTTTGGGTTCGCCAATGCTGACCACTTTGTTGTTGAAAGCCGGCAAGCGCAAACCAAAGGCAAATTTGTTCACCAGGATGAAATCGCCCACATCGAGCGTGGGCATCATCGAGCCGGAGGGAATGCGGAAAGGTTCGGCCACGAAGGAGCGCAGCAACAACACGACGAAGATCACCGGAAACAGCGAACGCGCCCAGTCCACGGCCGCTGGATCGCGATATTCCTCGCCGGCCGCGACGAAACGCGCTTGGCGCTTGCGGTAGAACAGCAAGCGATCGAGGCCCCAAACCACACCGAACAAAACGGTGAGGGCGAGCAAAATGGCCGAAAAGTCAAAATCCATGCGTTGGCTCCGCTATTTGTCCACTTTGAGCACGGCGAGGAAGGCTTCCTGCGGAATCTCAACCCGACCGACCTGCTTCATGCGCTTCTTGCCTTCTTTCTGCTTCTCCAGCAGCTTCTTTTTACGGCTGACGTCGCCACCGTAGCACTTGGCAAGTACGTTTTTGCGCAGCGCCTTCACCGTGGAGCGCGCAATGATCTGGGCGCCGACCGCGGCCTGGATCGCCACGTCGAACTGCTGGCGCGGAATCAGATCCTTCATGCGCTCGACCAGATCACGCCCACGCCGATCGGCATGACTGCGGTGCACGATCAGGCTGAGCGCATCCACACGATCACCATTGATGAGCACATCAACGCGCACGAACGGGCCGGCGTCGAAGCGCTCCATGTGGTAATCCATGGACGCATAACCGCGCGACACGGACTTCAGCTTGTCGAAGAAATCCAGCACCACTTCGGCCAGCGGCAACTCGTAGTTGATCTGCACCTGCGTGGCGAGGTATTGGATGGAACGCTGCACGCCGCGCTTTTCTTCGCACAGCGTGATGATGTTGCCGATGTAGTCCGGCGGCGTGAGGATGTTCGCCACGATCACCGGCTCGCGAATTTCTTCGATCTGCGTGACCGGCGGCAGGCGTGCCGGGTTGTCCAGCTGCATCACCGAGCCGTCGCTCTTGAGGATCTCGTACACCACGGTGGGCGCGGTGGTAATGAGGTCCAGGTCGTATTCGCGTTCCAGGCGCTCCTGCACGATTTCCATATGCAGCATGCCGAGGAAGCCGCAGCGGAAGCCGAAGCCCATCGCCTCGGAGCTTTCCGGCTCGAAAAACAAGGCGGCATCGTTGAGGCGAAGTTTGTCCAGCGCTTCGCGCAGCGCAGGGAAATCGTCGGCCGAAACAGGAAACAGGCCCGCGAACACGCGCGGCTGCATGGTTTGAAAACCGGGCAACGGATGCGGCGCAGGCTTGCTGGCCAGCGTCAAGGTATCGCCCACCGGTGCGCCGTGCACGTCCTTGATGGAAGCGGTGATCCAGCCCACCTCGCCGGCGGAAAGTTTCGTGAGCTTCTTGCGCTTGGGCGTGAACACGCCAACTTCGCTTACCTCGTGCGCACGGCCGGTGGACATCACCAGCAGCTTGTCGCCAGGCTTGATTTCACCCTGCATGATGCGCACCAGCGACACCACGCCGAGGTAATTGTCGAACCAGGAATCAATGATCAGCGCCTGCAGGCGATCGGTATCGCGCGGCTTCGGCGGCGGAATGCGCGCAACGATGGCTTCGAGCACTTCCACCACGTTCTGGCCAGTCTTGGCGCTGACCGCCACGGCGTCGGTGGCGTCGATGCCGATCACGGCCTCGATTTCACCCTTCACCTTTTCCGGATCGGCCGTCGGCAAGTCGATCTTGTTGAGCACGGGCACTACTTCCAACCCCTGCTCCACCGCCGTGTAGCAATTGGCGACCGATTGCGCCTCCACGCCCTGGGCTGCGTCCACCACTAGCAGCGCGCCTTCACACGCAGCGAGCGAGCGGCTTACTTCATAAGAGAAGTCGACGTGACCGGGAGTATCGATGAAGTTGAGCTGATAGGTCTTGCCGTCCCGCGCCTTGTACGGCAGCGATACGGACTGTGCCTTGATGGTGATGCCGCGTTCGCGCTCGATCGGGTTGCTGTCCAGTACCTGAGCTTCCATCTCGCGGTCGGCCAGTCCTCCGCAAATCTGAATGATGCGGTCGGCAAGTGTCGATTTGCCATGATCGATATGGGCGATGATGGAGAAATTGCGGATCAGTTCCATGGGCACGCTGTCAGCCTCACTGCCACGCGTGATGCGCAGGCAGGCTATCACCGGAATGGCGATATTAGCCGCGCATTATCGCATGGATTGAGAACGAGGGCCCACGGCCGCCCGGAACGGCTCCAGAGCAAGCCCTACATGGAGAAAGCCCGCCTTGCGGCGGGCTTTGGGAGAGTGGTCACTCACTTTTTTCACTTGGCACGGTGAGTGCGATGAAGTTGTTCGAGTCGCCACGCCGCACCAGCAGCAGGACGGTATCGCCCGGCTTCACGCCCGCTGTCGCAGCACGGAAGGCCTCCACGCTACCGACCCGCTTCTGATTCACCATCAGGATCACGTCGCCTGGCTGCAGACCAGCCTGTGCAGCCACGGGGCCGGTGACATTCGCAACAGCCACACCCTCGTCCGCTTTCAGGCCAAGCTGGCTCCGCGTGGAAGCATCCACGTTCTCTACGCTCAGGCCCAAGGCATTCGCGCCACTGCTCGGCGCCGCCTTGCCCGTGGCAGAAAGGGCGTTCTGGTCGCGCGGCATGGTGCCGATGGTGGCATCAATGGTCTTTTCCTTGCCGTCGCGCATGATAGTGATCGGCACCGAGGTGCCCGGCTTGGTCATCGCGACCATCGGCGGCAGATCCGCGCCCTGCACAACATCGTGACCGTTGTAGGCAAGAATGATGTCACCCGATTGCAGGCCGGCTTTCTGCGCAGCACTGTTCGGTTCCACGCTGACTACGATCGCGCCCTTGGCGGTATCCAACTTCAGCGCTTTCACCATGTCGTCATCGACTGGCTTGATTTGCACTCCCAGCATGCCGCGCGTGACGTAGCCCTTGGTCTTCAACTGATCGACCGCGTTCATCGCCAGATCGATCGGAATGGAGAACGCAATGCCCTGATAGCCACCGGTGTCCGAATAGATTTGCGAATTGATACCCACGACCTGGCCCTGCAAGTTGAACAGTGGGCCACCAGAATTGCCACGGTTAATCGGTACGTCGGTCTGGATGAAAGAGGTGCTGGGCTGATCCCCGGCGCCAAGGTTGCGACCTACAGCACTCACGATGCCTTGGGTGACGGTGTAGTCGAAACCGAACGGTGAACCGATCGCCAGCACCCACTGACCGGGTTTCAACAAGCGCGAATCGCCAATCGTCACCGAAGGCAGCGGGCTACTGGCATCGACCTTCAACAGGGCGATGTCATAGGTGGGATCAGTACCCACCACCTTGGCGGTCAGCGTGCGGCGATCCTGCAGACGGACGGTCACCACATCGGCATGATCGACCACATGATTGTTGGTAAGGATGTAACCGTCGCTGGAAATAATGAACCCTGAGCCCAGCGAGGTGTGCGCCTGTTCTTCCGGGGACGGCACCATGGGCATGCCGAAGAAACGACGGAAGATCTCTGCCTGACCCGGATCGATACCTTGCAGCGGCATGCCACCGGCACCCTTCGGACGACGGCCGGAATACTTGGCTTCCACATGCACAACGGCGGGCGCGTTCTTCTGGACGATGCCGGTGAAATCCGGCAAGCCGGCGGTTGCCGGAGCGGCCTGCGCCCATGCCACCGGGCTTGGCGCAACAATACCTACACCCAGGGCGCAACCAAGCAGGCCGCAGAGAAGACGGCGGCTGACGAGACGGGTTTGACTCATGACTCCTCCTCAGATTTCAGACACCCCGACTCACGCTCCAGAGCTCGCCAGGTGGAACGAGAGAAGGGGAACAACAGGGAAAGGGAAAGCTTCGCGGCTGAGCAGTTGGGAAGCTGGCAGGCAAAGCGCGCACCGCTTCCCACGTACCGCTAGCGGGCGCCTTGCACCGCGGCGGGATGCGACTGCGGCGTATCGATCAAGAGCAGATAACTACCATCCTGATTGTTCAGCGCCTTGTAGCCTTGCATCGAATCCTGCATGGGATAAGTGGCACTGCGATAGCGCTGGAACAACGGATTGTCAGACGGATCACCCAGCGTGACGGAGGCGCGCTGACTCAGCATCGAAGCGGAATAAGGGCTCAAGGACGGCGGCACGGCGGCCAGCACGTCATTGCTCGCGTGAGTTACCGGCGCAACATGGGTTGCGGCAAGCGATGCATCAGCCCGCGCTGCCTGCGCAGGCGCGCCATGGGTAGCGAGTCGGCTGGGGCGTTCGGAATCAGGTGCGGTAGGCTGCGACACCATCAACGCCGCCACGGCGACACTGGCCGCGATGGCACCGCCCAAGGACAACCGCAACCAATCCCGCTTGGGCGACTTGATGGCTGCCTGCTCGTTCTCGATGGCCGCCATCACGCGTGACGCAAAACCCGAGCTGGCCAAAGGTGGCAACTGGCGGCGCAAGCTTTCTCCGGCAACGTGATAACGCGTCCATGCCTGTACCAGCGAAGCGTCGTGGTCGAGCCTGCGCAACAAGAAGCGCAGCTCTTCCGTGGACAGTTCGCCATCCATCGCCGCAGAAAGATTTTCCATGTTGGCTTCACTCATGACATCGGATCCTCGCGGTCTGAAAGCAATGGCCGCAGCTTTTCATCGATCGCCTCGCGTGCCCGGAAGATGCGTGAACGCACCGTTCCGATTGGGCAGCCCATGGCTTCGGCAATCTCTTCGTAGCTGAGGCCTTCCACTTCACGCAGGGTGATAGCTGTCCGCAGCTCCTCGGGCAAGGCTTGGACAGTGGCAAATACTGTTTGTTCAATTTCCTGCCGCATTAATTCGCGCTCGGGGGTGGCCCCCTCCTGCATGCGGTCGGCACCGGGCACGTATACCGCATCCTCGATCGCAATATCGTCCGTCGGCGGTCGGCGCCCCATTGCCACCAGATGGTTCTTGGCGGTGTTGACGGCAATCTTGTACATCCAAGTATAGAAAGCACTGTCGCCGCGGAACGAGCCAATCGCTCGCCAGGCGCGGACAAAGGCTTCCTGGGCTACGTCTTCGCACTCGGCGGCATTGTGCACGTAGCGTGAGATGAGGCCGATGACCTTGTTCTGATATTTACGCACCAGCAGGTCGAAAGCGCGCCTGTCTCCGTTTTGTACACGCTCTACCAGCGCACTATCGAGTTCGTTGTCGCCCATCCGGGCCGTCTCCTTCGTCACTGGACCATGCGGGCGGTATTCCCATGGGATGGGTGAGCTGCTCTGACCTGTTTTGCGCTCGCAAGTTCAGCGATGCGAAGACCGATCCCCTCTCCCATTCTAAGATGGGGACGCGCCAGTGTGGCTCAAGCAGAAACCAGATGTCAGGCAGAGATAGCCGAAAGGGTCGGTCCGGACAGCAGGCGCTCGCGCTCACCCAGCAGGCGTTCGAAACTGGTATGCGGAAGTGGCCGGCAGAACAGGTAGCCCTGTAGCTCGTCGCAATGGTTGGCACGCAGGAACTGCAGGTGCTGTTCGATTTCAACGCCCTCGGCTACCACGCCACGCTTCAGCCGATGGGCCATTTCGATGGTGGCGCGGACGATCGCCTCATCGTCCGGGTCCACGCCGATGTTGCGCACGAAGCTTTGATCGATCTTAATGCGGTCGGCTGGAAGCTTGCGCAGATAATCCAGCGAAGCCGCACCGGTACCGAAATCGTCGATGGCGATATGGCAGCCGAGTTTGTGCAGCTTCTGCATGTTTTCCATCAAGTTGGGGGCAGCCTTGATGCTGATGCTCTCGGTGACTTCCAGTTCGAGCAGTCCGGGATCAAGACCGCTCTCTTCCAGTACGGACGCCACCACCTCGGAGAGATCCGGCTGCATCAGCTGGACGGCGGAGAGATTCACCCCCAGCCGCAAGCGCAGACCGAAACGGTCATCCCACGCCTTGGCCTGTTTGCAGGCAGTGCGCAGCACCCATTCGCCAATCGAGACGATCAGCCCGGTTTCTTCGGCCAGCGGAATGAAGAACCCTGGGCCGATGTTGCCGAGCTCCGGATGCTCCCAGCGCAGCAGCGCTTCCATGCCGACGATGTCTTCCGTTTCCGCACTGATCTGCGGCTGATAGAACACGCGCAATTCGCCATTGCCTTCGGCATGGCGCAGCCGTGCTTTCAAAGCCGCGTTCTGCTGCTCTTGCGCGGGGCTTACGTCGTAGACGCGATAGTTGTTGCGACCCAGGCTCTTGGCGGCGTACATCGCCTCGTCCGCATGCTTGAGCAGCGTTTCGGCATCGAGTGCATCTTCTGGGAAATAGCTGATGCCGATGGATGCGGTGACCTGCAATTCCGGACCATCTTCCAGATGCAACGGCGCTTCCATCAGCTGCACGATTTTGTCTGCGACGCGCAGTACATCATCGGTTTTCACGATATGGCGCAGCACGATGATGAATTCATCGCCCGCGTAGCGCGCCACGGTATCCGATGCCCGCACGCTGCTGCGCAATCGCTGCGTCACCGCAACCAGCACCTGATCGCCTACCGCGTGGCCAAGCGTGTCGTTGATGAACTTGAAGCGATCGAGATCCACGAACAGCACCGCGAACGTTTCGCCGGTGCGGTTGGCTTCGCGAATGATGGTGTCGAGACGGTCGTTGAACAGCAGGCGGTTGGGCAAGCCCGTAAGCGCATCCAGCAAGCCTTCAGCGCGGCCCTGCTCGCGCGTGCGGCGCAGTTCCAGCATGTGCGCAAAATGAGCAGCCGCGCAATGCAGAACCGGCTCCACGATGCCTGGTTCGCTGAAGGGGTAACGACTGCCTGCCAGCAAAGCACCCAGCACACTGCTCCGCTCGTCAAGCAACGGCAAGCCAACAAATCCGCGCAAACCCAGCAGACTGATCAGCGGGTCGACCTCAGCCAGTCGCCGCGCGTCCTGAGGATGCATCAGCGTGCGACCGCCAAGCACCAGACGCAACGAACTTTGCAACTGCGGGCCGGGCCAGATTTGTTCCTCGCCGCGCCAGCGCTGCACGATCTGCACCGGTACGCTGCTTTCTTCCGGGCGGGCGGACCAGACGGCCAAGTAATCCAGATCCATTTCATCCAGCAGCAGCCGTGCGGTTTCCGGCAAGCTCGCATCGTCATGCCCGCAGGCGAACAACCGGCCAAGCACAGCCAAGGCTGCCACCGGCCGCACGCTGGCGCTAGCGCTACGGAATACCAGCGCGACCATGTCTCGTCCCTGGTGCTTTATCCGGCGCACACTGGCTTCGCCGATGTCATGGCCGCGAACCGATTTGCGCCGGCAGCCGAGCCAGGACCGATCCGCATCGAACAACGCCTTTTCCAGGCTGACCGTTTCAAAGATCAGTACTTCCGATAGCGGCATGCCAGTCAGCAGACTGTTAGCCAGGCCGCTATGCCTGATGTAAGCGGGGTTGGCCTCCACCACACGCTCGGCGCTGGGATCGGCGATCAACCAATCACCTTCACCGTCTTCAAAAACGAAGCGGTAGTCACTAGCGGCGGAAGGCGCTGCAAAAGCAGGTGCCGGGGAAAGACTGATCACCGGCTCCGACGCAGGCGCGGGCTTGCCGCTGAGCAATTGCTGCCAGCGGGCGATCAGTTCCGTGCCGATCTGCGATGCGTATAGCCAGCTGCCAATGACCGGTGGCAATTGCGTGGGCTTGATCGTCGCATCGTCCACCAACACCGCAATGATCGGCGCATTCGCGCACGGAGGCAGCAGGCGCAACTGCTCGCAAAGCGTGCTGCTGGTGCGTCCGTCGCCGTCGAACACCACCACGATCAATGCCAGGGGTTCGCGACCCTCCAGCAGGATGGCAGCATGGGTGGTGTCGCGTGCGGAATGAATGGTGGGATGTCCTTCGCGATCAAGCACGTCGAACAGCTCGCGACGAAGATCGCGCTGAGAAGCCACCAGCAGAATGCCCGCTTTAAACGTCGAGCCGTTCATAGCAGCCATCGCCCATCACGCAGTCGCGGGCGCTGGATCACATCCGCGGCGCTGCCCAAGCGCACCGCAACATCATCGATGCTCGATACCAGTGTTTGCGGTGCATCAAGCAACACTACCCGGCGCACATGTCCTGCCGGCGCGCGTGCCAGCTGCCGCAGCAAACTGCTATCTGCCGGCAACAACGGCAACGGAAACGGGGAAAGCAGGTAGACGCCAAAATGGATGCTTTGCTGGATATAACGCAACGCGTTGCCCAGGCGCTGGGAACCCGGGATGACCGTATGCGCCTCGCGCAGGTTTTCCATCCCCGTTTCAGGCCGCCAGAGGTAAACCGATTGCCCATGGAGGCGAGCCAAGGCACGGAACTGTTCGATCAGTGCCTTGCTTTCGATGTGCTCAAGCACGACCAACCCACCGGGTGCCGTCAGGATGCGCTCGTAGATGTCGCTGCCGGCAAGCGGCGCGGGAGCCATCAGAGAAGTCATACCGCCCAGAGAGAAGTTGTCGCATGTCCTACGTTACGCAGTCGTACGCGAAGCGCAATAGCCGGAGCGCAGAGGCGTGATCCATACGGCATACCCTGGCGGGAATCTCGCCAATACCCGCCCGCATGGTACGTCTCGCAATCATCGCGGCGGGACGGTATGGTGAAGGTCTCCCGGCCATTCCCAACCGTGACCCATGTTCGAAGGACTCCGCTTCAATCACTGGAAAACGAGCCTGGATGACAGTGGCATCGTTACCCTCACACTAGACCGCGCCCATAGCAGCGTGAACGCCATTTCCCGCGACGTCCTGGATGAACTGGGGCAGATCGTGGAGCGTTTGGCGATCGAAAAACCCACCGGGGTCATCATTCATTCCGCCAAGGCAAATGGCTTCGCCGTGGGTGCGGACATCAAGGAATTTGTTGAATACGCCAAGCACGGCACGGTGCTGGAAAACATCGAGAACGGCCAGCGGGTGTTCGAAGCGCTGGCGCGCCTGCCCTGCCCTACCGTCGCTGTCGTGCACGGCGCCTGCATGGGCGGCGGTACGGAACTGATCCTGGCCTGCCGCCAGCGCATCGCCGCCGATGATGAGAAAACACGGATCGGCCTGCCGGAAGTGATGCTGGGCATCCACCCTGGCTGGGGCGGCTCGGCGCGGTTGCCGCGCCTGATCGGGGCGCCGGAAGCGCTACCCGTCATGTTGACCGGCAAGGCACTCTCCGCGCGCAAAGCCAAGGGCCTGGGTGTCGTCGACCGGCTGGCCCGTCCTGATGAGCTGATGGCCGAAGCCCGGGCCCTGCTCCGCCATCCGCATACCCGCCCGTTCGCGCAGCGCACCACGGCGTGGATTACCAACACCTGGCTGGCCCGCCAGATCCTCGCTCCCATGGTGATCAAGCAGACGGCCGCCAAGGTGCGCAAAGAACACTATCCAGCACCCTTCGCCCTGATCGACGTATGGAAGCGCGGCGGCAACAGTATTCAGCAACGCCTGAAACTCGAAGCTCGCTCTGTTGCCAAGCTGGCGGAAACGTCTACGGCACGCAACCTGATTCGCATCTTCTTCCTGCAGGAGCGCTTGAAAGGCCAAGGCAGCGGCATCGACGCCGGCATTCATCACGTACACGTCGTAGGCGCAGGCGTGATGGGCGGCGATATCGCCGCCTGGGCAGCGTACAAAGGCTTCGATGTGACCTTGCAGGACCGCGACATGAAGTTCATCCAGCCTGCACTGGATCGCGCCCGCGCGCTGTACGAAAAGAAACTGAAAACACCGGAAAAAGCAGAAGAAGTATGCAAACGTCTGCGCGCTGATGTGGAAGGTGCCGGCGTGGCGCAAGCCGATCTGGCCATCGAAGCGATCTTTGAAAACCCCGAGGCGAAAGAGGCGCTTTACGCGACCATCGAGCCGCAGCTGAGCAACAGCAACGGCATCCTTGCCACCAATACGTCATCGATTCCGCTGGACGAGCTACGCAAGAGCCTGCAAGCCCCGCAGCGTTTCCTTGGTCTGCACTTCTTCAATCCGGTAGCGCAAATGCCGCTGGTGGAAGTCGTGCGCCACGATCGTCTCGATCCGGCCATCGAAAAACGCGCGATGGCCTTCTGCAAAGCCTTGGGGAAATTGCCGGTGGCGGTCAAAGGCACCCCAGGCTTTCTAGTGAACCGCATCTTGATGCCTTATCTGCTTGAAGCATTACGCCTGTACAACGAAGGCGTTCCAGGGCCGGTACTCGACAAGGAAGCGAAAGCGTTCGGCATGCCGATGGGCCCGATCGAACTGGCCGATACGGTCGGCCTGGACGTCTGTGCGTCCGTCGGCAAAGAACTGGCGCCATTCCTGGGCCTGGAAGTTCCACCGGGCTTGGAGGAAAAGCTCCAGGCCGGCAAACGTGGCAAGAAGGATGGCCAGGGTTTGTACACCTGGCAGGAAGGCAAACCCCAGAAGCCGCAAGTGGATCCCGATTACACGCCGCCGCCGGATCTGCGCGAGCGCATGATTCTCGCCATGGTGAACGAGGCGATCGCCTGTCTGGGCGATGGGGTAGTGGACGATGCCGATCTGCTCGATGCCGGCGTGATCTTCGGCACCGGCTTTGCCCCGTTCCGCGGCGGCCCGATCCAGTTCGTACGCGATGAAGGCGCCGAGAAAATTCGCCAGCAACTCGAGACATTGGCGAAGCGTTATGGCGAGCGTTTCACGCCGAAGAACGGGTGGGATCATCCGGCATTGAAGTCACAAGCGGAGTTTGAAGTGGCCGCCATCGCCTGAGTGCGGACATTGGGCACAAGCCCAACGTCACCCTCGACCCAACGGAGTTGGGGCCTTCACCCCAACCCACGGTTCACCACATCAAATCATCCGGAATGCCGTCTTCGTCCACACCGGCGGCAGCGGGATCCACCAGCAAGGCCACCAGATGCGGATCGATCCCGCGCACCTGCTCCGCCACCGCCTGCGTTACCAACAGATAGCGCCCCGCGTTCTGCACGAGGCCCAATTTGCCGGCATTGAGGTCGGCAAGCTGAGGCGCATCGACATAAACGCGGCGAATTTTTCCGCCATATTCGAAGTGACGCACCTGATCGCCATCGGCCTTGTTCAACACTTGGCCTTCCAGCAGTTTCTGCACTTTCGCCTTGCGTTCGCGCTTCAGGCGTGCCTGTTCGGCAGCCTCTTGTTCGGCACGCTTGCGCTCCTCGGCCTCCTTATGGGCGCGAATGGCGTACGCCTTGGCCAAGTCGATGTCACCATCCTTCCGCACCGGTTTTGGCGGCTGCGATGGCTTGGCATGTTGGTATGGCTTGCCCTTCGCTGACGAAGCGTGCGGTTTGGGCGCAGGCTGTTGCTGGCGCTTTTCGTCCTTGAGCTGCTTGACGATGCCGCTCTTCAGGAGCTGATCTCGCAATGAATCGACCATGATCGAAATCCGGTGTTACGTGGTGCGTTGTTCAATAGTGTGGCGGCGGCGGTTCGCTGTGCGGATCGGGTGACTGCCCGAGGCGCACGGTCTCCAGTTCGCTGCGCAGTTCGCGTATCAGCCGTTCCAGCGTTGCGATGCGCAGGGATTGGTCAGCGTCCGCCGTCACCAGTGCCTGGACCGCATCATCGATAAAAGCGAGCCGAACTTCCAGCTCTGTAAGGCGCTGCTCGGTTTGGCTCATGACACGCTCGGTCGAGCCACGCTACGACCACGGCCGATACCGTAGTACGCCAAGCCCGCCTCCTCCACCACCGCAGGCTCATACATGTTGCGGCCATCGAACACGACCGGCTCCTTGAGCATCGTACGGATGCGAGCGAAATCGGGGCTTCGGAAGGCCTTCCATTCCGTGATGATGGCCAGCGCATCGGCGCCATCCAGGGTCTGATACGCGTTATCGCACAACACCAGGTCGTTACGTTCGCCATACAAACGGCGCGCTTCGCTGCGTGCCTCCGGATCGAATGCACGCACCTTGGCACCTGCATCCCACAGCGCTTCCATCAGCCGGCGGCTGGAAGCCTCACGCATGTCATCCGTATTGGGCTTGAAAGCCAATCCCCACAGCGCGATCGTTCGCCCGCGAACGTCGCCGTTGAAATGGCGCTGGAGAAAATCGAACAGCTTGACCTTCTGGTCATGATTGACGGCTTCAACCGCCTCGAGCAGGCGTGCGTTATAACCCACTGCCCGCGCCGTACGTTCCAGCGCCTGCACATCTTTCGGAAAGCACGAGCCGCCGTAGCCTGCACCCGGATAGATGAAGTGATAACCGATGCGCGGATCCGAACCGATACCTTGGCGCACCAACTCGATATCGGCACCCACGCGCTCAGCGATATTCGCAATCTCGTTCATGAAGCTGATCTTGGTGGCCAGCATGGCGTTGGCCGCGTACTTGGTGAGCTCGGCCGAGCGCACATCCATCACCACAGTGCGATCGTGACTGCGGTTGAAAGGCGCATAGAGCTTGCGCAGCAGGTTGATAGCACGCTCGCTCGATGTACCGATCACAATGCGGTCAGGGCGCAGGCAATCTTCGACCGCGTCGCCTTCTTTCAGAAATTCCGGATTGGAAGCGACATCGAATTCGACCGCCGCACCGCGCGCCGCAAGTTCGGCGGCCACCGCTTCGTGCACGCGATCCGCCGTGCCGACGGGCACCGTGGATTTGTTGACGATCACGGCATAGCGATCAAGGTTCCGCCCGATGGACCGGGCCACACTCAGTACGTATTGCAGATCGGCACTGCCGTCTTCGTCCGGCGGCGTTCCAACGGCGATAAAGATGATCTGCGCATGCGCAACAGCCATCGCCGCATCCGTCGTGAAAACGAGCTGCCCATTGGCATGATTGCGCCGCACGATCGGCTCGAGGCCCGGTTCAAAAATAGGTATCTCGCCACGGCCAAGGCGAGCAACTTTGTTCTCATCGATATCTACACAAACGATATGGTTACCCATCTCGGCCAGGCAGGCCCCCGTAACCAGACCTACATAGCCAGTACCAAAAATGGTGACTTTCATCGTGGGGGATTAGTGCCTTGTTGGGGGCGTCGATTCTAACAGTGTCAAAAGAAACGCCTATGTCAACGACACAGGCGCCAGCTTGAACCGATGCAAAACGAACGGGGCGCGAATCATCGCGCCCCGCTCTCATACTTTGCGTTGTAGCCGAGGCAATTACTTGCCAGCGCCACCTTCGCCGCCGTCCTGCGCAGCAGCGCCGGCCGGCGTCGGGCCTGTGCTCACCAGGGTCACGTCGAAGATCAGCGTGGCGTTCGGCGGGAACGGACGATTCGGTTCCGCACCATAAGCCAGATTCGGCGGGATGAAGAACTTGTAGTGGCCGCCCACCTGCATCAGCTGCAGACCTTCGCGGAAGCCCGGAATCACGCGGGCCAGCGGGATCGCGGTCGGCCCCGGCGGATTGTTCTTTTCGGAACTGTCGAACACTTCGCCATTTACGAAAGTGCCCTTGTAGTTCACCTTCACCGTGTCATTCGGACCCGGACGGGCGCCAGTGCCCTGGGTGATCACCTGATACTGCAGACCGGAGGCCGTGGTCTTCACGCCGGCGGCGCTCTTGTTCTTGGCAAGGAACGCTTCGCCTTCGGTCTTGTTCTTGGCCGACAGCGCGTCGAATTCCTGCTTGCCCTTGGCTTCTGCCTGCGCGATGAAGCCCTTCCACACGGTGGATGCTTCGGTTTCGGACATGCTCGGCTTCTGTCCGCTGAGCGCGGCGGTCACTGCACGACCCACCGCTGCCGGGTCCACCAGTTCGCGCATCGGGCCCGGAATCTGGCCGGCCAACTGATAGCCCATGATTTCACTGGCTTTGGCCTTGTCGACGGTACCGGTTGCTGCGGTGCTGGACGTCTGGGCCTGCGCGCCAGCGGCGGTCATGCCCAGCGCAACGGCCAGCGCGGCCGCCGTCAGCGTGGGTCGCAGAAAATGCTTCATTAGGAACTCCCTAGTCATGGATATGCCGGCGTGCCGCGCCGGACCTCCCCCCAAATGGAGGCTGGCCACGCATTGTGCTGTGTCCAGTCCGGTCTTGGCAACGACGATTCGCAGTGGACCGCCCTGCCCTGGAAAAGTTCAGGGTCGCAATTGTGCGCAGCGCCTCATTCAGCTGGTTTCGTTAGGGGGAGATGAGGGCTTTTCCAGCGTTTCCCGCAATGCAGCCTGCAATCTCGCATGCACTTTGACCAGGCCGCGCCAAAGAATGATGGCGAAAATCACGCACACTGCAATCAGAGAAAGTGCTACACCACGCGGCGGCAAAATCGTTGATCCCAATACGCCAACCAGCAAGGCAAGCACCAGCAACGTTGCCAGTGGAATGATTTTCGCAAGAACCTGCCGAATGGCGTGCGTATAGGCTCCCGCGAAACGCTCGCGTATGCCCAGTTCCGCAAGCAGCATGCCCAAGGCTTCAGCCTTGCGGTACACCGCAATCAACAATGGCAGCGATACAAACAGCGCGCATGCCCAGATCACAGAATGGCGCATGTCGCGACTCAAACCCCAGCGCTCGAACCAAGCAGCATTGTGCGCATTGACGTAGGCACCGATCACGAACAACGTCACGACGAGCGCGATATTCACCGCAATGTGCCACAGCAGTCGGCGAAACATATGCGCAATGACCGCGTTTTCGTCGACGGGCCTCAAATTCTCCAACCAGCCGCTGTAGCTGGTGATCACCAGCCGCAAGGAACGCGGCACCACGCGCCTGCCCGCCTTGGCCAGCAGCTCGGCCGAGCGCAGCAAGTACGGCGAAGCCACCATGCAGATCAAAGCCGCCGCTACCGCGGTGGGATAGATGAAATTGTCCACCGCATGCAAGGTCAGCCCAAGCGTGGCGATCACGAATGAGAACTCGCCGATCTGCGCCATGCAAAGGCCCGCACGCAGCGATGTGCGCAGATCGTGGCCGATAAAAAACATGCCGGCGCTGCACGCTAGGCTTTTACCAAGCATCACCGTGAAGGCGATGGCCACGGCAGGCAAGGCGTACTGCATGAGCAAGGAGGGATCGATCTTCAAACCGATCGCAACGAAAAACAGCGCCGCAAACATGTCGCGCAACGGCTCGACCAGATGCACGACACGCGCTGCGCTGCGTGCTTCAGCCACCACTGCGCCGGCCAGAAATGCGCCAAGCGCCACACTGAAACCCAGCCACGCGGCAAGCAGGCTGGTACCGAAACAGATACCGAGCACACTTACCAGCAAGGTTTCGTCACGATCGAAATGCGCCACGTAATCCACCAACCGCGGCACCAACAACAACCCCACGATCATACCGGCCACGACAAATAAACCGAGATGCCCGACGACGGTGAAAGCCGTGCCTGTCTCGACCGTACCGCTGATGGCGATTGCAGTGAGTAAGGTGAGTAGCACGATGGTGAGCATGTCCTCGGCCACCAGCATGCCGATCACCAGGCGCGCGAACGGCCATTGACGCAAACCCGTTTCTTCCAACGCGCGCATGGCCACCATGGTGGAGGACAGCGCCACGATAGCTCCCAGGAACAAGGCATTGCGGCCACCCCAACCAAACAGCAGACCCAGCTGATAGCCAAGCCACAGCATGAAGCCCACTTCGATCACGGTCACCAGCAAGACGCCCCCACCCACCTGGCGTAGCTTGCGTACGCTGAATTCGAGCCCCAGCGTGAACATCAGCAGCACGACGCCAAGGTTGGAGATGTCGGTAATGGCGCGTGCATCAGCCACGAGCACGCCAGGCGTATGCGGACCGATCACAATGCCCGCGAGGATGTAACCCGGAAGCACGGGCAATCGCAGTCGCTGGAACAGGATCGTCGTGGCGCCAGCCACGAGCATCACCAGCGCGAGGTCGCGAATGAAACCGATATCGTGCATGCGGCGCTCATGAAATGTCTCAAGCACAGCTTAACCTGATGCAATGCTTTCGCTTGCGCTCGCATGCGCCGGCGAACGCTTCACTTGCTATGAACTTTTTTCTAAAAATCGCTTGACGGAATTCAGAACCCAGCCTATTCTTTCGGGCTTCCAGCGGCGGGGCCATAGCTCAGCTGGGAGAGCGCCTGCATGGCATGCAGGAGGTCGGCGGTTCGATCCCGCCTGGCTCCACCAACACATACGTCCCCATCGTCTAGAGGCCTAGGACATCACCCTTTCACGGTGGCGACCGGGGTTCGAATCCCCGTGGGGACGCCATTTCACCTAAACATCGGGCGAAATGGAAAAGGACTTAGTGCGTTGGTTGTTAGTGAGTTGTCGCTGGTTGCTGTACAACGTGGAGCGGTAGTTCAGTCGGTTAGAATGCTGGCCTGTCACGCCGGAGGTCGCGGGTTCGAGTCCCGTCCGCTCCGCCATTTCCAAGAAGCCCGCGCGATGCGGGTTTTTTGTTGTCCGTAGCATCGTGATGCCGGGATTCGCTCACCCGACTTACGCGCGCTCCAGCGTTCCCGCCGAATGGCCCTGCTCGGCCAGATATTCAAGCCAACGCGTGAGAAACGTGTTCATCTGCAGGCGGTGCTGAAACACCGAATGCGCTGGTGGAAAGGGGCCAAGTACCTGCCACAAGTGGCGGCCGGGATGGCAGTGCAAGGCTTCGGCAACGTGCGCATCGCTGTACATGCGCAACTGTGCCGATGGCGAACGGCGCCCAGTCTGCGTGTCGACAAACCCATAGGTGAGCTCAAGCTCCAGCGTGTACGGATGGCGCTCCTGCAGCACCAGATGGACCGGCAAGCCGTCATCGACATCCGAGACGTAATCGCCCAGCTCCAGCTGCTGCGGTGCGAACAGGCGCGTCAGCCGATGATAATTTTCGGCATAGAGCCCCATCAGGAACTCGAAGCGTCCTGGCAGCAAGGCGGTGCGGCGGTCAAGTACGGCACTCATGAAATTGGGGTCACCTCAGTCAGTACATCGCTTTTTCGATACCGAATTGATCAAGGATTTTGCTCGCAATCTCCTCGATCGAAACGTGCGTGGTGTTGAGATACGGAATACCCGCCTGGCGCATCAGCCGGTCCGCCTGCTCCAGTTCCCAGCGACATTGCTTCAGCGTGGCATACCGGCTGCCCGGGCGCCGCTCTTCGCGAATCTGCGCCAGACGCTGTGCTTCGATGGTGAGGCCGAACAGGCGGTGCTTATTGGTACGCAGGCGGGCCGGGAGCTCCAGCTTATCCAGATCGTCCTCGGTCAGGGGATAGTTGGCGGCGCAGACACCGTAATGCAAGGCCATGTATAGACACGTTGGCGTCTTGCCTGAGCGCGACACGCCAACCAAGATCAGGTCCGCCTGGGCATAGTCCACCGCCATGCCGTCGTCATGGCTGAGGGCATAATTGGTGGCGTTGATGCGTGCCTCATATTTGGCGGAATCCACCAGGCCGTGCGAACGGTTCACGGCGCCCGAATGCCGGGTTCCCAGCTCATCCTCCAGTGGACCGATAAACGGCGCGAATACATCCAGCATCAGCGCGCCGCTGGTCGCCACGATCTCGCATAGCGCAGGATCGGCCATGGTGTTGACCACGATCGGCCGATGCCCGCTCTGCGCATACCGCGTCTTGATACGCAGCGCGGCATTCTCCGCTTTCTGGGGAGTGTCAATGAACGGCAAGCGGTGCTTTTCGAATTGCACCCCCTCGAATTGAGCAAGAATGCTGTTTCCGATCGTCTCGGCCGTAATACCAGTGGAATCTGAAATGAAAAAAACCGAGCGTTGCATGCGTTTTCCATGGGCAGGATGAATCGCTGATTGGCACCTTAACCCAAGCACGAAGCCTTGTCGTTGCTTGACTTTTATCTGACTGGTATGCAGGTGGCGCGCCACATAATCGCAATGGTCTTCTTGTGCCTCGCACCATCGGCAGCGGACAATACCAGTCTTATGCGACCGGTTTTACCCGGTATGGCTGCCTGCTTTTTCCATTGAAGCTCTGAGGAGATCCCCTTGAACGATCTGGTGCTTTGGCTCGACCAACTGCGCATGACCGACCTTGGCAAAGTCGGCGGCAAGAATGCGTCGCTTGGCGAGATGATCGGCAACCTGGCTCAGCTGGGGGTATCGGTACCCGGCGGTTTCGCCACCACGGCTCAAGCCTTTCAGCAGTATCTCGAAAAGAGCGGCCTGTCCAAGCGCATCGCCGACCGCCTGGCCACCTTGGACGTCGATGACGTCGATGCCTTGGTCGCCGGGGGCAAGGAAATCCGCGGCTGGATCGTCGATACCGCCCTGCCCGCCGAACTCGAGCAAGCCATCCGCAACGCGTACATCAAGCTATGCAAGGACGCAGGCGCCGACGATATCGCCGTGGCCGTGCGTTCTTCCGCCACCGCCGAGGACTTGCCGGATGCCTCTTTCGCCGGCCAGCAGGAAACCTTCCTCAACGTCGTCGGTATCGATGACGTATTGCATAAAGTGAAGGAAGTCTTCGCCTCGCTGTACAACGACCGTGCCATCGCCTACCGCGTGCACCAGGGCTTCAAGCACGAAGACGTATTTCTCTCCGCCGGCGTGCAGTTGATGGTGCGCTCGGATGTGGGCGCCTCCGGCGTGCTCTTTACGCTCGACACTGAATCAGGCTTCCGCGAGGTGGTGTTCGTCACCGGCAGCTACGGCCTGGGCGAAATGGTGGTGCAAGGGGCCGTCAACCCCGATGAGTTCTACGTCTTCAAGCCCACGCTGAAGGCCGGCAAGCCGGCCGTCTTGCGCCGCAGTCTCGGCGCCAAGCAGCAGCGCATGGTGTATTCGAACAAACCGGGCGAGCGCGTGCGCATTGAAGAAACGCCGGCCGCCGATCGCAACCGTTTCTGTATCAGCGACGAAGACGTGCAGGAACTGGCCAAGCAGGCACTGGTGATCGAACAGCACTACAAGCGACCGATGGACATCGAATGGGCGAAGGACGGCAACACCGGCAAGCTGTACATCGTGCAGGCGCGCCCGGAAACGGTGAAGTCGCGTGCGCATGCCATGCAGCTTGAGCGCTTCCACCTCAATGAAAAAGGCAAGGTGCTGGCCGAAGGTCGCGCCATCGGCCAGAAGATCGGTAGCGGCAAAGCGCGTGTCATCCGCTCGCTGGCGGATATGAACAAAGTGCAGCAAGGCGATGTGCTGGTCGCAGACATGACCGACCCGGATTGGGAGCCGGTAATGAAGCGCGCCTCGGCCATCGTCACCAATCGCGGCGGCCGCACGTGTCATGCCGCAATCATTGCGCGCGAATTGGGCGTGCCTGCCGTGGTTGGCACCGGCCATGCGCTCGATACGATTCCCGATGGTCACGACGTCACCGTTTCGTGCGCTGAAGGTGACACCGGCCTGATCTACGAGGGCCAGCTCAAGTTCGATCGCGTTACCGCCGATCTTGGCGCCATGCCCGAAGCACCACTCAAGATCATGATGAACGTCGCCAACCCCGAGCGCGCGTTCGACTTCGGCATGTTGCCCAATGCAGGCATCGGCTTGGCACGCTTGGAAATGATCATCGCCAGCCATATCGGCGTGCACCCGAAGTCGCTGCTGGAATACAACAAGCAAGATCCGGAAACCAAGGCCAAGATCGATGCGCGCATTGCCGGCTACAAAGATCCGGTGAGTTTCTATGTCGATCGCCTTGCCGAAGGCATCGCCACCATTGCCGCGTCGGTGTATCCCAAGCCAGTGATCGTGCGCCTGTCGGATTTCAAATCGAACGAATACGCCAACCTGCTCGGCGGTCAGCGCTACGAGCCGCATGAAGAAAACCCGATGATCGGCTACCGCGGCGCCAGTCGTTACGTCGATGCCGGCTTTACCGAATCGTTCGGCCTGGAATGCAAAGCCGTCAAGCACGTACGTGAAGTGATGGGGCTCACCAATGTTTGGGTGATGATCCCCTTCGTGCGCACGCTCGATGAAGGCCGCAAAGTGGTTGAGGTTTTGGCCAAGAACGGCCTCAAACAGGGTGAGCACGAGCTCAAGGTCATCATGATGTGCGAGCTGCCGTCGAACGCTCTCCTCGCGGATGAATTCCTCGATATTTTCGACGGCTTCTCGATCGGCTCGAACGATCTCACCCAGCTCACGCTCGGCCTGGATCGCGATTCCAGCGTGGTCGCGCATCTGTTCGACGAACGCGATCCGGCGGTGAAGAAGCTGCTGGCGATGGCGATCAAGACGGCGCGTGCGCGTGGCAAATACGTGGGCATTTGCGGCCAAGGACCGTCGGACCATCCAGATCTGGCCGAATGGCTGATGGATCAGGGCATCGAGTCCGTATCGCTCAATCCCGACACCGTGGTGGACACCTGGTTGCGGCTGGCGAAAAAGAAGGCCGCGGCGTAAGCCAGGCGACGGGGCGATGGTGACATCGCCCCGTTGCTTTTTCGAAACGACGGAAACTCCGACGACAAACTAGGTGTCCATCCTGCTGGAGTGCCATTCCGGCCAGCCAAGGGGTGTGCCATGCGCCAGATGTTGTCCTTCCTTTCCAGGAACAAAGGCTTCTTCATCTTCATGCTCGGGATGCTGATGTTCCGCAGCGCCCTTGCCGACTGGAATGATGTACCTACCGGCTCGATGCAGCCCACGATCCAGATCGGCGATCGCATCCTCGTCGATAAAGCGGCTTACGACATCCGCGTACCGTTTACCCACTTTTCGCTTATCCACCTGGCAGATCCCCAGCGCGGCGACATCGTCGTGCTCGATTCGCATGCGGCGAACGAGAAACTAGTGAAACGTGTGGTTGGTGTTCCCGGCGATGTCATCGCCATGCGCGATAACGTGCTCTACGTGAACGGCAGCGCTGCCCGCTATGCGCCCGCCACCGTCGCCGGCATCCACGATGATTTGCAGGACCCGGCCCGCTACGAAGTGGAGCGAGTGGGCGGCATGCAACACCTGGTCCGGCTTTCGCTCTATCGCCCTAGCGGGGCACGTGACTTTGGCCCCGTCACCGTGCCCGCCGGCGAGTACCTTTTGCTAGGCGACAATCGCGACAACAGCATGGACTCGCGCTACTTCGGGTTCTTCCCGCGCACCGAGATTGTCGGCCGTTCCCGTTACGTAGCGCTATCTCTGGACCCCGACCGCCACTACCTGCCCCGTGTGCGGCGGCTGGGAGCGCCACTGGATGGCATGGCCACCTCCGCCCGGTAACTCGGCATCGGCAGTTGTCACCGCGACGGCCAACCCGTATCATGTCCGGCTCGTGCGACCAGCGACGCACCCTTTCGGAGAGGTGGCAGAGTGGTCGAATGTACCTGACTCGAAATCAGGCGTACGTGTAAGCGTACCGTGGGTTCGAATCCCACCCTCTCCGCCAGTTACAAAAAAACGCCCCTTGTGGGCGTTTTTTTGTGGCGGATGTTCGCGGCTTGTCGGCGCACGCCATGTAAACACCCGTCACCAGATTTTTTGCACCCCACACGCACATCCGTCATGCTTCGCGCACCCACTCGGCGGACGCCCATGATCGAATTCGGACACGGAACCCATGTCGGTTTGCGCCGCACGCGCAACGAAGACACCTACTATGCCGACGCATCGCTTGGCCTGTTTCTGGTCGCTGATGGCATGGGCGGGCATCAGCATGGCGAAGTGGCCTCGGCGATGGCGCGCGATGCGATCGTGGGCTCGGTGCGCAAGGGGAAATCATTGGCCGAAGCCGTGCATGGCGCGGCGGCACGATTGCTGGAGCATGCGCAACGCTACGACGATGCGCTACCGATGGGCACCACCGTGGCGGCCATCCGCATTACCGAGCAGGACTACGAAGTGGTCTGGGTGGGCGACAGCCGCATCTATCAGTGGAAAAACGGCTTACGTCAGATCAGTCACGATCATTCGCTCGTGCAGCGATTGGTGGAAACCGGCGCCATCGATGAGGCACAAGCCAAGCGCCATCCCCAGCGCAATATCCTTACGCAGGCCCTGGGCATCACCGCGTTAGAGCAATTGCATATCAGCATGGCGAAGGGAACGCTCGAACCGGGCATGAGCTTTCTGGCATGCAGCGATGGGCTGACCGAGGAAGTGAGCGATAGTCGCATTGCCGAGATCATCGGCCGGCGTGACCTCGCCGCACAGGAGTGCCTCGATCACTTGCTGCTCGCCGCACTCGAAGGCGGCGGCAGCGACAACATTACGGCGATCCTGGCGCGCATTCACTAGGTTCAAAAGAGCCTTCAGGCCATCACGCTTCCGCTTCCTGCTTACGCCATATCGACTGGCCACCTGCGCTCTTGTCCAGCGCATCCAGCCGCTTCAAATGCGCACTGAGTTCTTCTTCGCTGGCACGCAGCACGCGCGGCCGGCGCGCTAAAACCAACGGCGTAACGACGGTGTGGACACCCGTGGTTTCCGTGCCGCCTTCGAAACCAAGATCCAGCACCACCTGGCCTGACGTCATTGCAAGATAGACGTCCGCCAGCAGCTGTGCGTCGATCAAGCCACCGTGCAGATCGCGCGCGGAGTTATCGACACCCAGGCGTTTACACAGCGCATCCAGGCTATTGCGCTGGCCAGGATAGCGCTCGCGTGCCATCAACAGTGTGTCGAGCACGTTCCAACGATCGGCAATAGCGCCGTAATGCGCCCCCGCGCGCGCCAGTTCGGCGTTGAGGAAGCCAACGTCGAACGCTGCGTTGTGGATGATCAGTTCGGCGCCGTCGATGAAAGCCAGAAACTCATCCACGATTTCATGGAAGCGCGGCTTGTCGAGCAGGAATTCATCTTCAATGCCGGTAACGGCACGCGCGCCTTCGTCGATGGCGCGCTCGGGGTTGAGGTAGGTCTGGTAATGCCGCCCGGTAAGCCTGCGCTCCACCATTTCCACGCAGGCGATTTCGATCAGGCGATGGCCCTGGCGAACTTCAAGGCCAGTGGTTTCCGTGTCGAGAACGATCTGTCTCATGCCGATTTCCGAAAGAGTTCTGCTTGTTGTCGCGCAGCTTGATCCACGCGCTCGTTTTCATCGTGTCCGCTATGGCCGCGCACCCATTCCCAGCGAATCTTGTGCGGAGCGGCAGCGGTCGAAAGCCGCTGCCAGAGATCCTGATTTTTTACCGGCTTTTTGTCGGCGGTGCGCCAGCCGTTGCTGATCCAGCGCGGCACCCATTCCTCAATGCCCTGCATGACGTAGCGGGAATCCGTCGTCAGCACGACTTGGCACGGACGTTTGAGCGCTTCCAGAGCTTGTATGGCCGCCAGCAACTCCATGCGGTTGTTGGTGGTTTGCGCCTCGCCGCCGCTGAGCAAACGCTCGGTACCTTTGGCTCTCAACAGAGCCGCCCACCCTCCCGGGCCAGGATTGCCGAGGCACGCGCCATCGGTAAACGCTTCCACTTCCGCCACTCGTTCCGCTCCGTTGTTTTTTCGTATTGATAGTCGTGTGTTGTCAGCTTACAGAGCTACGTCGCGCACCTGGCGCCAAGCCGGCTCGCACGGGCGCGGCAACGGGCTTGGGCCGCAGTCGCGTTGGCGCGCTGGCAGGCCCCCTCTTACGCGCCACCAGCACGTACCCTCCCCCTAACCAACTATGCGCCCCGCCGGGAACGGCCGAGGCGAGCGGCAGCCATTGACCCACACGCTGTACCCGCTCCACTTGCACTTCCGCTCGGCGCAAGCGCGCAGCCAATTGCATGGGCGATCGAGCGTGCGCGGTGCTGCCGCGCGTCCGCCAGAGCCACCAGGGGGTCCAACCGCTGAGCGGGCTGACACCCGTCAGCACCAGCAAACCGCCCGGCGCCAGCACGCGCACGATCTCATCCAGCGACAACGGCGCCAGTTCCAGGGCGTGGCGCAGCAGAATGAGGTCGAAAACACCGTCCGCGAACGGCAGGGGCTCATCGGCACGGGCGCAGACATCGCCGCGGAAACGGCCCTCGGCTAGGCGCAGGGTGACCCACTGTCCCAGATAAGGAGGGTTGGGTGGCATGTCGCCTTCAGCGGCCGAGAGCAGCAGCGCACGGGTGCCGGCGCAACGGCGGACATCCGGCATATAGGCCACCATTTCATCAGCCAGCAGACCACGCATGGGCGCACTGGCGTAAATATCGTCGGCGCGCTGTGGCATCTAGGGGAGGCCTGTCAAAAGCATGGGCAGAGTTTAGCGGCTGGCTTTACAAAGACGAACCATGGCCCAACCGCTTTCGCATGATATTTCGATTAACGCCTATCTAACGATCCACATGCCTCCGGGCGATATAGTCGACGGTCTCGCGCATGCCAGGACGCCTGCGCCAGTCGATACGAAGGATGCGCTGGTTTGACGCCCGTGGAAGGACCTCATGTCCACCCGACAAAGGCCAGCGCAACAGAGCGGAGAACGCCCTTGCACGTCGTACCGTTACCGGCGCTTGCCGACAACTATATCTGGCTGCTGCACGATGACAGCGGTCAAGCCATCGTCGTGGATCCCGGTGAAGCGCAACCGGTGGAAGAAGCCCTGCGCGCGCGCAAGCTCAAGCTGTGCGCGATTCTGCTAACCCATCACCATAACGACCACATCGGTGGTGCTGCGGCCCTGAGCGCAGCCCATGGCGCAGCCATTTACGCGCCTGAGGATGAGCGCATCGCAGTGGCCAATCATCGCGTACGTGATGGCGAGACGCTGGTGCTCACCCAGCCTGCCGCGCGTTTTCAGATCATCGCGGTACCGGGGCACACGCTCAGTCATATTGTGTACTCCGGTGAAGGTCTGCTGTTGTGCGGCGATACGTTATTCAGTCTCGGCTGTGGCCGTCTGTTTGAAGGCACGCCGGCGCAAATGCTTTCGTCATTGCAACGCTTAGCCTCGTTGCCTGGTGATCTGCTGGTTTGCTGTGGCCACGAATACACGGTTGCGAACGGACGCTTCGCGCAAACGGTGGAGCCCGGCAACGCGGCGCTCAAACAGCGGCTGGATGAGGTTGCAAACCTGCGCGCGAAGCGGCAGCCCAGCGTACCGGCAACGTTATCGAGCGAACTTGCCTGCAATCCCTTCCTGCGCGTGAACAGCGCCGATGTGATCGCCTGGTGCCGCCGACACGGCGCCGCCAATGACGACCCCGTCGCCCGCTTCGCAGCGCTGCGCTCCGCCAAAGATGGGTTTCAGGCATGAGCTACGCACGACGACTTCTGCCGGTTGCCTTGACCTCCTTGTTGGCAGCGTGTGCTACGCCACCTGCGAACAAACCGACGGCACCTGCGCCCGCTACGATTACCCCTGCACCCAGCCCGGCACCCGCTACGCCATCGCCCGCCCCGCAGGCATCCCCTTCTCCGGCCACACCTGAAGAAACAAGCGCCGATGTATGGGACAAGCTGCGCAACAGCTTTGCCATGGCCGATTGCGATGCCGACCCGCAGATCATGGTGTGGGCACATCGCTATACGCAAAACCCGCAGCGTTTCGAGCAGCAAATGAGCGATGCCCTTCCGCGCATCGTCTACGTGCAACAAGCCGCAGAAAAACATGACGTGGCCGGCGAGTTCGTGCTGCTGCCATGGGTGGAAAGCGAGTATCGCCCCGTGCCAGGCCATCGCAATCTTCCCGCAGGCATGTGGCAACTCGTGCAAAGCACGGCTCGGGTGATGGGCCTGCATGTGGACCATGGCTACGACGGACGCCTGGATACGTCTGCCGCGACGGACAGCGTGATGCGCTTGCTGCGTGACTATCACGACGAGCTGCATGATTGGCGCTTGGTCGACTATGCATTCAACCGCGGCGAATACGGTGTGCAGCGGATGGTGCAGCAACATGGTGTGCCACCAGACGAACCGGCCATTCCCAAATGGCCGGTGCCCAAGGTAACCCGGGAACATCTCACCAAGCTGCTGGCGATCTCCTGCGTGGTGCGCGATCCGGCGCGTTTCAACGTGGAACTGCCCACACTTCCCGCCGATCAACACCTGGAAACGGTGCAGATTAAGCACGACATGACCCTGTCTTCCGCAGCCGGCCATGCCGGCATGGAAACCGACGACTTGAAACGGCTGAATCCCGCCCTGCAAGGCAATTTTCTGAGTTCAGATACGCCCGGGCATTTATTGATGCCGCGCCGCAATGCGGAGCTGTTGCGCAATGCGATGCAAATTGCCGACGCGCAAGACATGGTCGCCAGCGCCTCCCCCAATACGCCACTGCCGGCGATGTATGCCGACAAGCCTGGTCAAACCACACAAAATGAAACAGCGCGCCACGCCAGAACGCACGTGGTGAAATCCGGTGAAAGCCTTTGGCAGATCGCGCGCAATTATTCGATCAGCGTCAACACGCTCGAACGACTGAACCATCTGCACGGCACGCCGCTCAAGCCGGGACAAGTGCTCAAGCTCGACGCGGGTAGTCACTAAACCGCGAGGATGATGCACTGCTTGCCACTGTCAAGCGACACGTAGCACACGACCAAGCGAGCCTCGCGTTCTTCCTTTCAAAGTTGAGTGCATAAAAAAAGCAGCTCCTTCGAGCCGCTTTTTTTGGCATGTACGCTGATGCGTTACATGCGGTCCTTGGCAATCTCGATCTTGGTTTTCGCCTTGAGCATATCGACGAAACCCTGAGTTTCCACGCCACCGTAAGCCTGCACCATCTGGCGATAAAGCTGCTGGCGGTCATCGGCAGTCAGCTTGGAAAGATCACCAGCCTCGACCTTTTCGACAGCCAGCACGGCGTACGAACCATGGTCCAGCGCAACGCTAGCGTACTGTGGCTTGCCATCGGCCACGGGATGCGGTGTCTTGAATGCCTGGGTCAATACCGGTTGCGGCACATTCGGGCTCTGCTGAGCTTGCTGGACGCGCTGCACCTGGTTCGCAGTTTGCAAATCAGCATGTTCGGCACCAGCGACGGCGACAATATCCTCGCCCTTGCTCAAGCGCTGCACCAGCACGTCCGCCTTTTGGCGTGCGGCCTCGGCAATGCGCTGATCGAGAATCTTCTGCACGATCGCATCATGCACTTCAGCAATCGGCTTGGCCGAGGCAGGCACGTGTTTGTCGACACGCACGACCACCGAATCACTCTTGTCGAGGTTGACCAAAGGCGAATTGTTGCCTGATGCGAGCACGTCGTTGGAAAACGCCGCGGCAATCACTTTCGGATTCGCAGCGATACCTTGCCCGCCTTCGCGGCTGAACAGCGGTATTTGCTTGATCTCCAGATGCAAAGCCTGCGCAGCCGGTTCCAGTGAGCCGGGATTCTGCGAGGTGAGATCGGTCATCTTGCCGGCGGTTTCGTTGTAGACGCGGTCGCGCTCGCCGGTAGTGGCTTCCTTCAGCAGCTGGTCGCGCACCTGTTCGAACGGCTTGGTCTGGCCGCTGCGAACGTCGCGCAGGTAGATGATGTGGTAGCCCTCGTCGGACAGCACGGGCTTGGAAATCTGCCCCTTCTGCATCGCAAACATGGCAGCGTCGAAAGCGGGATTGGTGACGCCTTTCTGCAGCCAGCCCAGGTCACCGCCTTGCAACTTCGAACCGAGGTCGTCCGAATCCTGTTGTGCCAGTTTCGCGAAGTTGGCAGGCGTGGCTTCGGACTCGATTTTTTCCGCCTTCTCCAACGCTGCTTTCTGCTGCGCAGGTGTGGCGTTCTTCGGCACATTGATCAGGATGTGCGAGACCTCGCGCTCTTCGGGCATGCCGAAACGTGAAAGCTCCGCCTGATAGCGCTTCTTCAGCTCTTCATCGGTGGGTTGCGTATCAGCTTTCAGATCCGCACCGTTCACCTCGATGTACTTCAGCGACACCTGTTCCGGATTCATGAAATCCGCCTGGTGTGCTTTGTAGTAATCCTGTACCTGCGCATCCGTGACCTGGCTATCCGCAGGTGTGGGACGCGGCAGCACGAAATAGCGAATGTTACGACGCTGCAGTTTGACGTCCAGGTAGCGATCGACGTCGGCAGGCGTGATGATGGTGCTGCCGCTGATGGCATCCGGCAGCAAGCTGCCTTCCAGTGAGCTACGGACGTTGGCCTGATACATCTCCGGCGTCATGCCGGCACCCGCCAATTGCGCGCGGTACATGTCAGCATTGAACTTGCCATCCACCTGGAAAGCCGGCATGGAAGCGATAGTGTCGCGTAGCGCCTGATCGGAGACGCGCATGCCGAGGTCTTCATTGGCTTGCAGCAGCAACTGCTGCCCGACCAGTTCGTCCAGGATCTGCTGCTTGAATTCGGGCTTGTCGAACACGGTCGGGTCGAAGTGATCGCCCAGTTGCGCGCGCTGCTGCTGACGGAGGCGGTTGACCGTGTCCTGGAACTGCTGTTGGCTGACTTCGCGCTTGCCGACTTTGGCAACAAAGGTTTCAACGTGTGAGTTGAAGTAGCCTTCGATACCGAAGAATGACATGGCGAATACGGCAACACCCAGCACGATGATGGCCGGCCATCCTTGCATCTTGTCGCGTAGTGACTGCAGCATGGATTCTTCCCGCGATGATGATGTTTGCGCGTCGCCGCGCGTGACCTAAACAACAAGGGCGCCACGGGGGCGCCCTTGCAAACCGTGGCGGAGCGGACGGGACTCGAACCCGCGACCTCCGGCGTGACAGGCCAGCATTCTAACCGACTGAACTACCGCTCCACGTTTTTACTGGTGGGTGCTGTAGGGATCGAACCTACGACCCTCGCCTTGTAAGGGCGACGCTCTACCGCTGAGCTAAGCACCCGGACCCTAGCGGGCCGCTTAGTTTAGGGCGTCCTTGAGCGTCTTGCCAGCCTTGAATGCTGGAACCTTGGACGCCGCGATCTTGATCTCTTCGTTCGTACGCGGATTGCGGCCGGTACGGGCAGCACGGCTGCGTACGGTGAAGGTACCAAAGCCGACGACCGCGACGTCGTCACCGTTTTGCAGCGCCTTCTGCACGGTCTCGAAGAACGCTTCGAGTGCACGGCCCGCATCGGCCTTGGTCAGTTCGGCCTTTTCGGCGACGGCATTGATCAGATCGGTTTTGTTCATTGAGTTACTCCCTTAAACAGGTATACGGCCCGCGGAAAGATTGGGACTTGAGGACTTGGCGGGAAAGAGTCGGATTCGTGCTGGGCGCTGCCACGCAGACCCGCATCACTGTGCGTCGGGTGGGACGTCAGGATGAGGTGAGACTTTATACCAGCGCCCCCAAGGGTCCGCAATACAAGCAATACCAACACATTGCGGATATTCAGCAGCGGCATTTACGCACACCGAAATGCTATGCAAAAGCAATCAGGCTGTGCTATGTCGCGATGCAAAACGGGCGACACGTGAAACGTGTCGCCCTTTGCAGAACAGTTTGGAAACGAAGAAATATCAGTGCGGACGCACAGGGTTTTCAGCACCGTCCTCGTGCGGCACCGTTTCCGTGGCAGTACCCGCTTCGGCAGGTTCTTTGGCCGGCAGCGGTTGCAGCGGATGCTCCAGCGCAATGTCGAGCACTTCGTCGATCCAGCGTACGGGATGAATGTCCAACGAGCCGGTGATGTTTTCCGGAATGTCCGCAAGATCCTTGCGGTTCTCATCCGGAATGATCACGGTAGTGATACCGCCGCGATGCGCCGCCAGCAATTTTTCCTTCAGGCCGCCGATCGGCAGCACGCGACCACGCAGGGTAATTTCACCGGTCATCGCCACTTCGGAACGCACTGGTACCTTGGTTAACGCCGATACGAGCGCCGTGCACATCGCGATGCCTGCACTCGGACCATCCTTCGGCGTGGCGCCTTCCGGTACATGGATATGCAGATCGAATTTCTCATGGAAATCCGGATCGATGCCGAGCTGGTTGGCACGCGCGCGCACTACCGATAGCGCCGCCTGGATGGACTCTTTCATAACGTCACCCAGCTGGCCAGTATGCACCTGACGTCCCTTGCCCGGCACGATCGATGCTTCGATGCTGAGCAAGTCACCACCCACCTGCGTCCATGCAAGACCGGTGACGAGGCCGATCTCGTTTTGCTGTTCCTTGCGGCCAAAGTCAAAGCGACGTACGCCGAGATACTTCTCGAGATTGTCGGAATTCACCTTGACCTTGCCGGACGATGCCTTGGTCGACTTCTTCGCCTTGGCAGATTCCGCACCTTCCTTGAGCTCACCCAAAGTGATCTGCTTGACCACCTTGCGGCAGATCTTGGAAATCTCACGCTCAAGATTGCGCACGCCCGATTCGCGCGTGTAGTAACGCACGATGTCGCGCACCGCTTCTTCATCCACTGCAACTTCGTCAGGCTTCAAGCCATTGGCTTTGATCTGCTTGGGCAACAGATACCTCTGTGCGATGGCAAGTTTTTCGTCCTCGGTATAACCGGGGATACGAATAACCTCCATACGATCCAGCAACGGCCCAGGAATGTTCAGCGAATTGGCCGTAGCAATCCACATCACCTCAGAAAGATCGAGATCGACTTCCAGATAGTGATCGTTGAACGTATGGTTCTGTTCCGGATCGAGCACTTCCAGCAATGCCGATGACGGATCGCCTCGGAAATCCATCGACATCTTGTCGATTTCGTCCAACACGAACAGCGGATTCTTGCTGCCGACCTTGTTCATGTTCTGCACGATGCGGCCCGGCATCGAACCGATGTAGGTACGACGATGGCCGCGAATTTCCGCTTCATCGCGCACGCCGCCGAGGCTCATGCGAACGAACTTGCGGTTGGTCGCCTTGGCGATCGATTGACCGAGCGAGGTCTTGCCCACGCCGGGCGGACCGACGAGGCACAAGATCGGGCCTTTCATGGTGCTGACGCGCTGCTGGACTGCGAGGTATTCGAGGATGCGTTCCTTCACCTTCTCCAGGCCGAAATGATCCGCGTCCAATACCTGCTGCGCCAAAGCGAGGTCCTTGCGGACCTTGCTGCGCTTTTTCCACGGCACGCCAATCAGCCAATCGAGGTAGTTGCGCACCACGGTGGCCTCGGCCGACATCGGTGACATCTGGCGCAGCTTGCCGAATTCCTGGCGCGCCTTGGCGAGCACCGGCTTGGGCATGCCGGCATCCTCGATTTTCTTCTGCAGTTCTTCGATCTCGTTCGGGCCTTCCTCGCCCTCGCCCAGCTCCTTCTGGATCGCCTTCATCTGCTCGTTGAGGTAGTACTCGCGCTGGCTCTTTTCCATCTGCGACTTCACGCGGCCGCGGATGCGCTTCTCTACCTGCTGCAGATCGATTTCGCCATCGACAAGGCCAATCAGCAATTCAAGGCGTTGAGCGACGTCGGCAGTTTCCAGCACTTTCTGCTTGTCGGCCATACGCACGGACAAATGCGCGGCGATGGAGTCGGCCAAGCGCGAAGGATCGTCAATGCCCGACAAGGTCGCCAGCACTTCCGGCGGCAGCTTGCGGCTCTGCTTCACCAGCTGCTCGAACAGCGATACCAAGGTGCGCGAAACCACATCCAGCTCGCGCTCCTTGATGCTGTAGACAGGCTCGATCACGTGCGAGCGCGCCACCAGCATGCCGCTTTCGTCGTGATACTCATCAATGGACACGCGCGCCTGGCCTTCGACCAGCACCTTCACGGTGCCGTCGGGAAGCTTCAGCAGCTGCAACACGCCGGCAAGCGTACCGACCTGATGCAGATCTTTGATTGCCGGATCGTCGATGTCCGGGCTTTTCTGCGCGACCAGCAGAATCTGCCGTTCGCCTTCCATCGCGCGCTCAAGTGCACGCATGGATTTGTCGCGTCCCACAAACAGCGGTATCACCATGTGCGGGTACACGACCACGTCACGCAGCGGAAGCACCGGCAGTACGTCCAAGGCGGCGCCAGTAGTGGTGGGAATTGCGGCACTTTTTGCCATCGCAGGGGATCTCTCGCGAAAAAGGTGGAAAACCTTGAACAGCCATCCAGGCCATTCTTACGGCATCAGCCGGCTCGGTTTGACCGAACTCACCCGGCACGTCCCGTGCCACTCCGGCTGACGACCCCGACACTGCGCCGAGGCCATTGACTCGTCAAGTGGAGGCGATGCGTGGTTCACACAAGTGTTGGCCGTATAACGGAAAACACACGGCCCCGGCGGAGACCGCCGAGGCCGTTTTGTGACATCCAACAATAGTGATCAGGCGGCGGCGTCGCCGCTCTTTTCGCTACCGATGCGCGCCTGTTGCTGCAAGTTGCCGCGATAAATCAGATAAGGCTCTGCTTGGCCTTCAATGACAGCATCGTCCACCACCACCTTGCTGACGTGCTCCAGCGAAGGCAGCTCGTACATGGTGTCCAGCAGCACCTGCTCCAGAATCGTACGCAGACCACGGGCGCCTGTCTTGCGCTTGAGTGCCTTGCGCGCAATCGCCTGCAGGGCTTCCGGCCGGAACTCCAGCTCCACACCTTCCATCTCGAACAACTTGCGGAACTGCTTGGTGACGGCGTTGCGCGGCTCGGTGAGGATTTTCACCAGGGCAGCTTCATCAAGCTCATCCAGCGTGGCGACGACCGGCAAACGCCCGACGAATTCGGGAATCAGACCGAAGCGCACCAGATCGGCCGGTTCCACTTCGGCCAGAACCTTGCCGAGATTTTCCGTACGTTCTTTCGACCGCACTTCCGCAGAGAAGCCGATGCCAGTGGTTTCTGAACGTTGCTGTATGACTTTTTCCAATCCCGCGAACGCACCACCGCAAATGAACAAGATGTTCTTGGTATCGACCTGCAGGAATTCCTGCTGCGGATGCTTGCGGCCACCCTGCGGCGGCACAGAGGCAAGCGTGCCTTCGATCAGCTTAAGCAGCGCCTGCTGCACGCCTTCGCCGGAAACATCGCGCGTGATGGACGGGTTCTCGCTTTTGCGCGAGATCTTGTCGATTTCGTCGATGTAGACGATACCCGACTGCGCCTTCTCCACGTCGTAGTCGCACTTCTGCAACAGCTTTTGGATAATGTTTTCCACGTCCTCGCCGACGTAGCCGGCTTCGGTCAGCGTAGTGGCGTCGGCAATGGTGAACGGCACGTTGAGCAAGCGCGCCAGCGTTTCGGCCAGCAGCGTCTTGCCCGAACCGGTCGGGCCGATGAGAAGAATGTTGGATTTGCCCAGCTCGACGTCGTCGCTGCGCTGACGCGATTCCATCCGCTTGTAGTGATTGTAGACCGCGACGGCCAGCGCCTTTTTGGCGCGCGTCTGCCCGACCACGTATTGGTCGAGGGTCTCCATGATCTCCTTGGGCTTGGGAAGCTGGCTGCGTCCGGAGGCAGCCTTTTCTTCCAGCTCCTCGCGGATGATGTCGTTGCACAGCTCCACGCACTCGTCGCAGATGAACACGGATGGACCCGCGATCAGCTTGCGCACCTCATGTTGGCTTTTGCCGCAGAAGGAGCAGTAAAGAATCTTGCCGCTGTCGTTGGAACGGCCTTGCCGCTCGTCAGTCATTCGTTTGATCCTGCTAGAAAATCCCGGTACGGGTCGAGAATAGCACAGGGTTCCGAGTCCGCACCCGGACCCGGAACCTCGGTTATGTGATGGAGATCGGCTGAAATCAGGCCGACTTGACCGTTTCGACGGCGCGACGGTCCAGAACGGCGTCGATCAGCCCATATTCCTTGGCCTGATCAGCGCTCATGAAACGATCACGTTCCATATCACGTTCAATCCTATCGAGCGGCTGACCCGTGTGGTTGACGTAGATATCGTTCAATCGACGACGCAGATACAGGATTTCCTGCGCCTGGATTTCGATATCCGTGGCCTGGCCGCGTGCGCCGCCCGAAGGTTGATGGATCATCACGCGCGAATTGGGCAATGAATAGCGCTTGCCCTTGGCGCCGGCCATCAGCAGCAACGATGCGGCACTGCAAGCCTGTCCGACGCACATCGTGCTGACGTCAGGCTTGATGAATTGCATGGTGTCGTAGATCGCCAAGCCCGCGGTAACGGCGCCGCCCGGGCTGTTGATGTACAGATGGATGTCCTTGTCGGGATTCTCCGACTCGAGGAACAGCATCTGCGCTACCAGCAGATTGGCAACCTGGTCGTTCACTTCGCCAACCAGGAAGATCACGCGCTCCTTCAGCAGGCGCGAATAGATGTCATACGAACGTTCGCCGCGAGCGGTCTGCTCGACGACAATCGGCACCAGGTTGAGGTTCTGGATCGGGTCCATGGCCATGGCGTGCGGCTCTCCGGAGGTGGGGACTGAATAACGATTCGTATGATCAAGCCAGACTAGCAGGTCGATAATTCCATCCGCTAGCTAAGCCGGCGAGAACAAGTCGCTAATCTGGCACATCACGTATGTATGTGCTCGATTCGCGATGCCACGTTCGAATATCTAGTGAACTTAGCGCGCGGAAAAGTGCAGAAAAACACTCTTCCGCGTCTTGTTTTACTCGCCAGGCCTGAACGAATCGTCTCAGGCGCCGACCGGGCGCATCACTTCGTCGAAGCTCAGGTTCTGGACGGTGGTATTGGCATGGTCGGCCACCCACTCGGCCACCTGATCTTCCATGACGCGGTTCTGCAGCCCGGACATCAGTTGGGGATCGCCGTTGTAGAGTTCAATGACCTTCTCCGGCTCCTCATAGGTCGAGGCGATGGCAGCGAGCTGCTCGGCCAAGCGCATGCGGTCCAGCTTGAGTTCGCTCTTGCGCGCGATCTCGCCCATCAGGAGACCAGCGATGACGCGCAGGCGTGCGGCCGGTGCAGCGGCGTCGATCAGCTGCTGCGGGGGCTGCTGTCCGCGCGGCACGCTGGCGGCCGCCAGGTTGCGTGCTTCGCCTTGCACCATCAGGTTGGGGACTTCAAGGTTGCTGTAGGTCTGGGCCAGCTTTTCGGCCACCTGGGACTTCAGACGGCCCATCAGGGCGGCTTTGAGTTCGCGTTCCAGATTGGCGCGCACTTCCTTGCGGAAATGGTCCATGTCGCCATCGTCGATGCCGAACAGCTTGATGAATTCAGCATCCACTTCCGGCAGCTGGGGCTCCTGCACCTTCACGATGTTGAAGTTCACCTTGGCAGTCTTGCCCGCGAGCTGCTCGTTGCGGAAATCGGCCGGAAACTCGATGTCGCTTTCGAACGTCTCGCCCGCCTTGCGGCCGGTGAGCGCGCCGTCCAGCGCCTTGAACAGGGTGCCGGAGCCCAGCACGCTGCCCGCGCGTTCCTGGCCTTCCGCCGGGAAACGGTAGTCGCCGGTGACGGCGTCATATTCGAACATGACGAAATCGCCTTCCGCCGACGGACGCTCAACTTCGTTGAAGCTACGGCGCTGCTGACGGAGTGTCTCGATCATCTTCTCGACGTCAGCGTCAGTCACTTCCGCGGCGGGGCGGCTGATTTCCAGCGCGGCGACATCGATTTCGGGGAACTCTGGCATCACCTCGAAGGTGGCCGTGTAGGCGATCTCGCCATTTTCCGGCCGCCCGGTGGTGTCGATGGCGGGGTTGGCGACCGGGCGCAGGTTTTCTTTTTCGAACGCCTCGCGCAGGGTGCTGCTGATGAGGTCGGAGAGCACTTCGCCACGCACCTGGGCGCCGAAGCGCTGCTGGATCACGTTGGCGGGCACCTTGCCCGGGCGGAAGCCTTTCAGCCGTACCGTGCGGCTCATCTCGGCGATGCGCGCGCTGACCTGCGACTCAAAGCGCTCTGCCGGAAATTTAACCGTGAGCTTGCGCTCGAGCTTGCCGACGTTTTCAACTGAAAACTGCATGACGTCTCCTGGAATGTCCTGTAATGGCCCGTACCGGCACCGAGGCGGCTCGCCGCCCGCAAAAAATCAGCTCAAGGTTCGGATGGTGCGAAAGAAGGGACTCGAACCCTTACGGGGTTACCCGCTGGAACCTAAATCCAGTGCGTCTACCAATTCCGCCACTTTCGCATCGTTCGCCGGATTACAAGCTGCGGATTCTCAAAGACTTTCTCCGGTTGACCCACAACCTTTGAATGCCTGCCCTGCCGCGACCTGGGCGATGGCGACCTTGCGCCAAAGAGATTCATTTTAAGGTTCGGCGACGGCCCAGCACAAGCGCGGCGCTTGAGCGGCAACCCTTTTCGCATCGCAGCAACTTCTCCGCCTTTTTAACGACGATTCCAATGCCCATGACCGGCAATTGACAGCTGCATTCGGCCGGGAGCAATGTGGCCGCGGTTTGCTCAGGACCACCTGCTTGCAGGAAGGGGATCACTATCCACGAGCAAACCTGCGTCCATGTGTGTGTCAACGTTCTGAACCGGCTCGGATTCGGGAGCCGTGGCGACATGTGGCATCTCGAATCCACGCCTTCGCTGTTCTAACTCTTTGCTTCGCAAAAGGAGATAGTTATGCAACAGATTGATGAAGTCGTTTCGGGTTGGCTGAGTGGTGATGAAGGCCTGGATAATCCGGCAGGCCCGCTTTACATCGAAGGAGCTGCCGCCACTGAAGCAGCATTGACCGATCCAGGCATCGGGAAAGTGCTCATCTCCGGTGCTACAACGTGCTCGTTCAGCGGCAAGATTTGCGCGAGCACCTGCGCTTGCTGTTGATGTAAGACCCGCCAACGCGCAGCGTCACTTTTGTTTTTTTGCCACACGCTGCGCGTTGGCATTGCATCCGTTTTCTCGCGGTTTTCCACGACCACAGCAAGGAACCTGCCTGTGTCGATAACGACCGAAACGCGTGCTTCCGATTCCTTTGCACCTGTCATCCAGGGGTTCACCGCCCCTATTCGGGCCATGTTCGCGGCGCGGCTTGCTGAGCTGGCAACGACGTTGTCACCCGACGAAATCTCGCTCATCCGCCACACAGCGGAAGAAGCACTCACCGCCAACGCCGGCTTCAAACTCAGCCGTGTGTTGTTGCTGGAATTACACGCTGCGAAGCGCGCAGGCGAGTTGACGGCCAGCGACGACGCAGGCCGTTTCGCTCAATTCGTGCAACAGGCACAGCAACCAGCCTTCCTCGGGCATCTCAATCAGCGCTACCCAAGCCTGCATGAGCGTCTGTCACGCGCCTTGAATGCACAACGCAACGCGATCGAAGCGCTGGTCGCGCGATTCGCAACTGATCGTGAAAAGCTCGCGCAACTTCCAGGCGGCCCGCACGGTTCCCTCATCGGCCTGAGCCTCGGCCAAGGTGATTTGCACGGCGGCGGGCAGTCGGTAGCGAAGCTGTCCTTGGATGGCGGTACGGTGATTTACAAACCCCGCTCGCTGCGCATCGACCGCGTGCTCGAAACATTCCTGGCGCGGGTCTTTGGCGCCGCTCCCCATCGCATACGCGTGCCTCACGTTCTCGATTGCGGTGATTATGGCTGGGCCGAATTCGTCACCCATCGCTATTGCCAAGATGATGCGGAGCTGCGTGTGTTCTATCGCAGCCTGGGAGCTTGGCTGGCGATATTGCGCGTACTCGGCGGCACCGACATTCACCATGAAAACCTGATCGCCTTCGGCCCGGTGCCGGTGGTGATCGATGTCGAAAGCCTGTTCTCGAAGATGCCCAAAGCGCCGCCATCCAAATATGGCGATGCATTCGACGCGGCGGCAGAACTGATCCGCAATTCCGTATTGCGCACCGGCATCGTTCCCTATCGCGCACCGGCGCTCGGCTTCTTCGGCGTCGACATGTCGGCAGCTGGTGCGCTGCCTGGCGAACAACCGCAAGTGCATGTGCCGGTGATTGCGCAAGAAGGCACCACTGCCGCGCGACTCGACATCATCAAAGCCGATTTGCTGCCCGCACAGAATCATCCAAGCGCTGAACCGGATGTTTCAAAGCACTGGGACCAGCTCAGCGATGGCTTCCTTGAAGTGACGGCACGGCTACGGCAGTTGGATGCACGGGGTGAACTCGCGCCCTTGCTGGCAGATTTCGAAAATTGCCAGGCGCGCGATATTCGTCGCCCCACTCAGGCTTACGTGGAAATCGGACGCATGCTTTGGCATCCCGCCTCATTGCACGATGAACCCAAAGCCATTGCACGTGCCCGCGATCTACTGGCGCGCAACGCTGCCGTACTGCCGCAGGCACCGTCCGCACCCGAGGAAATAGATACCGAGATTGCCGATTTGTGCTACGGCGATATACCCATCTTTGCCGCGCCATTGGCACGTACACGCATTGACGAAGCATTGAACGACTGGCGCGCCATGCGCCTGGAGTTGGAAGAACTCACCATTCGCAGCGCACTTGTCGCCACACATCTCAATCTCTCCGAAGATCAACCCGAAGATGTGCGAGGCGAACGCCGCTATGCCGCGCGTTATCCGCATCCCGATCACCTGGATCAACGCCGGCGCAAGCTGGCTGCCGAAGCGGTCGAGCGATTGCTACGGCTTTCCGTGCGCGGCAAGGATCGCTCGGTGACGTGGATCACGCCTGAAATCAATCGCGCTGGCTGGCAAGTGCAACCGTTGGCGACGGATTTGTATTTCGGCTTGGCCGGCGTAGTGGTGGCGCTAGCGGGCTATGTGTACGAAACCGCTGCAAAACGCGCCGACGCCGTGGCAGGTGTCGAAGAAACATTGTCGGGCGCGCTGCAGGTGTTGCGTGCGATGGAAGCCGACGAACAACAGGAACTCTCTGGCGGCTTCACCGGTTATGGCGCCCAGATATGGACATGGCTGACGTTGCATCACCTGCAAAAAGATCCTGCCTGCCTCGATCGCGCTATTCATTTCGGCGAAGCCCTGGAACGCCTGGGCTTCGAGAACGACAAAGCATTCGACATTCTCGGTGGCGCCTCAGGCGCCATCGTTCCGCTGATCGGCCTGGCCGAAGCAACCCGTCAACAACGCTGGCTCGATCTGGCCGCGCACGCGGCCGATCACCTTGCCGGCACCGCCGTTATTACAGGCGATGCCGCCTATTGGCCCACCATGCGCACGCCCGATCCGATCGGTGGATTCGCGCATGGTTCGATGGGAATTGCCTGGTCACTGGCGCGACTTGTGTTGGCGGGAGCAGGCAGCGATGCCGATCGTGCACGCTGGAACGACATAGCGAAACGCGGTTTCCGTCTTCAACACGCGCAATACGACGGAACCGTCGGCAATTGGTTCATCACGCAACAAGGCGTACGCCGCGAAAGTTTCCATAACTGGTGCTACGGCAGCGTCGGTATCGGCATGGCTGCGGGTGATCTCTACGCGCGCAGCGGTGATCGAGAACATCTGCAAACGCTGCGCCGCGCGGTGGCTGCTGCGCGCGATAAGTGGGGCTCCAGCCACACGCTCTGCCATGGCGATTTCTCGCTATGCGAATGGCTTGTGCGCGCAGCGCAATGGGATCCTGAAGGCTGCCGCCTGGATGCTATCCATCCTGCTGCCCGCGTCGTCTCGGCCATTGAAGAACACGGCGGCATCGTAGGCGGTATGGCACGCGATGCATTCACACCGGGTCTGATGACGGGTTTGGCCGGCGCCATCTACAGCCTCAACCGGATGCATCCGGATTGCACCTTGCCCTCGCCGCTGTTGCTTGAAACCAACACAGCGTGAAGGCCAGGCATACATTGCCTGGCCCTCACCTGCTTACTTGATCACTTTGACGAGGCTCGAAACCGTCTTGTCGAACGCTTCATCACCACCGGTAGCGTTCAAAGCACCCGATGCATCGTTCCAATGCAGCTGGGTCGTGGCGCCCTTGCCCGATTGATAATCGTATGTAGTGCCGTCGTCGTTATACAGCGCAAAGTCGTCGTCCTTGCCAGCATAGACGCGAATCTCGGTGATGGATTGCTTCGATGCCGTCGACTGGATCGCCGAGCCTAATGGCACGATCGAACCTGCGCGAACAAACACAGGGATCTGATCGATCGGCGCGGCCACTTTGACCCAGCGGCCACCGGTCAATTTTTCGTTGGTCCAGAAGTTGTACCAATCGCTGCCAGCCGGCAGATAGACGTCTTTCTCCGTCTGGCCCTGTTCGGTAACTGGCGCCACCAAAAAGGCAGGACCGAACATGTATTCCGTACCGATGTTGGCCACGTTGGGGTCGTCCGGGAAATCCATCCACAACGCGCGCATGAATGGCGCACCGGTGTCATAGGTTTTCTTGGCCTGACTGTAGATGTAGGGAATCAGCTGATAACGAAGCGCATCGTACTTCGCCATGATCGCCTCGGCCTGACGACCGAACGCCCAGATCTCCGTGTGCTTACGATCGCCATGCAAACGCAGTGTGGGCAGAAAAGTACCGTATTCGAACCAGCGCGTGAGCAGTTCCGGATAGTCGTTGTTCTGGCCCACGACATCGCGCGCATCGGATGGGTCGAGCAACGGCGGCTTGGTGGCAGTGGTCGTCTGTGGCAAGTACTGCCAACCGCCAATGTCATTGCCCCAATAGGCAATTCCCGATGCAGTCATGTTGAGTCCGGTGGGAATCTGACGCTGCAAGGCCTCCCACGTCGGATCGATATCCGACGACCAGAACAATGCCCCGGTGCGCTGCGATCCCAGATAAGCCGCACGCGAAAGAATCAGCACGCGCTTATTAGGCTTCCAGGCCCGCATGCCCTGCGCAAAACCTTCCACATGCAGCAGCGGGAAAACGTTGTGATACCGATCGCCCGACCCGATCGAATAGAAGAACCCATCCGGCACCAGATCCGGCTCGGTCTCGTCGAGCCACGGATAATCGAAGCCGTGCGACAGAATATTGTCGCGCGCATGCTCCCAGTACCACTTGCGCGCTGCAGGATTGGTCGAATCGATCAATGCACCCGCGCGATCGGAACGGAACGGCAGGCCATCAACCGTTTTGCCATTCTTGTCCTTCAGGAAATAGCCCTTGGCATCCAGCTCGCTGAAATAGCGGCTGGCGCGTTCGAAACGCGGCCAGATGGAAATGATCGACTGCATGCCCATGTCATGCAGTTGCTTGTTCATGCCATCCGGGTCGGGAAACTCGGCCGGATTGATATCCAGCTGCCCCATGTGCGTCCAGTAGAACCAGTCAACCACCATGACGTCGAGCGGGTAATGTTTTTCGCGATAGGTGTGCGCGACGCGCAGCACTTCCGCCTGACTGGCGTAGCGCGCCTTGGACTGAATCAGGCCGAAGGCCGCCTTGGGCGGAATCGGCGTCTTGCCCGTCACGCGCGCATATGCCGAATAGATCGCTTCCGGCGTATCGCCCGTGATCACAAAGAAACTGACACGCTCACCAACTTTCGACTGAAAACTGGTGCGTCCACGGATACCGGCAACAAAGCGCGTGTCGGATGGATTGTCCCAAATAATGCCGTAGCCCTTGGACGACACCATGAAAGGCACGCACACGGTTTCGCCGCTGGGTGCGTCATACCAATGCTGGCAATCGATCACACGACCGCGCAAATCGAGCGGACCGAGACTGTCCTGATTCTGCCCCATGCCGTAATAGTGTTCGTCCGCCGGCGCCGAAAACGTCGCACCCACTTGATAGGTCGCTTCGCCCGCTACCTCATGCGGCGACATGTTCCAGTCGATCATGTTGACGACCGTTTCGCCTTTAGCGTTCTTCACTTGCAGGCGAACTGGCGCCAGAGTCGGCGCGAAATATCGCTCCGTTACACCCGGTGTGTGTGGCGGCGGTGAGGGATCAACGTGCAACGTCAACGCGGAGGAAGCGAACGTGTCGCCGTTTTGATCACTCGACTCATGGAAGGCCGAGTTATCCGCGTGATCGGCCAGGATGCCGTAACCCGGCGCCTTCAGTACTTCGGCTTTGTCGGCAGCGATCGTGACGTGGACGACGTTCGGACCATAAGCCTCGACCGTGACCCACGCGCCGTGACGGTCGAGCGTGGACATCGGTGTGACAGTGGCTGCAGTAGCCGCGCCAGCGAAGAATAACGCTAGGCCAAGCAATGCAATGTTGGATCTACGCACGATATCCCCTCACCGCTAGCATTCAAAAATTCCCGCGACGCAGACACGCGCACGGTCGATCGGGTGGGTATTTATCATATAAATCGAGCCTGCCCGCCGCCCTTCCCGCCAGAGCGATCAAATTCGCTATCCGGATTGGCGAATTAAGTAAAAGCCGGCTGATCGAAGGGCTGCAGACAAAGGCCGCGGGCGGCTTTCTCTGCTGTGTGCTTCCTAAATTGCTGACTGTTGGCCGCGTCGAAGCGCAAGCAAAGAAAAAGGCACCCAGGAAACCTGAGTGCCTCGTTTAGCTGGTGGGCCGTGTAGGATTCGAACCTACGACCAATTGATTAAGAGTCAACTGCTCTACCAGCTGAGCTAACGGCCCAGAACTGCTTGAATTGGGGTGGACGATGGGACTCGAACCCACGACAACCGGAATCACAATCCGGTACTCTAACCAACTGAGCTACGCCCACCGTAATCACCGAAGCTGGCGCGCCCGACAGGAATCGAACCTGCAACCGTCGGCTTAGAAGGCCGATGCTCTATCCGGTTGAGCTACAGGCGCCTTGACGTAAAGCAGAACACCTGCTGGTCGGGGCAGAGGGATTCGAACCCACGACATCCAGCTCCCAAAGCTGGCGCTCTACCAGGCTGAGCTATACCCCGTTTTCGAAACCCAGTCAGCTTTCGCAAACTTGAGCCCGGGAATGCTACGGGTGACACTCTGGCCCGTCAATCCGTATCGAACACGCCGGACTTCTTTCGTCCGGTTTCACTGCAAACGATGTTCTGCCTGCAATGCAGACACGACTTGAACCAACATCGTGCCTGTCTAAATATGGCGCGCCCGGAGAGATTCGAACTCCCGACCACCAAGTTCGTAGCCTGGTACTCTATCCAACTGAGCTACGGGCGCGTGGTGAAACCTACTTTACCCTGGCTACCACCCGAAAATCGAAAGGCGCCGAAGCAAGAAGCGGAATTATTCAGGTACTGGGCGCGGCCGTCAATACTCTTTGTGAAGTTTTTTTGAAACGTAGTGTCAGCGCACGCGCGTTTCCGCTCACTCTGCGTTGAGCACAAAGTCATCGGCATCCATCCAGGCGGGGAAGCGCTCACGATGCTGCAGCAACGGTGCAGGATCGATCGCCACGGTTAGCAGTTGCTCCTGTGAACCGAGCTCCACCAGCGGTTCGCCGACCGGGTCAATGACTGCGCTGTCACCGGCATAGGGCAGATCATTGCCATCCACGCCCACCCGATTCAAGCCGATGACGTAGGCGAGGTTTTCGATCGCACGCGCCCGCAGCAATGTGCGCCATGGCTGCCGGCGTGGCGCCGGCCAGTTGGCGACGAACAGCGCCAGGTCGTAGTCCATGCCGCCGGCCGCCGCTTCAAGTCGGCGATTGCGCAGCCACACGGGGAAGCGCAGGTCGTAACAGACCTGCGGCAGAATGCGCCAACCTTTCAGCTCCACGATCAAACGTTCCGAACCACCGCCGTAACGCGTGTGTTCGCCGGCCATGCGGAAGAGGTGACGCTTGTCGTATTGCGCGTAGGTGCCATCCGGGCGTGCCCAGATCAACCGGTTATACACCTTGTCACCTTCGCGGATGGCAAGGCTGCCGGTGACCACGGCGCCCACCTCACCCGCTAGCGCGCGCATCCAGGCAATGCCTTCGCCATCCATGTCCTCGGCACTGGCGCGCGTGTCGTTGCTGAAGCCGGAAAGAAAGGTTTCCGGCAACACCACAAGATCGCTCTGCCCTGCCACGCGCCGCACCAGCGCGCCGTAATACTCGCGGTTGGCCGGCGCGTCGTGCCAGCGCGTGGCGCCCTGCACGAGCGTGACATTCAAAGTTTGCATAGACGCTCCGCGGCGGCTTCCATGGTCGCATCGCTCTTGGCGAAGCACAGGCGCACCAATCGCGTGCCTGGTGCTTTTTCGTAGAACGGCGTCAACGGAATGGCCGCCACGCCGCCTTCTTTCACCAACCACTCGCAGAACGCTACGTCGTCCTCGTTGCGAATGGCGGAGTAGTCGACAAGCTGGAAGTACCCGCCCGGCACATCGAGCAACTTAAAGCGTGACGGCGCCAGCAGATGGCGGAAACGATCGCGCTTGGCCTGATAGAAGCCCGGCAGTTCCAGGTAGTGCTCTGGCGTGCTGGCAAGGAATTCGGCAAACGCGACTTGGGCGGGATGGAAGGTGCAGAACGTGAGGTACTGATGCACCTTGCGGAATTCCGCAGAGAGTTTTTCCGGCGCCACCGCATAACCGACTTTCCAGCCTGTGCAGTGATACGTCTTGCCGAAGCTCGAGACCACGATGCTGCGCGCAGCCAGCTCTTGATGGCGCAATACGCTCTGATGTTGAGCACCGTTATAAACGATGTGCTCGTACACCTCATCGGATAGCACCACGATCGGCGTATCGCGCACGATCGCTGCTAACTCATCGAGATCCTGCGCCGACAGCACGGCGCCGGAAGGATTGTGCGGGCTGTTGATCAGAATCATGCGCGTGCGCGGCGTGATCGCATCACGCACGCGTTGCCAGTCGATCGAAAAGCTTGGCACGGTAAGCGGAATATGCACGGCACGCGCGCCTTGCAATTCGATCGCCGGCTCGTAGGAGTCATACGCCGGATCGAACACGATCACTTCTTCGCCCGCACGCACGACGGCAGCAATGGCGGCAAACAACGCTTCCGTTGCACCGGAGGTTACGGTGATATCGCTATCCGCACTGACCTTATGCCCATAAAGCCGTTCGGTTTTGATCGCAATCTGCTCGCGCAGCGCAGCCGTACCGATACCCGGTGCATATTGGTTTAGGCCATTGGTCATGGCGCGGTTCACTGCATCGCGCAGCGCCTGCGGTGGTTCGAAATCGGGGAAGCCCTGGCCTAGATTCACCGCCTTGTGCTGCAAGGCCAAGTGACTCATCACGCTGAAAATGGTTGTCCCTACTTTCGGAAGCTTGGTTTCGATGGTCATGGGCAGCTGTTTGGATGGCTAAACGCGAAGACTAGCACGGTCATGTGGATGGCTGATCGAGCGTGCCGCGCTTTGGCAGCGGCCGCTTTGAACATTCCTCGTGACTGATGCGCGCCGCTTCCGGCAAGCGCTCCGCAAGAAAATCCACCAGCGCACGCACGCCCGGCATCATGCCGCGACGGCTTGGATAGACGAAATGCATGATGCCCTGCGGCGCACTCCATTCGGGCAGCAGAATTTCCAGATCGCCGCTACTGATGGCCGGCGCGCAAAGCGATTCAGGCAACAAGGCCACACCGATGCCGGCCCGTGCCGCTTCCAGCAAAACCGCGAAGTCGCCCGTAATCAGGCGCGCCTGAACTTCCACATTGACACGCTCGCCATTTGCGTCGAACAACTCCCAGATCTGCGCGCCCTCATGTTCCTGCATCGACACGGCCGGCAGGCGCGCAAGATCCTCCGGATGGGCGGGGTAGCCGTATTGCTTGAGCAGGGCCGGGCTGGCGACCGGGAACACCCGCGCCTGACCGAAGCTGCGGATGATCATGTTGGCGTCGCTGTCGAGTTTGGTGCGCACGCGGATGGCAAGGTCGAAGCCTTCGCCAATAAGATCCACGCGGCGGTTATTGGACAGCACCCGCACCTGCAGCTTGGGGTACTTCGCCATGAACTCCGGCAGGATGTAAGCCAGCACGGTTTGCGCAATCGACACAGGGCAACTCAACCGCACCACGCCACGCGGTTCGGCACGCAGTTCATCCACTGCCTCTTGCGCGGCGCGCGCCTCTTCCAACACCGCGCGGCAATGGCCGTAGAAACGCTCGCCCACCTCGGTCACCACGAAGCGACGCGTCGTCCGCTGCAACAGCCTTACACCCAGGCGGTCCTCCAATTGAGCGATGCGCTTGCTGAGTCGGGATTTGGGCACCCCCAAGGCGCGCCCTGCGGCCGAAAAACCTCCCTGCTCAACCACGGCGGCAAAAAAGTACAGGTCGTTCAGGTCCTGCATGGCACCTGGGAGTGCGTTCATCGTCGTTTCCTTTGGGGAACGATAAGTTCCGAAAGCCCCATCTTATCGGGCGTTTGTTCCAATTCTATCTTTAATCCCAACGTCGGCTCGCCCGACTTGGACCGAGATACACCCCATGAAACTTCTGCATCTTGACGCAAGCCCGCTGGGTCAGCACTCCGTCTCGCGCGAATTGACCACCGCCATCGTCAACCAGCTCGCCGAGGAGAGCCCCTCCCTGCAGATTACCTACCGCGACCTGAGCACACACACCCTGCCCCATTGGACGCCAGTGGTGGACGCCGACAGCGACGCCGCCAAGCTCAGCCAGGCGGTGATGGATGAATTCCTGGAAGCCGACATCGTGGTGATCGGCGCGCCCATGTACAACTTCGGTATTCCCAGCCAGCTCAAAGCCTGGATCGATCGCGTGGTGGTAGCCGGCAAGACGTTCCGCTACACCCCGGCGGGTCCGGAAGGGTTGGCAGGCGGCAAGCGCGTCATCATCGCCTCCAGCCGCGGCGGCGTATATAGCACCGGCCCAGCTGCCGGCATGGACTTCCAGGAAAACTACCTGCGCGCCGTGCTCGGCTTCATCGGTATCGACGATGTGCAGTTCATTCGCGCCGAAGGCGTGAACATGAGCGCGGAGCACAAGGGGAAGGCCATCGCCTCGGCTCATCACTCTATTGGCTCACTGGCCGCAAAAGCTGCCTGATCGTGCGTCTTCCCTTCCCCCATACATTGAGCGCCCTCGCTGGGCGCTCTTTTTTCACACCTGGCGACTTGAATTCGCCAGGTGCGCTACTTCTGTTTAGGTCGAATCGATACTCGACCAATTTTCATAATCGACGGGACAAGCGTCGCGGCGCTGTCTAGATCGATATCAACTTGCAGCTTGGCTCTACCGTACAGTTCGGCCGCATGAGCAGTTGTCCGTAAATACGGCGAGAGATAACCAGCTGCGTCGGGATCGCGCGTCAAGTCATAGGCGATCGGCACCGACGTAACGTAAGGCATCCACATGCCGTAGTAGAACGGTTGCGGGGACGTTCCCATCGCTACGGGACGGCCATCGGCAAGCTGTTCCAAGGCCTTACCAGCTTTCACCAAATCAGGAGTCACGCGACATCTTTCCGACCATTGCCAAGCTCGACGCACTACGTCCGCCGATTTGATACACAGCAGGGCTGCCACTGTGACCGCAAAAACCACGGCACCCCGGCTAAGCCTTACCTCTGTAGGAGGGCAAATCATGGATCGCAGTGCCACCCCAGCCAAGAACGTTACGAAATATTCGGAAATCTTGAAGCCACCATAACCAAAGCCGCGCGCCAACATAACGAGTTGCGCCAGTGCAAATGCTGCGAGGATTCCTGCCAGGAAAGAGCGACGCCCCCTTTCGACCGAAATAGCAAGCGATCGCCACATGATTCCCAACGCAAGCGCCGCCATTGCGAACATAGGCAATCCTGCATACATATTTCCGTTTAGTTCTGACGCTCCTGCCTGACTGACATCCAAGGTGGCACGGAATGCAGCGATCGAGCCCATTGCCGCCCACGGCAATACCACTCCGGTAGCGACTAATTCCCCAACCATCCATGCCGCCTCGCGAACCATTCCGCCGCTAGACCGAGTGGCGACAGCGTCAGCCACAACACCAAGGCCTCGCGCAGCGACAGCAAATACCAACAGCTCCGAGTAGCCTGTCAAAAGACACCCGACGCACAATGCCGCAACCACAAATGTTCCGCACGAACGTGGCAACAAACCCAAGGCTACGTAAGCAGTCGCAGCTGGGAGCGTGAAGCCGTTCGGGAAATTGGAGTTGGTCGCCACATGCAACAAAGTCGGACAAGCCAGCACAAAAATGGGAAGCAACGCCCAATCACGAGTGGTACGCGCCGCCCATTCCGGTGACAGGAACACCAACGTTGCCAATCCCGCGAGCACAACGCCCGCCGCCTGCATGGCATTATAAAAATATATGGGGTCGGAACCACGAAGCGCGCTTAACCAAGCAAGCAGCCCTTCTGCTGCGGGGCGCGGCCGTGGCGCATCGGCACCAAAAAAAAGACGACTAATGGAGTAAGCAGGATGCTCTGGGGTGAAATCGGGTGCACCATAGAACGAATGATCCAGCATGTATCTAGCGTTCAAGGTAAAAGTAAAACTGTCCGCATTGCGCGTTCCGTCGTACTGGATGGCATTGCCGAACAAAATGGGAGCGCCCAGAAGCACACCGATCACCAACACTCCGCATAACAAACAGGCAAGCTCACGTCCGTTGCCAGATAACAGCGCAACCGCCTCCTGACGGACTGAGCGCACCGACCACATCACTGCAGCCAACCCCGCAAACACTGCCAACAATATCCAGCGCAACTCACCAATGGGTGCGATCATTTGAACGCCGCGACACACCACCAACAAGAGCGCTGTCCCACAGGCACTCGCATACCCGACCGCACGCATACCGCGACCCAACCCACACCATACGGCTGGCGGATAACCCAGTAACAAGGCGAGCAGAACTGTTCCACCAAATCCGTATGCGTAGTTAAAGACCATCAAGTCCCTGCTCCTTGGCAAAATTGTTTAGCGACCGAAGCGAATCTCGCCACCGTCGTGATCGCGATCCCAGCCGCGCAATTCATCGCGGATATGCGCGATGCGCTGGCGGCCCAGTGCATTGCGTTCTTCATCCAGCACTTGGCCATCGAGCAGCTCGGCCAGTCGCTGGGCGGTGGGGAGCATGGCATCCCATGCATCGAGTGCGGTGACTGGTCCTGGCAGGGTCATGAAGAAGCTGAGGCCTGGCGTACGCAAGGCATCGAGACGGGTCAGGTCGAAGCTGCCGGGCTTGAGCATGTTGGCGACGCTGAAGATCGGGCCTGCTTCGCGCCGGCCGTCCACCAGGCGGTGATAGATGCCCATGTCGCCATATTCCAACCCGGCTTTTTCGGCGGCGACGATCAGGTCGGTGCCGTTGAAAGCCTGACCTTCGCGCGCCATCACGAACAGGCTGACGATGCGTTCCACTGGCAGTTGCGTCGGACGCTTGCCCAGATCGGAACGCGGCGGAACACGCGGCGCAGCGGCGGGTGCTGGTGCTGCTGGCGCGGTGGCTTGTATAGACGGCGCTGGCGCTGGCGCAGGAGGGGCGAGGGGAGCTTGCTCAACCGCTGCGGCGCGCATCGGTTCCGGCTGAGAGGGCGAACGCAGCATTTCCACGATGGAGGCGGACTGCCCGGTTGGCTTGGGATGATGAACTGTCTCATGCCGCTGATCGGCCAAGGTGGCGCCCAGCTTTTCGAGCTCGGCTCGCAGGTCAACGTCCAGTTCGCCCTGATGCGGCTCCGGCTCCCGGAACAAAGGATCCCGGTGATCCAGCTGATCGCCGCCAAACCGTTCGTCCTCGTCAATCGAGTCGCCCAGCGTCGGCTCGCGGCGCTCTGCGGTGGGTTCGGGAACCAAGCGTCGCTTGCCCTGTTCTTTCCTCGGCTCGCCGAACAGCCACACCAGCACCAGCACGATCACGCCGACGACAGCCAACGGAATGCCGACCCATGGGTTCCACGCAACAGCCAATTCGGTTCCAAGCATGATGTGCATCCTCTACTTCAAGCAGCTCCGGCCAGTTTCGCGGCCTCGGCAAGATCTACCTGCACGAGACGGGAAACGCCCGGTTCGCGCATGGTAACGCCGCAGAGCTGGCTGGCCGCTTCCATGGTGGCCTTGTTGTGCGAGACGAAAATGAACTGCACCTTCTCGCTCATCTCTTTCACCATGTTGGAGAAGCGGCCGACGTTGGCTTCATCGAGCGGCGCGTCCACCTCATCGAGCAGGCAGAACGGCGCGGGATTGAGCGCAAAGATCGCGAAGACCAGCGATACCGCCGTCAGCGCTTTCTCACCACCCGATAGCAACATGATGTTGGACACGCGCTTGCCGGGCGGTCGGGCCATGATCGACACGCCAGTGCTGAGCAGATCGTCGCCCGTGAGTTCCAGGTAGGCATGACCGCCACCGAACAGGCGCGGGAACAGTTCCTGCACGCCGGCATTGACGCGGTCGAAGGTTTCCTTGAAGCGCTGGCGCGTTTCGCGGTCGATCTTCTTGATCGCGTTTTCCAGCGTTTCCATGGCGCTGGTGAGATCGGTGAGCTGGTTGTCGAGATATGTCTTGCGTTCGCTTTGCTCGGCGTGCTCTTGAATCGCCGCCAGATTCACCGGCTCCAGGCGCGCGATCTTCTGCGCGAGGTCGGTCAGCTGTTGACGCCATTGTGCGGCGTCGACGTTTTCGGGCAGTTCGGCGAGCAAGGTTTCGAGATCGAGACCTGATGCTGCGATCGCTTCGGCAAGCTGTTCGGCGCGCATCTGCAAGGCCTGCGCAGCCAGCTTCTTTTCGGACAGGCTTTCGCGCAGACCGGACAGATCCTGCTCCAGGTTATGCCGCTGCTGTTCCAGTTTGCGCAGCTCAATGTCGCAGTCTTCCAGCGCGCGGCGTGCTTCCACCAATTGCTTGTCCACCAACAGACGCTGGTCGAGATAGGTCTGGCGTTCGGCTTCCAGCTCGGCGATGGGATCGGAACCGGCGGCGAGCTGCTCGGCGATTTCGGTGCGGCGCGCCTCGATCTGGCGGATCTGGCTATCCATGCGCGCCAGCGCCTGCTCCAGCGAGGCAAGCGAGGAACGCTTCGATTCCATGCTCAGCGCCAGCGCGTGCGCTTGATCGGCGGCTTCGCGTGCGTTCATGCGCGCTTCTTCGCGGGCTTCCAGCAAGGCGCGGCGTTCGTTTTCCAGTTCGCGGCGCTGGTCTTCCAGATCGCCCATGTTGTTGACGGATTCGTCCAGGCGCGCACGTGCTTCACGGGTCTGCGTCTGCAACTCGTCCAGCTGTTCGAGCAACGCCGATAGTTCGCCGGCGACTTTCTCGGCACGTGCACGTGCGGTTTCGACCTTGCCGCGATGGCTTTGCAGCTGGCCGGCCAGTTCCGACTGGCGGCGGTGCGCGTTGTACAGCTCGCGCTGTGCATCGTCGCGCGCGCGTTCGGCTTCGAACTTGCTGGTGCGCAGATCGTCCAGGCGCGCGGTGGCTTCCTCGATGCGCGCTTCCAGCGATTCGATCTGCTCGGTGAGCATGCGGATGTCGCGCTCGCGCGCCAGCACGCCCAGCTGGTTGCCTTGCGCGCGGCGCACGCTGGCCCAGCCAGGACCCAGCCATTCGCCGGTGCGCGTGATCACTGACTGATAGGGCGCCAACGCAGCCAAGCCGGAAACACGCTGATGCGCTTCGTCGATGCTCTCGGCGGTAAGCACATGGCCAAGCATGGCGATGGCCGCCGCCGGACCGCGCACGTGGGCAGCCAACGTGCCCGCGGTGGCGGCGCCGCCCTCTGCGGCATCAAGCAAGGCGACGTCCGCGTTGCTCAGCGCATGGAACTCTTTGGCCAGATCATGCGCACCGTCGACCAGTACGCTATCGATAAAGCCGGCAAGCACGGTTTCGACCGCGGTTTCCCAACCGGCTTCCACCTGCAGCACTTCGCCGAGGCGGCGCTTCTTGTCCAGGCCGAACTGCGAAAGCCACGCGCTGGCGGCGCTTTCTTCCTGCCCAAGTGCAGCGTGCTGCAGGGCTTCGAGCGAGGCGAGGCGGCCACGCGCCGTCTGCAGTTGCTGGCGCGCATCATTGAGCGCGCTTTGCACCTGGCGCTCTTCATCGAGCACCTTCTCGTACGCCAGCTTGTGCTGATCGAGCATGCCGCCGAGCGATTCGACGCGCTCGCGCTGCGTGTCATGTTCGGTATGCAATTGCTCGGCCGCGGCATCCAGCGCGGCGACGTCGGTGGCTTTTTGCTCGGTTTCCAGGGCCTCTTTGCGCTTGGACAGATCCACCGCCTGACGATCGAGATACGCCAGCTTGGTGCGCTCCACTTCCGCAGCGCGGCTGGCTTCGCCGGCGGTGCGCGTGTAGGCGTCCCAACGCTGTTGCCAATCCGCCAGCTTGGTTTCGGTTTGGCGCAGGCTTTCGGAGGTGTCGTCCTGCATCTGCTGCAAAGATTCCAGCTTCGGCTCGCCTTCCGCCAAGGCCATGCGCAAGGTTTCCACCTGCTCGCGATCGGTGGCGATGTGCGCAGCCAATTCCGTGTGTTCGCGGTCGGCATCCTGTTGCGCGCGCTGCAGACGATCGGCCGTTTCCTTACTGAAGCGCACCTGCTGTTCGACGCGCGCGATTTCCGAGCCGACCTTGTAGACCTCGGCCTGCACCGCATTCAGGTGCTCGCTGGCCTCTGTGTGGCGCTCGCGCACACCTTCGATCTGCGATTCGATCTGACGCTGCTCGGCCAGTCGCTTCTCGATTTCGATTTCGGCGGCGGAAAGCCCCTGCCCTTCGCCGTCGCGCTGGCTTTTCAGGCCGCGATATTCGAGCGCGCGCAACTCGGCTTCCTTGCGCGTTTGTTCCTCTTTGTAGGCTTTCCAGCGCTCGGCGGCGCGTGCCTGGCGGTTCAGATGCTCGAGCTGTTTGTCGACCTCGTCGCGCACGTCGCGCACGCGGTCGAGGTTTTCGCGCGTGGCCTTGATGCGGCTTTCGGTTTCCTTGCGGCGTTCTTTGTACTTAGAAATGCCGGCGGCTTCTTCCAGATGCGTGCGCAGTTCTTCCGGATGCGCCTCGATGATCTGGCTGATCATGCCCTGCTCGATGATCGAGTAGCTGCGCGGCCCCAGGCCGGTGCCGAGGAACAGATCGGTGATGTCGCGACGGCGGCAACGCGCGCCGTTGAGGAAATACGACGACTGCCCGTCGCGCGTCACCTGGCGTTTTACCGAAATCTCGGCGTACTGCCCGTATTCGCCCTGGATGGTGCCGTCGGAGTTGTCGAAGATCAGCTCGACACTCGCCTGCCCCACCGGCTTGCGCGCGTTGGAGCCGGAAAAGATCACGTCGGTCAGTGAGTCGCCGCGCAGGCGGCTGGCCGCGCTTTCGCCCATCACCCAGCGGATGGCGTCGATGATGTTGGACTTGCCGCAACCGTTGGGCCCCACCACACCGGTCATATTGGTGGGCAGGTGCAAGGTAGTCGGGTCGACGAAGGACTTGAATCCGGCAAGTTTGATCGTGGTTAGGCGCATGCAGATTCAGATGCTCAAGGTGTGATGGCCCGCTGGCGCGGGCGACGGGTCACTGTGCCAAACGTGGGACAGCGTCGCAATGCGTGGCGGATGATCCAATGATCCGCGGTAGAGCAGTTGACTCTTAATCAACGCATCGATCAATCGGGCGACTTGGCATCGATCGACAACGCGTGGATGCCGTGATCCATCAACTCGCCCAGCGCCGCGTACACCAGCCGGTGCCGCTTGATCGGCAACTGGCCGGCAAAGGCGGCGCTGACGACGCGCACGTGGTAGTGCCCCTTCCCCTCGTTGGCGTGGCCGACGTGCTTGTAGCCCTCATCCACCACGTCGAGTTCGACCGGCTGCAGCGCCGCCGTCAGGCGCTGGCGGATGTCCTCGACCATCGCTGCCGTCATGCCGGCAAGACCTTGCGGAACGGTTTGACGCTGACGCTGGCGTAGACGCCGGCATCCACATAGGGATCGGCCTTGGCCCATTGTTCCGCCTCGGCCAGAGAAGGGAATTCGGCCACGATGAGGCTGCCAGTGAAGCCGGCCGGGCCGGGTTGTTCCGCATCAATGGCGGGAAACGGGCCGGCCAGCAACAGGCGGCCTTCCGCCTGCAGTTGCTGCAGTCGCGCCAGATGGGCCGGGCGCGCGGCCGTGCGGCGTTCCAGCGACTCGGGATGGTCCGTACCGGTGATGGCGTACCACATGTAGCAGGTGCTCCTTCGCAGGGAATCGGCGAGTTTAGCCCAGCGGCCGCGCCGGCCCCAGGGTGATGCCTGTCAGACGCGATGCCTGACAGCGCTCGCTGCCCGCCTGAATGTCGCCGAGCCATGCTTGTGCGGCCCGGAGCCCTTATCCGCCAAGGGTTTTCCCCTCTAGGCCATGAGTCATAGCTACTCGTCATTGACAGTCACAAACATGGTGTTATAGTTCACTACAACACCGGTTCACGACAGCACTAAAGGAGAGCAGACATGAAAGCGCCCAACCCCATCGCCATCACTGCCGCGGTTCTGTTCACCACGGTCGGCCTAGTCGCCATGAGCCCCAGCACCCCGAAATTCCCGGCCGCCCCCAGCGACGGCGCCAAGGTCTTCACCCTGCCCGGTATCGAAGTGCGCCCCACCGCCGAAGATCGGCGCGCCGCATCGCTGCTGAGCGAAGCCAGCTTGACCCTCGCCAACTCGCCGCTGGTCAACAAGACCGAAAGCGAGGCAAGCCTGCTCGGAGCCCAACTGGCCATGCCCTACTATTCGTTTGGCTCCACCAAGTTCGCCAGCATCAGCAAGGAATAAATTCATGGCCATCACCTGGAACGACAGCGTCCCGATCTATCGCCAGTTACGCGAACGCGTGGTGGCGATGATCCTGGACGGCGCCTTGAACGAGGGCGACCCGCTGCCGTCAGTACGCCAGGTGGCAGCGGATTTTCAGATCAATCCGCTCACGGTTTCCAAGGCGTATCAGGAACTGGTCGACGATCAACTCGTAGAGAAAAGGAGGGGGCTGGGCATGTTCGTCACCGATGGAGCGCGCGAGGCGCTGCTCAAATCAGAACGCGAGCGCTTTCTGCGCGAAGAATGGCCGGCGCTGTACGCACGCTTGCAGCGCCTGGGACTGGATTTGAAAACCCTGATGCGCGAAGCGCCGAACGACGCGGAGAACCCGTCATGAATGCGGTCGTCACCGCCAATGGCTTGAGCAAGCGCTACAAGAACGCGCTGGCGCTGGATAACGTGAGCTTTCAGATTCCCGCCGGCCGCATCGTGGGACTGATCGGCCCCAATGGCGCCGGCAAGACCACCGCCCTGAAGGCCATCCTGGGCCTCACCGATTTCCAGGGCCAGCTCAACGTGCTGGGCTTCGACCCGCGCAGCCAGCGGGACAGGCTGATGGAAGAAGTCTGCTTCATCGCCGACGTGGCGGTGCTGCCGCGCTGGATTCGCGTACGCGAGGCAATCGATTTCGTCGCCAACGTCCATCCGCGCTTCAATCGCGCCAAATGCGAAGCCTTCCTCGCGCGCACCAAACTCACACCCGATCAGCGTGTGAAGCAGATGTCCAAGGGGATGATCGTGCAGTTGCATCTGGCGCTGGTGATGGCGATCGACGCCAAGCTGCTGGTGCTGGACGAACCCACGCTCGGCCTGGACATTCTCTACCGCAAGCAGTTCTACCAGAACCTGCTCGAAGACTATTTCGACGAGAACAAGACGATCATCGTCACCACCCATCAGGTGGAAGAGATCGAACATATCCTCACCGACCTGATGTTCATCCGCGACGGCAGGATCGTGCTGAACACCGATATGGACAGCATGGGGGAACGCTTCGCCGAAGTCATGGTGAGCGCAGATATGGCAGCTGCCGCGCGCCAGCTCAAACCGCTGGATGAGCGGCAAGTGTTCGGCAAAAGCATTTTCCTGTTCGACGGCATCGATCAGGCGCAACTGAAGGCCTTGGGCGAAATCCGCCGGCCTTCGGTCAGCGACTTGTTCGTCGCCACCATGAAGGGGACCTACGCATGAACGCGAAAAACATCTATTGGCTGGTCAAGCGCGAATTCTGGGAGCACCGCGGCGGCTTCTTCTGGGCGCCCGTGATCACCAGCGCCGTGTTCCTGGTGTTGAACCTGATGGCGATCGTTGCCGGGGAAGTGACCGGCAAGTTCGGCATGCACATGGGCACCATCGATCTTGACGGACATACCTTGGAAGCCCTGAAGCTTCATGCACTCGACGCCGATGGCATGCGCAAAGTCGGTGACGCACTGGATGTCGTCATGCTGTCGACCAGTGGGCTGCTTGGCGTGGTCTTCGGCTTCGTGGTGTTCTTCTACTGCCTGGGCACGCTGTATGACGATCGGCGCGACCGCAGCGTTCTGTTCTGGAAATCGCTGCCGATCTCCGACACGTCTACCGTCGTCTCGAAGGTCATTGCCGCCACATTGGCTGCGCCAGTCATCGCCATGCTTTGCGGCTTGTTCACCGGCCTGATCATGCTGCTGATGTTTGCCTTCACGCTCTCCATGCATGGTGTAAGCGTGTGGTGGCTGCTGACGCTGTCGCACCCATTCCAACTGATCGGTTTCCTCATCGGCAGCATTCCGCTCTATCTGCTGTGGGCCTTGCCTGCGGTGGGCTGGCTGATGCTGTGCTCGTCCTGGGCCAGGAGCAAACCGTTCCTGTGGGCCGTGGTCATCCCCGTCGCGGTTGGCGTGATCATCAGCTGGTTCAACCTGCTTCAATCGGCTGGTTTCAAGAGTGGCTGGTATTGGCGCGAGATCCTGGTCCGCATTCTGTTCAGTGTGTTCCCGGGTGGTTGGCTGCACAACACGGCCGCGCTGCAGTTGGGCGACAACCCGGACCATGTTGGCAACTTCTTCACCCTGGCCAATTCCTATGCGGTGCTGACCACGCCCGGTATCTGGATCGGCGCAGCAGCAGGTATCGTCATGTTGGCTGGCGCTGTATGGTTCCGCCGCTGGCGGGATGACAGCTGAAAACAACGCGATTCGGTCCGTGCATCGATCATCTGAAGGGGACGAAGGGTGAAGTATCCAAGGACATTCTTGCTATTGATCCTGATCGCATGTCTTGCAGCTTGCGACATGCCCGACTTCAGCTACAGCGGCGCCAACGGCAAACTCACCTTGGATGGCGACGTACTGACCGCGCATGCGGATGGCGCTCCGGACGCAACGATCGGGGCTTCGGGTGAGCTCACCATCGACGGCAAAGATGTATCGCTCTCTCCTGCCCAGCGCGGACTGCTGGTGCTCTATTACCAGGGCGTGGCGGATATTCGCGAACAAGCCAGCAGCATGAAAGCCGGCATCAAGGCGGCCAAGAACGCCTTCGGTGCGAAACCCGACGCGGACGGAAAGCAAAAGCTCAAAGACACCGTGGTATCGCAGGCACATCAGTTCACCGTAAAAATGTGCCAGGACGAAACCAACTTGAAGACGATTCAAGATCAACTAAACGTGCATGTTCCGGCATTCAAACCCTATGGGGGCATCTTCCGTGAGCGCAGTACGGAAGAGTGCATCAAGGACAACGACTAGGAGCGCCGCCATGCATCGTCTTTCCCATTCCATAGGCATCATTGCGCTATGCGGCTTGCTCGCGGCGTGCGGCGATCACTCGGATGATCACAACGTCACGGTCGTCAATTCGGGCGGGCATATAAATATCTATAACAGCAACATCAACGGTCTGGCGCACGGCAGGATCCAGTTGAGCAACGGCAACGTGACCATCCGCACCGACGGCGCACCGGATGCAGTGATCAACGCCAACGGCGATTTGCACATCGATCAACATCCCGTTGCGATCAACGATGCACAGCGTGCGCTGCTCAAGTCGTACCACGACAGCGCCACGATGATCCTCACCGATGGCCTCGCTACCGGCAAGGCGGGCGCCGCGCTAGGCCAGGAAGCGGCCAAGAGCGTGCTGACGAACCTTGCCAACGGCAACCCGGATAAGATCCAGCAAGACATCGATGCCAAGACCAAACCGCTGAAAGAAGCCGCGCTGAAGATTTGCACCGACCTTGGCAACGTCAAGCAGAACCAGGATGAGCTCGCGGCGGCGTTGCCGGCATTCAAGCCTTATGGGAATGTCGTCGGCAGCGATGACGTGGATGATTGCAAGAAGGACAAGGACGACTAACCTCCTACTCCGGATGTAGGATTTCTTCAGCCGCTGCAGAACCAGCTCCGTCATTCCAGCGACTTTGAGGCTGAAAGGCACTGGATTTCAGCTTTCGTGTTCAGACCGGACACATGGTTTACAGGTGTGCCAAGACATGGTGGACACTTTATCGCACAGATCGCATGTCGATGGTCTGTAAACGATGGTGGCTGAAGAACAGGTCGTAGACCCCGTCTTCAGT
>Ga0209148_1000298_pt1 | contig 72028 bp, 51 predicted proteins | sample AraplaCol_mMF_r2_2_FD_184288 | JGI IMG/M metagenome (GOLD analysis project Ga0209148, IMG submission 184288) | Arabidopsis root microbial communities from North Carolina, USA - plate scrape CL_Col_mMF_r2 (SPAdes) (version 2) | ecosystem: Host-associated > Plants > Roots > Endosphere | place...
CCATTGGGTCGGCTCGAAGCTCTTCAACAGGGTCCAGTGGGTGCCGTCGAACTTGTACAGGGCCGCCGCGCCGCCGGCGCCGGGACCGGAGCCCTGCGTGAAGGCGATGTAGATCATGCCGTCCTTGGCGCGCACCATGTGCGGGATGTGGTAGCCCGCCACGGGCGTCGTCACGCCGGTCCAGGTCGCGCCGCCGTCGGTGGACTTGTACAGGTTGTAATTCAGGCCGGCCACGCCGGCATAATCCGGCGCGACGGCCGTGTAGATGGTCTGCGTGGCGCTGCCGGTGCCTTTCGTCCCGGTGTCGAAGAGAACGCCTTCCACGCCCATCGCGCTGCTGAACTGTCCGGCATTGATCTGCGCCTGGGTCATTTTGACGTTCGACAGCGACGCCACCTGGGCCCAGGTCTGGCCGTGGTCGGCGCTCTTCCACAGGCCGGCCGTGCGCGAGCCGTAGAACAGGACGGCCGGATTATTCGGGTCCACCATCATGCGTTCGCCGATGGCGCGGCCCTGGTTGTTGCTCCCCACCGGGAATGGCAGGTCGACGTGCTGCCAGTTGTCGCCGCGGTCGGTGGACATGTACAGGCGCGCGGCGGAGGCCTCGGAGGCGTACAGGCCCGTGCTCATATAGATGCGCTGGTCGTCGTTCGGGTCCAGGGCGATGCTTTCGCTGCCGTTGAAGAAGCCTTCCTCGGCGCCGAAGCCGTCCGTGATCGGCGTCCAGGTCGACGTCGCGGCATTCCACCGGTAGGCGCCGCCGATGTCCGTGCGCGCGTACAGGACGTTCGGGCTGGTCGGGTGGAAGATCAGGCCGGGGACATAGCCGCCGCCGCCAAACTTCACGTTCTGCCACCGGGTGCCCGTCGTCGCGACGTCGGCGCCGCCGCCGGAGGCGCTGCCGATCATGGCGGCAAAGGAAGGCGACTGCGAGGACGGGCTGCTGCCGCCACCGCAGGCTGCCACCAGCCCGGCCACGGCGCAGGCAAGGGCAAGAGATTGCTTCTTCATACTTGGACTCCAGGAAAAGTGATGAATCGTGGTCGCCGGTACGGCGGACGAGCCGCCGCGCGGATCGGCGCGCGCCGACCGGCCCGGCGCGCGTTTGCTGCAATGCACCAACCCGGCGCGCACGGCCATAGGCAGTCCGTGCGCGCGGAAGGTGTCAATCGTTGGAAGAAGGATGGATGGCGTCGCCGCCATGGCGCGGTGCGCGCTACGGTCGTGGCCGATGAATGATCGTTTGCTTCATGGCGGTCTCCTGTCGATTTTTGTAATGTTTTTCAACCCGGGTCATCGAGGACCGGGCGCCTGCCGATGCAGCACAGGCAAGAAAACGGTTTCATGAGCCAAGCGTATTAGCAAAGCGTATGTACTTCTTGCATTTGCGACTACGAAATCTAGAAATGTGCAGAAATTTCTATATATTTAAGCGGTATTGATAGGCGCACAGGGGACGAGGTGGCGGGAGTGTGGTAACAGTTTCTTTCGGACAACTTGCTCAGTGATCAGTCGCCTGCCACGATCCCGCGCATCAGTGTACAATCCCCCGTTCATTTTTTTCTCCCCCATTCCCACATGTCCACCCCGAATCCCGCCGCCGTCAGGGCCTGGCTGCTCGACCTGCAGGCGCGCATCGTACAGGCGCTGGAAGACGTCGACGGCAAGCCCTTTTTGCGCGACACGTGGGAACGGCTCGAGGGCGGCGGTGGCGTCTCGCGCCTCATCGAGGAAGGCAATGTGATCGAACGGGGCGGCGTGAATTTCTCGCACGTGCGCGGCGCGAGCCTGCCGCCGTCGGCGATGGCCGCGCGGCCGGAACTCGCGGGCCGCGCGTGGGAAGCGATGGGCGTGTCGCTGGTCGTCCATCCGCGCAATCCATACGCACCCACCGTGCACATGAACGTGCGGTTTTTCGAAGCGACGGCCGAAGGCAAGGACCCCGTCTGGTGGTTCGGCGGCGGCATGGACCTCACGCCCTGTTATGGCGTCGAAGCCGATGCGCGCCACTTCCACCAGGTCTGCCACGACGCGCTGGCGCCGTTCGGGGACGACCTGCATCCGCGCTTCAAGCGCTGGTGCGACGATTATTTCTACATCAAGCACCGCAAGGAAGCGCGCGGCGTCGGCGGCATCTTCTTCGACGACTTCAACGAACCCGGATTCGATGCGTCGTACGCCATGGTGCAGAGCGTCGGCAACGGTTTCCTCGACGCGTACCTGCCGATCCTGCGGCGCCGCAAGGATACGCCCTACGGCGAACGCGAACGCGATTTCCAGGCCTACCGGCGCGGGCGCTACGTCGAATTCAACCTCGTGTGGGACCGCGGCACGCTGTTCGGCCTGCAGTCGGGCGGGCGCACCGAGGCGATCCTGATGTCGATGCCGCCGATCGTCAAATGGCGCTACGACTGGCATCCGGAACCGGGCAGCCCGGAAGCGCAACTGTACTCGGACTTCCTTCCCCACCGGGACTGGCTGGCGCCGTGACGCGCTGTGTCGCCCTGCTGGGAGGCAGTTTCGATCCGCCGCATCACGGCCACGTCGCGCTGGCCGAATTGTTTACGCGCCTGCTCCATCCGGACGAGCTGCGCGTGCTGCCGGCCGGCCAGCCGTGGCAAAAAAAGACCGGCCTGGAAGCCGGGGACGCCGACCGCGTGGCAATGCTCGAACTGGCCTTCGCGGACAGCAGCACGCCCGTGACGGTCGATACCCGCGAAATCGACCGCCATGGCGCGACGTACACGGTCGAAACGCTGCGCGAAGTGCGCACCGAATTCGGTCCGGACGCGTCCATCGTATTCGTGATGGGCGCGGACCAGCTGCAAAAACTGGACACCTGGCGCGACTGGCAAGACCTGTTCGCACTGGCCAATTTTGGCGTCGCCGCCCGCCCCGGCTACCGGCTCGACGATGCCGCGCTGCCACCCGCCGTGGCGGCGGAACTGGCAAACCGGCGCGCGTCGTTCGACGACGTGCGCGCGTGCCCGGCGGGCAAAGTCTGCCTGGCGCACACGCTGGCCGTCGACATCTCGGCCACGCAAGTGCGCGAGGCGTTGCACGCGGCGCCCCGACCTGACATAAGCGCGCTCGTTGCGCCGCAAGTGCTAGACTATATTCAACAACATAACTTATACAAAAGCTAATGGATATCAAGAAACTGCAAACGCTCGTCGTCGACGCCCTCGAAGACGTCAAGGGCCAGGAGATCGTCCTGTTCGACACGACGCACCTGACCAGCCTGTTCGACCGCATCGCGGTCGTGTCGGGCACGTCGAATCGGCAGACCAAGGCGCTGGCCGCCTCGGTGCGCGACAAGGTCAAGGAAGCAGGCGGCGACGTGATCGGGATGGAAGGCGAGGACACGGGTGAATGGGTCCTCGTCGACCTGGGCGACATGATCGTCCACATCATGCAGCCGGCCATCCGCCAGTACTACCGACTGGAAGAAATCTGGGGCGACAAGCCGCTGAAGCTGGGCGCCGCCAAGCGCAAGTCGACGGCCGAAGGCCTGGAAGCGGCCGCGCCGAAGAGCAAATCGAAGCACCTGGCCGCCAACCAGGAACAGGAAGACGCGAAGCCGGTGCGCGAGCGCAAGCCGGCTGCCAAGAAGTCGGCGGACGCGAAACCGGCCGCCAAGAAAACGGCCGCGAAGAAGATCCCGACGGGCGCCACCGTGAAGGTTGCCGTGTCCAAGACCGCCGCCGCGGACGCGAAGGCGGCCAAGGCTGCGAAGGCCGCCGCCGCACCGAAGCGCGCCACCAAGGCCGCGGCCGAGGGCGCCGCACCGGCCAAGAAAGTCATCCGCCGCATCAAAAAAGCTGACGAATAAGCTGCAATGCAGTTGATCATCGCCGCGGTCGGCCACAAGATGCCGGCCTGGATCGAAACCGGCTTCGCGGAATACGTCAAACGCATGCCGTCGGAGCTGCGCATCGCGCTCAAGGAAATCAAGCCGGTGGAGCGCTCCGGCAGCAAGACGGCGGCCACCGCGATGGCGCTCGAGCGCGAGCGCATCGAGGCCGTGCTGCCGAAAGGCGTGCGCATCATCGCCCTCGACGAGCGCGGCCGCGACCTGACCAGTGTCGGCCTGTCGCAGCAACTGGAGGCGTGGCAGCAGGACGGGCGCGACGTGGCCTTCCTGATCGGCGGGGCCGACGGCCTCGATCCGGAACTCAAGGCCCGGGCCGATGGACTGATCCGCATTTCCAGCATGACGCTGCCGCACGGTATCGTGCGCGTGATGCTGGCGGAACAGTTATATCGTGCCTGGTCGATTACCCAAAACCATCCCTACCATCGGGTATGAGCCGATGAAACTCCTCGACAAAAAAATCTACCTCGCCTCGAAGAGCCCGCGCCGGCGCGAACTGCTGCGCCAGGTCGGCATCGACTTCGACATCCTCAGCCTCCGCTCCGACCCGGCGCGCGGCATCGACGTCAGCGAAGACACGTTCGCGGACGAGCCCGCCCTGGACTACGTGGCCCGGGTGGCGCGCGAAAAAGGCGCGTTCGCGTGGAACGTGCTGCACCTGCGCCGCATGCCGCTGCGTCCCGTGCTGTCGGCCGACACGACCGTCACCATCGACGGCGAGATCCTCGGCAAGCCGGCCAACCACAAGGAAGCGTATGCGATGCTGGAACGCCTGTCGGGCCGCACGCACCAGGTGCTGACGTCGGTCGCGCTGCACTACACCGACGTGTTCGAGCAGGTGACGCAGGTGTCGGACGTGCGTTTCGCGAAGCTCACCCCGGCCGCGATCCAGGCCTATTGCGCCACGCCCGAGCCCTACGACAAGGCCGGCGGGTACGGCATCCAGGGCCTCGCCGCCCTGTTCATCGAGCATATCGAAGGCAGCCATTCGGGCATCATGGGGTTGCCCGTGTTCGAGACGGCGCAGTTACTGCAGAAAGCGGGCGTCAACATCCTGTAGAGTGGGCGGCCTTCCGCGCACGCGCGACGTATGCGGTTCGTCGGGGTTACGCGTAGGCACGGCGTGCCCACCCTGCGTGTATGATGTGACTCCGGACAACAATTAAAACCTGGCGACATGACTGAAGACATCCTGATCAATATCAACCCGCAAGAAACGCGGGTCGCGCTGGTGGTACAGGGTGCCGTTCAGGAGTTGCACATCGAGCGCACGCTCACCCGTGGCCTCGCGGGCAATGTCTATCTCGGCAAGGTCGTGCGCGTGCTGCCGGGGATGCAGTCGGCCTTCATCGACATCGGCCTGGAACGCGCCGCCTTCCTGCACGTGGCCGACATCTGGGAAGCGCGTCCGCACGACGGCAGCAATGGCGCAAGCAGCGCGGCGCCGACGCCCATCGAAAAAATCCTGTTCGACGGCCAGGTGCTGACCGTGCAGGTGATCAAGGACCCGATCGGCACCAAGGGCGCACGCCTGTCGACACAGATCTCGATCGCCGGCCGCATGCTCGTCTATCTCCCGCAGGACAAGCATATCGGCATCTCGCAAAAGATCGAGAAGGAATCCGAGCGCGAAGCCCTGCGCGCGCGCCTCGCGGGCCTGCTGCCGCCGGACGAGAACGGCGGCTACATCGTGCGCACGCAGGCCGAGGATGCGTCCGACGCCGACCTCGCCGCCGACATCGACTACCTGCGCAAGACGTGGGGCGCGATCACCAAGGGCGCGCGCACGCGCCCCGCGACGAGCCTGCTGTACCAGGACCTGAGCCTGGCCCAGCGCGTGCTGCGCGACTTCGTCCACGACGAGACGGCCGCGATCCTCGTCGACTCGCGCGAGAACTACCTGAAGCTCGTCGAATTCGCCCAGGTGTACACGCCCAGCGTGCTGTCGCGCCTGCAGCACTACACGGGCGAACGCCCGCTGTTCGACCTGTACGGCGTCGAGGAAGAGATCCTGCGCGCGCTGGGCCGGCGCGTCGACCTCAAGTCGGGCGGCTACCTGATCGTCGACCAGACCGAGGCCATGACGACCATCGACGTCAACACCGGCGGCTTCGTCGGCGGACGCAATTTCGCCGACACGATCTTCAAGACCAACCTGGAAGCGGCGCACGCCATCGCGCGCCAGCTGCGGCTGCGCAACCTGGGCGGCATCATCATCCTCGACTTCATCGACATGGAGAACAACGAGCACCGCAACGCCGTGCTGGCGGAGCTCAAGAAGACGCTGTCGCGCGACCGCACCAAGGTATCCGTGAGCGGGTTCTCGGCGCTGGGCCTGGTCGAAATGACGCGCAAGCGCACGCGCGAATCGCTGGCCCACATCCTGTGCGAGCCCTGCCCCGCCTGCGCCGGCAAGGGCCAAGTGAAGACCAGCCGGACGATCTGCTACGAAATCCTGCGCGAACTGCTGCGCGAGGCCAAGCAGTTCAACCCGCGCGAGTTCCGCATCGTCGCCTCGCAGGAAGTGGTCGACATGTTCCTCGAGGAGGAATCGCAGCACCTGGCCATGCTCGGCGATTTCATCGGCAAGAAGATTTCGCTGCAGGTCGAACGCGGCTATCACCAGGAGCAGTACGACGTGATTTTGATGTAATCAGAACAGGTCCCAAGCTACGGAAAATCGTAAATGGGACTCGGGATTTTTATAGTCGACAGCCGATCCCGGGCTTGATAGTGTTACGCCGCGTTCACTATCCTGGAAAAAACATGCTTAACAGACGCGGCTTCCTCAAAAGCGCCGGCGCGCTCGCCACCGCCTCGGTCTTCGGCCAATCCGCCGCGTACGCGTCTACCGTCCAGGCCCGCCCCGCGTCCGCGCCCGGGCGCACGGTGCTGTCGCTCAACAAGGGCTGGCGTTTCCATGAGGGCGATATCCCATTTCCGGTCATCCGGGGACAAGGCTGGAGCTATGCCAATGCCAAGGCCGGCAACGCCAGCGGCGCGGCCGCGCCCGGCTTCGACGATACCGAATGGGGTAGTGTCACGCTGCCGCACGACTTCGCCAGCGCGCAGGTACCCGAACAGAGTGCCAATGCGGCGCAGGGCTACCGCAAGCGCGGCATCGGCTGGTACCGCACCCTGATCCGACTCGACGAGGCCGACCATGGCAAGCACATCGAACTCCAGCTCGACGGCATTTCGACCCTCGCCACCGTATGGTTCAACGGCACGCAGGTGGCGCACGTCTGGAGCGGCTACAACTCGGTCTACATCGACCTGACCCCATTCGCCACCTACGGCGAAGCGCTCAACTCGCTGGTGATCCGCGCCGATGCCGACGCCATGCAGGGCTGGTGGTACGAAGGCGCCGGCATTTACCGCAACACCTGGCTGGTCAAGCGCGAGCAGGTGCACATCGTCACCGACGGCGTGTTCGCCCACCCGGTATTCGCCGACGGCCAGTGGAGCATTCCGCTCGAAGTGACGCTGTATAACATCCGCACGAGCGCGCAGCACGTGCAGGTCGAGAGCGTCCTCATCGACGCGGCGGGCAACACCGTGGCCCGGTTCAGCGCCCCGGCGGAAGTCGGCACGCTGGCGCGCCAGGTCGTCAACGGCAGCATGCGCGTGGCCGCGCCCAGACTGTGGAACCTGGAAGAACGCAATCTGTACAGCGTACGCACCCGCGTGCTGCAGGACGGCAAGCTGCTCGACGAAGTCACGACCCGCTGCGGTTTCCGCACTCAGCGCTTCGACCCCGAGCACGGCTTTTTCCTCAACGACCGGCACGTCAAGCTGCAAGGCGTGTGCATCCACCAGGACCATGCCGGGGTCGGCGTGGCCGTGCCGTACGGCGTGCTCGACTACCGCATGCGCCGCCTCAAGGAACTCGGCGTCAACGCCATCCGCTGCTCGCACAACGCCCAGGACAAGCGCTTCTACCAGCTGTGCGACGAGCTGGGCTTCCTGGTGATGGACGAAAACCGCATGTTCAACCCCGCACCGGAACACCTCGACGAGCTGACCTGGCTGGTGCGCTGCCACCGCAACCACCCGTCCATCATCCTGTGGTCGGTGTTCAATGAAGAACCGCTCCAGGGCACCGGGCAGGGCCACGAAATGGTGCGCCGCATGGTCGCCGCCGTGCGCGCGCTTGATACCTCCCGTCCCACCACCGCCGCCATGAATGCCGGCCAGTTCGAGCCCATCAATGCGGCCCAGGCGGTCGACGTGGTCGGCTTCAACTACCAGCACCAGTCCTACCAGGATTTCCACCGGAAGTTCCCGACCGTACCGATGACCTCGTCCGAAGACGTTTGTGGCTTCCAGACCCGTGGCGAATACCTGACCATTCCCGAAAAGCACATCTTCGCCAGCTACGACGACGATGCCGCCTCCTGGGGCACGACCCACCGGGTCGGCTGGAAAGCCATTGCCGAGCTGCCCTACGTGGCCGGCGCGTTCGTGTGGACCGGTTTCGACTATCACGGCGAGCCCTCGCCGTACGAATGGCCGTCCAATTCCTCGTTCTTCGGCATCATGGACCTGTGCGGCTTCGCAAAGAACGCCTTCTGGCTGCACCAGGCGCAATGGCGCAAGGAACCGGTGCTGCAGTTGGCACCGCACTGGAACTGGGCCGGCAAGGAAGGCCAGCCGATTACCGTGATGGCGTTGCACAATATGGACGAAGTCGAAGTGTTCCTGAACGGCCGCTCGTACGGACGCCAGAAGGGCGACATCTACGAGATGAACCGCTGGCAGGTGCCGTATGCGCCCGGCACGCTGTCGGCCGTGGGCTATCGCGGCGGCAAGGTGGTCAGGCGGTTCGAAGTCGAGACCACCGGCGCGCCGGTCGCGCTCAAGCTCACCCCGGACCGCCCGTTCATGCTGGGCGACGGCCTCGACGCCCAGCCCGTCAGGGTCGAAGCGCTCGATGCCAAGGGCCGCCACGTGCCGCTGGCGCAGCACCAGATCGTATTCAAGGCCGAGGGCGCCGATATCATCGGCCTGGGCAACGGCGATCCAAACGATGTCAGCAGCGAGAAGGGCGACACGCGCGCGCTGTTCAACGGACTGGCCCAGGTGATCGTGCAGACCCGCGAAGGCACCGCAGGCAATCTCAAGCTGAGTGCCAGCGCATCCGGGCTCAAGAGTGCAGTGCTCGACGTCGAGGTGCGCAAAGCCCACCCATGGACTTACCAGGCCACTTCGGAACCAGTGCAGGGCATCGAAGGCTGGCGCTCGTCGCCGCTCAGCCCGACCCCGATCGATCCCGACCTGCGCCCCGCCGGCACCGACATGAACTCGTGGGGCTGGATTACGCCCGGCACCAAAGCCAGGCCGGCCGAGCAGACCGGCTATGTGCTGTACGGCACCGAGGGCTGGGCCTTTGCGCGCGTGCGCAAACACGGCGGCAGGCTGGAATTCGTTGAGGTGACCGGCCCGTGCCAAGTCTTCGTCGACGGCAAGAAAATCGGAGAAAAAACCACCGACACCCCCGCGCCGCTGCGGGTTGCCTTTCCGGCTGGAGAAGCCAAATTCCGCCTGAGCGTGCTGTGCCCGCTGAAAGCCGGACAGGCACACGGCTTGAGTGGCGTCGTGCGCCTTTCGTCGACCTGAGCAAACCGGGAATCGTCGTTCGGTTCCTCAGCTTTGGTACCGCGCCATGCATATGGAGCGGGACATCAGCCAAACCGATGTCACCGGAACTGCCAATGGTGAGTTCCTTCGCCCTACCGGTCGCTCTATAGCGTAAAATCCAGCTCGCAATTCCAGCAACGGACGGCGTGAACGCCAGTCCGTCATCGTCCGGCCGTGCCAAAGGCAAAGGTGACTCCCTTACCTCGTCAGTCTTGGATGTTAATTTAATACGCCAGTTTCGCCGGTTGTCAGACAAGGACTTGTCATCCTGTTCAATAGCTGTTGCTCGCGCAGGACAATGCGTCTAAAAATATGGCTAAGGGCAACGCAGTCTCCCAGATTGGACTACAATTCGAGACAATTTGTTGAAGATTTCGAGAGTTGGCGGTCGTGCGCATCCCCACCAGGTTTCGGGTACGCAGCCAGCCGACCGGTTAGCGCTGCTGATCGCAGACCTGATACACCGCTGGCGGCGTCGGACAACAACTGGCAGGCGACCCGTAAGAGACAATGAACGTACCCCTCATTCCTTCCGATCTGCTGAAGAAATCGGACAAGATCCTGTTCATCGCCCACCTGGCGTTGGGCGATTACACGTATTTGCAGAACTGCTTCCAGGCATTCGCGCGCGCCTACCCGCACCTGAAACTGCACCTGTGGGTGGACGAGGTGCGCCGCACGAGCGACGCGTCGCAGTGGCCACACCTCAAAAAGAACGTCCTGTACGACTGGCTCGACGCCTGCGACTTCATCGAGAAGGTCTACAAGCAGAACTACTCGCCCGAGTTGTTCCAGGCATCCATCCGCGACGCGCAGCAGGAACACTATCCGATCGTCGTCTCGCTGGGCACCTTGCGTCCCCATTTCTACGCCGACCTCGGGCGCGAGATCAGCCCGGACGGGTTCGTGTTCGGCCTCAAGAAGCCGCTCGGCCTGCTGGGCATGCACCACTGGTTCAGCTTCCGCAAGCTGAACGCCAGCCTCGACCCGGACGTGGCCGACCGCACGAGCGCCCCGCACATCAGCGACGTGCATGCCGAATGGTTCCGCCAGCTGGCCGCCGTCGACATCCCGCCGGCCGAGCGCATTCCGTTCGTGCACATCCCCGAGCAATTCGTCGCGGGCGCGAAGGCGCGCCTGCACGAATGGGGCTTCGATGGACGCCAGGGCAAGCTCGTGTTCATCAACCCGTTCGCCAAGACGCGCAAGCGCTGCTGGCCCGTCGAGCGCGTGGCCGAACTGATCACGACGATGCGCGCGCAGCCGGAATGGCGCGACGCCTGCTTCATCGTCAACGCGGTGCCGCAGGAAGTCGATAACGTGAAGGCGATGCTGGCGCGCCGCCAGCTCGACCGCACGGAGCTGTTCAGCGCCAACGAGAACTTCTTCCAGCTGCCCGCGATGCTGGCCCAGTGCGACCTGATCGTGTCCGTGGAAACGGCCGTGATGCACCTGGCGAACGCCGTCGGCGTACCGGTCGTCGCGCTGATGCGCCAGAAGACGCCGGAATGGGCGCCGGTCGACAAGGCCAACAGCACCGTCATCACGGCGGACCAGCGGCGCGATTGGGTCAAGGCGATTCCGGTGGATGCGGTGATGCACGCGCTGGCGTGACGTCAACCGGTTTGAGTCGACGGGGCCGCGTTTGCGGCCCTTTGCTTTTCGGCTGCTCGACGAAATTTGGCCCCTGCCTTCGCAGGGGCCCAAGTTTTACTTCGCGTCCGGGAAGAACAACTGCTCCCCGGCCGGCTTGAACGACGCGATCCTGGCCTGCCCCTCCGGCGACGTGATCCACCCGATCAGCGCCGTCGCGCCCCTGTAGTTGATGCCCTTGTGCCTGGCCGGATTGACGGCGATGATCCCGTACGGATTGAACATCCGCTTGTCGCCCTCGACGAGGATGGCGAGACCGGTCCTGGCCTGGTACGCGCCATACGTCGCACGGTCCGTCAGCGTGTAGGCCCCGATCTCCGCCGCCATGTTCAGCACCGCGCCCATGTCCAGGCCGGCCGAGACATAGTGGGCGCCCGCCGGCCTGGTGCCGGCCTGCTGCCAGTAGCCCTTCTCCATCACGTCCGTGCCGGAATTGTCGCCGCGCGAGATGAACTTCACGTTCGCGGCCGCGATCTTTTTGAACGCGGCGATCACGTCATGGCTGCCCTTCACGCGCGCCGGATCGTTGGCGGGCCCCGCGACGATGAAGTCGTTGTACATCACGTCGCGGCGGTCGATGCCCCAGCCCTCGGCCACGAACTTGTCTTCGAGCTTGCGCGCGTGGACGAGCGTCACGTCGACGTCGCCGTTCTTGCCCAGCTCCAGCGCCTTGCCGGTGCCGACCGAGATCACGTTCACCTTGATGCCCGTCTTCGCTTCGAAGGCCGGCAGCAGGTAGCCCAGCAGGCCCGAATTCTCGGTGCTGGTGGTGGTCGACAGCCGCAGGACGTTATCCGATTGCGCATGCGCGAATGGCGTCGCGGCAGCCACACAAGCGATGAAGGCGAGGATGGAACGACGTTGCATGGTTTCTCCTTGTGGTATCAACGATATTCGAGGTGGCCGTCACGCAGCTTCAAACGCTGTACGCCGTGCAGATTGATCAGGTCGCGGTCGTGGCAGGCGATGACGATGCTGCTCCCCGCCTCGACCATCGTCGGGATCAGCGCGATCACCTGTTCGCGCGCGGCGCCGTCCAGGTTGGACGTCGGTTCGTCGAGCAGCAGCAGGCGCGGTTGCAGCACCTTCGCGCGCGCCAGCGCCACGCGCTGTTTTTCGCCGCCCGACAGCTTGGTCGGATCGGTGTCGCGCAGGTGCGCCACGCCGGCCCAGGCCATCGCCGCGGCGACGACGGGGCGCACGGCGGCAGGCGATTCGCCGCGCACGGCGAGGCCGTAGCCGATGTTGTCGGCGACGCTCGTCGAAAACAGGATCGGGTGCTGGTGCACGTAGACGATGGCCCGGCGCAGCGCGCGCGGGTACGGGTGCACGCGCAGGACGTCCTCGCCGGCGAAGCGCAGGCTGTCGATCTCGGCCCGTTCCAGGCCGCCCAGCACGCGCAGCAGGGTGCTCTTGCCGGCGCCGTTCATCCCAGTCAGCACGTAGGCGCTGTGCGTCGCGATGTCGAGCACATCGATGTCGAACAGCAGCCGGTCGCCGTGGCGCTTGCGCAGGCCGCGCACGCCCAGCAGGGCCTTGCGGCGCTCGTCGCGCTGCGGCGCGTTCGCGTTCTCGAAGACGGCCGCCGTGATCTGCGAGTGGATGCCGATGCTCATGCGCGCTCCCGCACCGTGTGGGCGTCGCCCTGCAACAGCATCAGCGCGCCGTTCATCAACAGCGCGATCGAGACCAGCACGATGCCGAGTGCGATGCCCTGCGCGAACTCGCCCTTGCTCGTCTCCAGCGCGATCGCGGTCGTGATCGTGCGCGTCTCGCCTTCGATGTTCCCGCCGACCATCAGCGCGCAGCCGACTTCCGAAATCACGCGGCCGAAGCCGGACAGCACGGCCGCCATCACGCCGAAGCGCGCCTCGTGCAGCACGCGCACCATCACCTGCAGCGGCGCGGCGCCCAGCGCGATCGCGGTCTCGGCGTAGCGCGGATCGAGTCCCTGCACGGCGGCGAGCGTAAAGGCCAGCAGCACGGGCAGCGCGACGACGCACTGGCCGAGCACGATGCCGCTCTGCGAGAACAGCCATTGCAGGCCGCCCAGCGGCCCGTGGCGCGACAGCAGCAGATACAGCACGAGGCCGACCAGGACGGTCGGCAGCGACAGCGCCGCCTGCGCCAGCCAGATGACGATGCGGCGCCCGGCAAAGCGCCGCATGGCGACGACGTAGCCGATCAGGATGGCCGGCGGCGTGGCCAGCAAGAGGCCGACGATGCTCGTCTTGACCGACACCCAGACGATGCGCCACAGATCCGGGTCGCCCGTGAACAGCAATGCAAAGGCGCGCAGGACGGCGTCGGAGATCGCGTTCATGCGGACGTCAGGCGGTCCGCAACGTGCGCGCCGCTTCCAGTGCCGCCAGCCAGTCCGGCTCGAACACGAGGCGCTCTTCCCCGGACAGCAGCAGGAAGTGATGGCCGCTGCAGCGCGCCAGCAGCGACATGCCGACCTGCACCGCCACCGCATGGCCCATCTGCGTCGTGCCGGAGCGCGACAGCAGGAACGGGATGCCCATCTGCGCGCCCTTGATGACCATTTCGGACGTCAGCCGGCCCGTCGTGTAGAAGACCTTGTCGGCGCCGCCGAGCCCTTCGAGCCACATCAGGCCCGCGATGGCGTCGACGGCATTGTGGCGGCCCACGTCCTCGATGAACCACAGCAGTTCCCCCTCGTTCGTGAACAGCGCGCAGCCGTGCACGGAGCCGGCCTGCTTGTACACGGATTGCTGGGTGCGCACCGTCTCGACGATGCGGTGCACGACGGATTGCCGCAAACGCGCGTCCGGTGCGAGCACGATGCGGTCGACTTCGTCCATCAGCCCGCCGAACACGGAGCCCTGGCCGCACCCGGTCGTGACGACCTTCTTCGCCGTGCGCGCCTCGACGTCCTGGATGCCGCCGCGCGTGACGACGGCCACGGCATCCACCGACCAGTCGACCTGCACGGACACGACCTCGTCCAGCGATCGCACGAGGCGCTGGTTGCGCAGGTAGCCCAGCGTGAGCGCCTCGGGCGCCGCGCCCAGCGTCATCAAGGTGACGAGCTCGCGCTTGTCGACGTACACCGTCAGCGGCCGCTCGGCCGGAATGTGCAGCGTCTCGTGGCGCCCGCGCTCATCGATGGCCGTCACCGGATGCGTGAGGCCGGCGCTGGCCTGGGACAGTTGCGGACGATAGAAAGATGTCATGTCTACAATTGTGCCACGGGGTCCAGAATCTGGCCGCCACCGTAGGAACCCTGGTGCGCGACCTGCCCGCCCAGGCGCACGCGCACGGCGCAGTACTTGAATTCCGGGATCTTGCCGAACGGGTCCAGCGCGGCATTCGTCAGCCGGTTGATCGCCGCCTCGTAGTAGCAGAACGGGACGAACACGGCGCCGCGCGGCGTGCCGTCGTCGGCCCTGGCGTACAGCGCGACCTCGCCGCGGCGCGACGCGATCGTGATCACGTCGCCCGGCCGGCCACCCAGCGCCTCGAGGTCGAGCGGATGCACGAGCGCGACCGGGTCCGGCTCGAGCGCATCGAGCACGCCGGCGCGGCGCGTCATGCTGCCCGTGTGCCAGTGCTCGAGCTGGCGGCCCGTGATCAGCACGACGGGATACTCCGTGTCGGGACGCTCGTCGGCCGGGATGATGTCGGCCGGGACGAAGCGCGCGCGGCCGCCCTCGCGCGGGAAGGTGTCCGTGAAGACGACGGGCTCGCCCGGATCGCCCTCCGCGCGGCACGGGTAGGTGACGGCGCCGTCGCGCTCCAGCCGGTCCCACGTGATGCCGGCGATGCTGGGCATCAGGTGCCGCATCTCGTCGAACACGGCGGCCGGCCCGGCATCGTCCCACCGCAGGCCGAGGCGGCGCGCCAGCTGCTGGATGATCCACAGGTCCTGGCGCGCGTCGCCGGGCGGATCGAGCGCCTGGCGCCCCAGTTGCACGACGCGGTCGGTGTTCGTGAAGCTGCCCGTCTTTTCGGCGAAGGCGGATGCGGGCAGGATCACGTCGGCGAGGTAGGCGGTCTCGGTGAGAAAAATGTCCTGCACGACGAGGTGTTCCAGCGCCGCCAGCGCTTCCCGCGCGTGGTTCGCATCCGGGTCGGACATGGCCGGGTTCTCGCCCATGATGTACATCCCTTTGATGCCGCCGGCGAGGATGTCGTCCATGATCTCGACCACCGTCAGGCCCGGCTTGCCGTCGAGCGCCAGCCCCCACGCGGCCTCGAACGTCGCCTGCGCCTGCGGGTCGTCGACGCGGCGGTAGTCCGGATACATCATCGGAATGAGGCCGGCGTCGGACGCGCCCTGCACGTTGTTCTGGCCGCGCAGCGGATGCAGGCCCGTGCCGGGACGGCCGATCTGGCCCGTCATCAGCGCGAGCGCGATCAGGCAGCGCGCATTGTCCGTGCCGTGCACGTGCTGCGACACGCCCATGCCCCACAGGATCATCGACCCTGCCGACGTGGCGTACAGCCGCGCCACGTAGCGGATCGTCTCGGCGGCGATGCCGCAGATGGGCGCCATCGCTTCCGGGCTGTAGTTGGCCACGTTCGCGGCCAGCGCGTCGTAGCCGCTCGTGCGGTCGGCGATGAACGCCGGATCGACGAGGCCCTCTTCGACGATCGTGTGCATCATCGCGTTCAAGAGCGCGACGTCCGTGTCCGGCTTGAATTGCAGGAAGCGGTGCGCGTGGCGCGCGAGGTCGGAGCGGCGCGGGTCGGCCACGATGAGTTTCGTGCCCGTGCGCGCCGCGTTCTTCATCCACGTGGCGCCGACGGGGTGGTTGACGGTCGGGTTGGCGCCGATAACGATCACGACCTCGGCGCGCGTCACGTCCATCACGGGATTCGACACGGCGCCCGACCCGATCCCTTCCAGCAGCGCGGCGACGGACGACGCGTGGCATAGCCGCGTGCAGTGGTCGACGTTGTTGCTGCCGAAGCCCGTGCGTACGAGCTTCTGGAACAGGTACGCTTCCTCGTTGCTGCCCTTGGCCGAGCCGAAGCCGGCCAGCGCCCGGCCCCCGATCGCATCACGGATGCGCGCGAGGCCGCCGCCCGCCGCCGCCAGCGCCTCGTCCCACGTCGCCTCGCGGAACACGTCCAGCATGCGCGCCGGGTCCATCGTGAAGTCGCCGCTTTTCGGGACGCCCGCGCGCCGGATCAGCGGCGTCGTCAGGCGCTGCGGATGGTGCGCGTAATCGTAGCCGTAGCGGCCTTTCACGCACAGGCGGCCGTGGTTCGCGGGGCCGTCGCGGCCTTCGACGCGGACGATGCGGTTGTCCTTCACGTGGTAAGTCAGCTGGCAGCCCACGCCACAATACGGGCAGACGGAATCGACCTGCTTGTCGGGCACGGCCAATGCCGCGCCGCGCGCCGGTGCCAGCGCGCCCGTCGGACAGGCCTGCACGCATTCGCCGCAGGCCACGCACGTCGATGCGCCCATCGGGTCGCCCTGGTCGAACACGATGCGCGCGTTCTCGCCGCGGCCCGCGAGACCGATCACGTCGTTGACCTGCTCGTCGCGGCAGGCGCGCACACAGCGCGTGCACTGGATGCACGCGTCGAGATTCACGTCGATGGCCGCGTGGCTGGCGTCCGCCGGCGGGACCGCGCGCGTGGCGGGAAAGCGCGGCGTGCCCACGCCGAGTTTATCGGCCCAGTACGCGACCTCGTCGTCGCGCGTGCGGGCCGTCCGCGGCAGGTCGGACAGCAGCAGTTCCACCACCATTTTGCGCGCGGCGACGGCCCGCTCGCTGTCCGTGCGGACCTTCATGCCGGGCGCCGGATTGCGGCAGCACGACGGCGCCAGCGTGCGTTCGCCGTCGACTTCGACGACGCACGCGCGGCAGTTACCGGCCGGCTCCATGCCGTCCTTGTGGCACAGGTGCGGCAAGGCGATACCCGCGCGGGCGGCGGCGTCGAACAGCGTCTCGAAAGGCTGGGCTTGCACTTCGCGGCCGTCGATCTCGAACGTCACGGTCGGCACATTCGCGTTCATGATCCCTCCAGCTCGTGCGGAAAATATTGGATGACGCAGTCGAACGGATTCGGCGCGGCCTGGCCCAGGCCGCAGATCGACGCGTCGCGCATCACCTGCGACAGCTCGGCCAGCAGCGCCGTGTCCCACGTCTCTCTTTCCATCAGCGCGACGGCCTTGGCCGTGCCGGCGCGGCACGGCGTGCACTGGCCGCACGATTCGTCGCGGAAGAAGCGCAAGGTGTTCAGCGCGGCCGCGCGGGCGGAATCGCGGTCGGACAGCACGACGACGGCGGCCGAGCCGATGAAGCAGCCGTGGCGCTGCAGGGTGTCGAAGTCGAGCGGGATGTCGGCCATGCTTGCGGGCAGGATGCCGCCCGACGCGCCGCCCGGCAGGTAGGCATAGAACGCGTGGCCGTCCTGCATGCCGCCACAGTATTCGTCGAGGAGTTCCCGCATCGTGATGCCGGCCGGCGCCAGCTTGACGCCCGGTGCGCGCACGCGGCCCGACACGGAAAACGAACGCAGCCCGCGGCGGCCGTGGCGGCCCTGGCTCGTGAACCATTCGGCGCCGCGTTCGAGGATGTCGCGCACCCAGTGCAGCGTTTCCAGGTTGTGTTCCAGCGTCGGCCGCCCGAACAGGCCCACCTGCGCCAGATACGGCGGACGCAGGCGCGGCATGCCGCGCTTGCCCTCGATCGATTCGATCATCGCCGACTCTTCGCCGCAGATGTAGGCGCCGGCGCCGCGCCGCAGCACGATCTCCGGCAAGTCCGGCACGGGCGGATCGGCGCGCAGCCGGTCGAGCTCTTGCGCCAGCATGGCGCGCAGGCCGTGGTATTCGTCGCGCAGGTACAGGTAGACCGTGCCGATGCCGACGGCCCACGCGGCGACGAGCGCGCCTTCGAGGAAGCGGTGCGGATCGCGTTCGAGATAGTGGCGGTCCTTGAACGTACCGGGCTCGCCTTCGTCGATGTTGACGGCCATGAGGCGCGGCCCCGGTTCGTTCTTCACGATGCGCCACTTGCGCCCGGCCGGAAAGCCGGCGCCGCCCAGGCCGCGCAGGCCGGACGCCATCATGGTCACGATCGTGGCTTCCGGGTCGAGGTGCCCCTCCATGCAGGCGCGCAGCAGCCGGTAGCCGCCGGCGGCGCGGTAGGCGTCGTAATCGATATGGCCCGCGTGCGCGTCCGTGGTGGCGCCGGCGGATGCCGCCAGCACCGTCTCGACGCTCGCTCCCGTGACGGGACGCTGGCCCACGAGCGCCGCGGGCGCGCCGTCGCAGCGGCCGATGCAGGGCGCGGCCAGCACCCGGACCCGCGCGCCGAGGATGGCCGGCAGGCGGTCCAGCAGGTCGCGCGCGCCGGCCAGTTCGCACGACAGGCCGGCGCACACGCGCACCGTCAGGGCCGGCGGCGCCTCCTCGCCGTCGCGCAGCACGTCGAAGTGGTGGTAGAAGGTGGCCACCTCGTAGACCTCGGACTGGGCCAGCCCGAGCTCCTGCGCGAGCGCGGCCAGGTGGGCGGCGGACAGGCAGCCGTAGCGGTCCTGGATGGCGTGCAGGTGCTCGATCAACAGGTCGCGCCGGCGCGCGGCGGTGCCCAGCGCGGCCTGCACGTCGGCCAGGGCCTGCGGGTCGACGCGCCTGCCTTTGGGCGCCTCGCGCTTGCGCTGGCGGGTGGCACCCTGCGCGGCGATGGGAATGACGGGGTGGTTCATGGTCGATCCTGCGTTACGTTGAATGAGCGGTCATGCATGTGCCGGTGGAAGCGTGCCCACGCGTTCGACGCACGTTCGCCACATACGTCACTTGAACAACACGATAGCCTTCTGCAGCGTGATCCACACACCGATCAACAACGGTATGCCGACCACGGCCCAGGCCAAAGCGGCGACGAGCGGATTGACGCTCGCGACGGGCAGCGCCACGGCCGCGCCGCCGGCGATACCGGCCACGCCCGGCGCGCCGGCGGACGGCCGCCCGGCGGCGCCGTCGCGCTCGTGCGCCAGGCGCCGTTCGTCGGCCAGTTCCTGTTCGCTCATGAAGTGGCGCGCCGCCACCGGACGCACCATCAGGTTGCACAGGAAGCCCAGCACCAGCAGCCCGGCCAGCACGTACATCACCGTATCATACGCCTGCGCCTTGGGCACGCCGTGGGCGATCTGGTACTCGCGGATGTAGTTGATCAGGCTGGTCCCGACGACGCCGGCGGCCGACCACGCGGTCAGCAGGCGGCCGTGGATCGCGCCCACCATCTGCGTGCCGAACAGGTCGGCGAGGTAGGCGGGCACGGTCGAGAAACCGCCGCCGTACATCGACAGGATGACGCAGAAGAACGCGACGAACAGGGCCAGGTGGCCGCCGTGCGCCAGCGCGGGAATCGCCGCGTACAGCACGAAACCGAGCACGAGGAACACGAAGTACGTGGCCTTGCGGCCGATGTAGTCGGAGCACGAGGCCCAGGCGAAGCGACCGCCGATGTTGAAGAGCGAGAGCAGGCCCGTGAAGCCGGCCGCGATCGTCGCGATCTGGGCCTTCTGGGCGGCGTCCAGGTCGTTGAAGCCTGCGCTCACGCCGATGAGGCGCCCGCCGAACACTTCCTGCAGCAGCGGCGACGCCATCGCCAGGATGCCGATACCGGCCGAGACGTTCAGGAACAGCACGAGCCACACGAGCCAGAACTGCGGCACCGAGCCGACGTGGTTCACGTGCACGTGGTGGTGGGTGATCATCGCGTTGCCGCCCTTGGCGGCCGGCGGGGTCCAGCCTTCCGGCGTCCAGCCCGTGGCCGGCACGCGGTAGGCCAGCGCGCCGCCCATCATGAACACGAAATAGATCGCGGCCAGCGCGAGGAAGGTCTCCCACACGCCCACCGACGTGGCGGTGGCGAAATGCTTCATGAGGCGGTCGGCCAGCGGCGCGCCGATCATGGCGCCACCGCCGAAGCCCATGATCGCCATGCCGGTCGCCATGCCGCGCCGGTCGGGGAACCATTTGATGAGGGTGGAGACCGGCGAGATGTAGCCCAGCCCGAGGCCGATGCCGCCGATGACGCCGGAGCCGAGCCACATCAGCCAGATCTGGTGCGCATAGATGCCCAGCGCGGAGATCACGAGGCCGCCGCACCAGCACAGGGCCGACACGACGCCGGCCTTGCGCGGTCCCGCGTGTTCGAGCCAGCCGCCGAACAGCGCGGTCGACAGGCCCAGGAACACGAAGAACAGCGTGAACATCCAGCCCAGCATCGAGATCTTCCAGTCGCAGTTCGTCGCCGTGATCTCGGCCAGGAAGCCCATGCCGGCCGGGCAGGCGAGCGATTCCCTGATGCCGACCGCCTTCGACAGCGGCAGCCAGAACACCGAGAACCCGTAGGCCATGCCGATGCACAGGTGAATCGCGAGCGCGGCGGGCGGCACGAGCCAACGATTGAAACCGGGCTGCGCCACGGTGTGTTCTTTGTCCAGCATATCCAGTAAAGCCATGTCCCCTCCGTGATTTTATCGTTGTTCAGAGCGTATACTTATGGAAACTTTTACTGCATCGCGAGCGTATCACGAGTGGGCGCGCCGCCCAATATTTACAGCGGCTGGCGGGACCGCGCCCGCCCGGTTATCATCGCGGCCATGATCGACATCCCCGCCCTGCTCGCCGCGCTGCCCGCGCGCATCGACGCGATCCCGCGCAGCGCATGCGCACGCATGCCGGACGCGCCGGCCCTCGTCGACGCCGGCCGCACGCTGACCTACCGCGACCTCGCCGCCCTCATCGACCGCCGCGCCGCGCAATTGCGCTCGCACGGCGTGCGGCCGGGCGACCGCGTGCTGCTGGTCAGCGAGAATTGCGCGGACCAGGTCGCGCTGATCTTCGCCGCCGCCAGCGTCAACGCCTGGATCGTCAACGCCAACCCGCGCCTGACCGCGCCCGAACTGGACGCGATCCGCACCCACAGCGGCGCGCGCATCGCCTTGTACACGGCCGCCGTGTCGGTGGAGGCCGAGGCACACGCCGCGCGCGCGGGCGCCGTGTTCGACGACGGCATGATGATCGGTCCGCTGAACGAGGCTTGCACGCCGGAAGCCGACGGCGACGTCGCCGCGCTCGTCTACACGACGGGCACCACGGGCAAGCCGAAAGGCGTGATGCTGAGCCACCGCAGCCTGCTGTTCGTGGCCGCCGTCTCGAGCCGCCTGCGCGGCCTCACGCCGGCCGACCGCGCCTGGGGCGTGCTGCCCATCTCGCACGTGTACGGTCTCACGTCGGTGATGCTGGGCACGCTCAGCGCGGGCGCCTGCCTGCACCTGGCGCCCCGCTTCACGCCCGAGGGCATGCTGGCCGCGATCCGCGACGACGGCCTGTCCATCGTGCAGGGCGTGCCCGCGATGTATGCGCGGCTGCTGGAACGCGCCGGTGCGGACGCGCGCCTGCCGTCGCGCCTGCGCTTCGCGTATGCGGGCGGCTCGCCGCTCGATCCGGCATTGAAGGCGTCCGTCGAGCGACTGCTGGGCGTAGCGCTGCACAACGGCTACGGCCTGTCCGAGGCCGCGCCCACGGTCAGCCAGACGCGCCTGGACGCCCCGCGCGCCGACACGTCCGTCGGGCAGCCCATCCCCGGCGTCGAAGCGCGCGTCGTCGACAAGGACGGGCGCGCCGCGGCGGATGGCGACGCGGGCGAATTGTGGGTGCGCGGGCCGGGTTTGATGCGGGGCTACTACCGCGACCCGGACGCGACGGCGGCGGCGCTGCGTCCCGGCGGCTGGCTGAACACGGGCGACATGGCGCGGTGCGATGCGGACGGCTTTCTCTTCATCGTCGGCCGCACGAGGGAATTGATCATCCGGTCGGGCTTCAACGTGTTCCCGCTGGAAGTCGAAACGGTGCTGAACGCGCACCCGGGCGTGACGCAGTCGGCGGTCGTGGGCCGCACCGTGGCCGACGGCAACGAGGAAGTCATCGCCTTCGTCCACCCCGATCCGCGCCGCCCGCCCGATGAAGCCGAACTGCGCGCATGGGCCGCGGAACGGCTGGCGCCGTACAAGCGGCCGGCGCGCATCGTGATGATGGATGCCCTGCCCGCCGCGGCGAACGGCAAGGTGCTCAAGCATTTGCTGAAGGAACGCGCAGCCGCGCTCTGACACAGTCGCCCCGGGCTGGGCGCCCTCCTTGGCGGGGGCCCAAGTAAACCCGGCGCAGTCGGAATGCGTGCAAATTGGGTCCCCGCCTGCGCGGGGACGACGTCGGGACGACGTTGTTTTTTACCTCCGCCGCTTCTTCCAGTCGTAACCCGGCCCCGTCACGTCCACGCCGGGATGCCCGACCACGTCCGGATGCTCCGAACACATCGTCACGAAGCGCACGCCCTCGCCTTCGCGCTGGCGCCGCCGCAGGTCTTCCATGAAGCGCATCGCCGCCACCATTGCCGTGGTGTCGAACGGCTGCGCGTGCGGGGTCGGCCCGCCCGCTTCCTCGATCATCCAGTACACCATGTACATGTTCGTTCCTCCTGGGTCGCATCGTGTCGGCGCGCGCAAGGCATGTCAAGACAAACGCGGCACGCGCCATGGCAGAGGCCAATAGAACGTAGGACTTGTCCTAAATCGGCTCTATATGTTCGCCAGCCCACACAAGAAGCCGGGCTCGCCGACTAGGCTTAGACCTTGGATCAACAGCAGGAAATGCACATGAATCTTAACAGTCATATCCAGCCAGCAAGCTCGCCGCTCCAGCTCTGGGGCGGCCTCGAATGCACCGTCAACCGCGTACGCGATCAGTACTTTTCCCAAATGGAACGCAACGGCCATGCCGAACGGCTTCAGGACCTGGAGCGCTTCGCGTCGCTCGGCATCCGCGCCGTCCGCTACCCAGTCCTGTGGGAACGGATCGCGCCCGATGGCATCGAAGCGGCGGACTGGTCGTGGCCGGACGAGCGCCTGCCCGTGCTGCAGCAACTGGGCGTGACGCCCATCGTCGGCCTCGTCCACCACGGCAGCGGCCCGCGCCATACGAGCCTCGTGTCCCCGGATTTCGCCGAGAAACTGGCGGCGTATGCCGGCGCCGTGGCGCGCCGCTATCCCTGGGTCGAGTACTGGACGCCCGTGAACGAGCCCTGCACCACGGCCCGGTTCTCCGGCCTCAACGGCGTCTGGTATCCGCACGGCGACAGCGAGGACCAGTTCATCCGCGCCCTCATCAACCAGTGCCGCGCCATCGTCCTGTCGATGCGCGCGATCCGCGCCGTGAATCCGGAGGCGAAGCTCGTGCAGACGGACGACTTGTCGCGCACCTACGGCACGCCGGAAATGACCGAGATCGCGAATTTCTTCAACGAACGCCGCTGGCTGGCGTGGGACATGTTGTGCGGTAAGATCGACCCCGGCCATGCGCTGTGGGACTATCTGCTGGAAAATGGCGCGGATGCGGACGAGCTCCTGTGGTTCAAGGACAATGCCTGCCCGCCGGACATCATCGGCGTCAACTACTACATCACGAGCGAGCGCTGGCTCGATCACCGGTCCGAACGCTATCCGGAAAGCCATCGCACCCAGTACCGCGGCGTCCCGCACGCCGACATCGAATGCCCGCGCGTGCTGGCCACGCCGACCCCGGGCATCGGTCCGCTGCTGCAGGAGACGTGGGACCGCTACGGCCTGCCCGTCGCCGTCACCGAGGCGCATATCGACGCCAACCGCGAAGATCAATTGCGCTGGCTCGTCGAGATCTGGAACGCGGCCAGGAAGGTCCAGCAGGGGGGCGCCGACATCCGCGCCGTCACCGTGTGGGCCCTGCTCGGCTCGTTCGACTGGAACTGCCTCGTCACCGCATGCCGCGGCTATTATGAACCCGGCCCGTTCGACGTGCGCGGCCCGCAACCCCGCCCGACCGCCGTCGCCAACCTGATGCGCGAACTGGCGAGCGGACGTCCGCTGTCGCATCCGGTGCTGCAGGGCCAGGGCTGGTGGCGCCGCCCGGGCCGCTTCCTCGCCAAGCCCGTCGCGACCCGCACCGCCGTGGCCGACATCGCCGAGCGCAGCGCGTTCCGCTCGACGTTCCCGCAGCCGATCCTGATCACCGGGGCGACGGGCACCCTGGGCCGCGCCTTCGCCCGCATCTGCGAACGGCGCAACCTCGCCTGCCACGTGCTCACGCGCCAGGAGATGGACATCGCCGATCCGGCCTCGGTCGAGGCGGCGATCGTGCGCTTCAAGCCGTGGGCCATCATCAATGCCGGCGGCTATGTGCGCGTCGACGATGCCGAGGGCGACATCGAGCGCTGCATGCGCGAGAACGCCCACGGCCCGACCGTGCTGGCGCTGGCCGCCATCCGCCACGCGCTGCGCTTCATGACGTTCTCCAGCGACCTCGTGTTCGACGGCACGCAGGGCCGTCCCTACGTGGAATCGGACAAGGCGGCGCCGCTGGGCGTGTACGGCCGCAGCAAGGCGGACGCGGAACGGCGCGTGCTCGACGCCGACCCGCAGGCCCTCGTCATCCGCACGAGCGCCTTCTTCGGTCCGTGGGACGAACACAATTTCGTGACGCAAGCCTTAGGTGCGCTCGACGCCGGCCGGCCGTTCGCGGCGGCGTCCGACCAGGTCACGTCGCCGACCTATGTGCCCGACCTCGTCAACGCCTGCCTCGACCTGCTGATCGACCGCGAATGCGGCATCTGGCACCTGACCAACGGTGCCGCGATGAGCTGGGCCGACCTGGCACGGCGGGCGTGCGCGGCGGCCGGCATCGACGACGGCTGCCTGGAAGAACGCACGACCGGCGAGCTCGGCCTGCGCGCCGCACGCCCTCGCCACAGCGCCATGAGCAGCGAACGCGGCCTGCTGCTGCCCTCCTTCGACGATGCGCTGGCCCGCTACCTGCGCGAGCGCGAGATGGTGAACGAACGGGTGGACAACGTGGAATCGGCACACTACGCCAGCTGAAACACCGCAGCCGTGCGCGCGCGTGCACGGCTGTGTTACCGCTACATTACATCTGATCGCAACGTATTTACGGGAGGAATTTCTTTAGTTACACTACGTTACTTAGCGTTACTCTACGCAACCCTGGTGTGACTCACATGTCCGACTTCCCTCGCCAGCCGCTTCCCGCGGTGCCCGGTATGTATGCAGGCCATGGCCCGCTTCCCCTTCCGGCCACGGGCGCCGTCACGCTGCGCTCGGCCGTGCCGCCGCACCTGGCCGGCTTCAGGTCGGTGCGCGAGTTCGCGAAGATCCGGCTACGGGCCTTGCTGCATCCGCGCCAGACGCCCGAGTGGCTGCGCCTGCTCAACGCGCACCCGGCGTTCCCGGAATACGTGCGCAACTGCCCGCGCTTCCTGTACAAGATCTACCGCCCCTACATCAGCCACGTGCTGGATGCCGATGCGCGCCTGGACGCGATCCGCGCACACTACGACTTCATGTTCCGGCTCGGCCTGGGCCCCACGCTGGCGCGCGCCAGCCTCGGTTCCGTCGTGCTGGCCGAGGCGGCGGGCAAGAGCGGCATGCCGTACCAGATCCAGCTGCGCACCGTGAACATGTTCGACCGCGAGGGCGAACTGGTGCTGCAGCTGATCCAGGCCGACCACGTCTTGTACACGGTGGCGTTCACGGTGGCGCCGCGCGACGGCCGCCCGGCCGTCAGCATCGGCTGCATCCAGGGCGGCAAGACGATCGATGCGCGCGAGGCGATCCGCACGGCCACGCGCGAACTGCACGGCATCCGGCCCAAGCAACTGATGGCGACCCTCGTGCGCCAGCTGGGGCACGACTACGGATGCGCGCGCATGGTGATGGTCTCGAACCGCAACCGCGTGATCTACAAGGCGATCCGCCACGGCCGCGTGCTGGCGGACTACGACCAGCTGTGGGAAGAACTGGGCGCGCGCAAGCGGCCCGACGGCGACTGGGAACTCGACTGCGCGCCGGTGGCGGCGCCGGACCTGGAGAGCATACCGTCGAAAAAGCGGTCGGAGGCGCGCAAGCGGCATGAATTGGTGCGCCGGCTTGCGGATGAGGTGTGCGTGGCGCTGCGGGCAAGACCAATGACCTAGAAACGCCGTCGCCCCTGCGAAGGCAGGGGCCAAATTTGCACGCGTCGCGATAACGCGTGCAAAATTGGGTCCCCGCCTCCGCGGGGACGACGGTATCAGGCGCGCACGGCGTTATCGCGTGCCGGCACCAGGATCGGCACCAACTCGCTCCACACCCGCTCCACGCTCATCTTGTTCATGCAATCGTGATGCCCGAGCGGGCACACGCGCTTGCGGCACGGCGAGCATTCCAGGCGCAGCGACACCGTCCGCGCCACTTCCGACAACGGCGGCGCGTAGTCCGGATCGGTCGAACCGTACAAGGCCACCACCGGCCGGTTCAGCGCCGACGCGATGTGCAGCAGGCCGGAATCGTTGGAGACGACGGCGCTGGCCTGCGCCAGCAGGGCGATGGCGTCGTCGAGCGACGTCTGGCCGGCCAGGTTCAGCACCGCGGAGCCGGCCGGGCCGGCGTGCCGCTGCACCTCGGCGCACGTCTCATGGTCGTTCGGGGAGCCGAGCAGCGCGACCTGCACGCCCGGCAAAGTGTCGACGACCCTGGCCGCCAGCGCGCCGTAATGCGCGGGCGGCCAGCGCTTGGCGACGCCGAATTCCGCGCCCGGCGCGAACGCGACGATGGGGCGCGTGAGATCGATGCCGAGGCGTTTCCCGACCTGCTCCGTCTCTTCCCCGCCGACGACGAGGAAAGGGCGCGCCAGCTTGCCCGGCAGCGGCAGCTCGGGCTCGCGCGCGAGGGCCGCGTAGAACGGCACCATCGAGCGCGGCGGCTGTTCGTCGTGGTGCATGACGTTGACCATCCCGTAGCGCATCTCGCCCTTGTAGCCCACGCGGCGCGGGATGCGCGCCAGCCACGGGATCAGCGCGTATTTCAGCGTGTTGGGCAGCACGTAGGCGTCGCTGTAGCCGCGCTCCTTGAGCAGGCGCGCGTAGCGCCAGCGCTCGCCCAGTTGCAGGGCGCGGTGGCGGAACGGCGTTACGAGGATGTCGTCCGCTTCCTGGATGCGGCGCCACACGGGCACCACCTGCGGCGGCGCCAGCACGTCGATGGCGCGCTCGGGGTGGGCCTGCTTGAGCAGGCGCAGCAAGGGCTGGGCCATCACGGCGTCGCCGATCCAGTTCGGCGAAATGACCAGGGTCCGCGCCCGCTCGTTTCCGCCCGTGCTCATGTCTCTTCCACCAGAGCGGAGAACTGCAGGCGGTACAGGTTGGCGTACATGCCGCCCTGCGCCAGCAAATGGTCGTGCGTGCCCTGCTCGACGATGCGGCCGTGTTCCATCACGACGATCAGGTCGGCGCCTTCGATGGTCGACAGGCGGTGCGCGATCACGAACGTGGTGCGGCCCGCCATCAGCGTGTCGAGGGCGGCCTGCACGGCGCGTTCCGATTCGTTGTCCAGTGCCGACGTGGCCTCGTCCAGGATCAGGATCGGCGCATCCTTGTAGATGGCGCGCGCGATGGCCACGCGCTGGCGCTGGCCGCCCGACAGGCGCATGCCGTTCTCGCCGATCATCGTATCGACGCCTTCCGGCAGGCGCGCCACCACGTCGTCCAGATGCGCCGCGCGGATGGCGGCAAGCAGGCGCGCCTCGTCGACGTGCTCGGCGCCGTACGCGACGTTGGCGCGCAGCGTGTCGTCGAACAGCACGACGTTCTGGCTCACGAGCGCCAGTTGGGCGCGCAGCGACGCCATCCTGATGTCCTGGTACGGGACGCCGTCCAGCAGGATGCGGCCCGATTCCGGTTCGTAGAAGCGCGTGACGAGGTTCACGAACGTCGACTTGCCGCCGCCCGACATGCCGACCAGGGCGACGGTCTGGCCGGGCTTGACGTCCAGCGAGACGTCGTCCAGCGCCGGCCCATGCGCGTTCGGGTAGCGGAACTTCACGTGCTCGAAGCGCATATGGCCTTGCGCGCGCGCGAGCGTGCGCGTGCCCGGGTCGTGCTCGACGGGCGCATCGATCAGCTCGAACACGGTTTCGGCGGCGGCGATCCCGCGCTGCATGGGGCCGTTCACCTCGGCCAGCGCCTTCAGCGGCGTCAGGAGCATCAGCATCAAGGTGACGAACTGGGTGAACTCGCCGACCGTCATATTGGCCTGCAGCGCCAGCACCACCACGACCGACAGCGCCAGCGACGTGGCGATCTGGGTCACCGGCGTCGTCGCCGCGAATGCCACCGTCATGCGCTGCGAAAAGCCGCGCAAGGCCTCGCTGCGCTGGAAGAAGCGGCGGCTCTCGTAGCGTTCGCCGGAAAACACGCGGATCACCTGGTGGCCGCGCGCCGCTTCCTCGACGACTTGCGTCATCTCGGCCGTCACGCGCTGGTTCTCGCGGTTGAGCTGGCGCAGCCGTTTGCTGGTGGTGCGCACGATCACGGCCGTGAGCGGCACGACGACGATCGCAACGAGCGTCAGCATCCAGTTCAGCCACAGAAGCGAGCCAAGCAGGCCGATGACGACCAGCACGTCGCGCACGAACGAGATGAACACGGACTGGATCATGTCCACGACCTGGCGCACGTCGCCGACGACGGTGTTGATCACCTTGCCGGTCGATTCTTCGTGGAAGCGCGCGACCGGCAGGCGCAGCAGCCGTTCGAAGGCCTGGGCGCGCAAGTCGTTCAGGACGCGGGAGAGCACCCAGTTGTTGTAGTAGGCGGTGGCGAACGTGCCGATGCCGCGCAGGACGAAGATCGACACCAGCACGCCGGGGATCCACCACAGGCTGAACGGCACCTTGTTCTTGAAGCCCATGTCCATCAGCAGTTGCAGGGCTTTGCCCAGCAACGGCTGGGTGGCGGCCGTCAACGCCATCGCGAGCAGCGACAGGAAGGCGCGCCCGCGATACGGTTTCAGGATCGCCCACAGGCGCTTGACGATGACACTGTTATCCAATTTTTTCTTTCGCATTCAGGCAGAAGCCCATGAGCAAAAACACCATGAGCGCATAGAACAGACTGCCCTTCATAGACCAGAAAATCACTTCCGTCAGACCGAAGCCAACATAGCCGAGCACCACCAGCGCCCCGCCCAGCGCGACCGCGAACTGCGGCGCGGGCCGATTCCCGGGTGCCTCGTATCCGGTGTCCCGTCCCAGCCGGCGCAGGAAAAACCGCAGGGGCGCGGCCAGGGTGGCGGCCCAGATGAGGAAGCCGGCCACGCCGCCCGTCGCCAGGGCCTGCAACCCGTCATTATGCAGGTGCGGCAGCTCGAGCACCATCGGATCGAGCCGGCCGGTGTGCGCATACTCGGCCAGGCGTGCGCGGCAGGCCTCGAAATCCATGCCGAACAGCGGGTGTTCGCGGATCAGCATGACGGCGCCCTTCCACAATTCCAGCCGGGTCCCGACGTTGGTCCACACGGTGCCGTCCTCGTACCAGCTGCGGGCGTCGTGGACGCCTTCGGCGAAGCGCTCCTGCACGCCCAGCGCCGGCGTCAACCAGGCCGCGGCCAGCACGGCCACGCCGGCCGCCAGCAGCGCGCGCCCGCGGCGGCTGTGGATGCGGGTCAAGTGGCGCCCCAGCACGAGCGCCGCCAGCACCAGCGCCGCCCATCCGCCGCGGGTGCCGGTCAGCACCGATGCGACAAAGCCCGCCAGCGCCCCGGCGCCGGCCAGCAGCGCGTCGCGCGGGCGGTCGCGCATGTCGATCGCACCGGCCAGCGCCAGCAGCGCCAGCAGCATGGCGAGGTCGCCGAACGTGATCGAATTGATGAATCCCCCCGGACGCTCGATGTGCAGGGCGAAGCGCTGCCAGGCGATGAACGGCAGCGCCGCCACCGCCCCCGCACTCGCGCCCCACCACAGCGCCCGGCGCGGCGCGCGGCTTGCCACCACGGCGGCCAGCACGGTCAGGCACAGGAGCATGCGCACCGGTTTTTCCAGCACACTCATCTTTTCGCCGCGCAGCAGCGCGCAGGCCAGCACGAACAGGGCATGCAGCAGAAAGGCTAGCACGACCCAGCGCACCTCCGGCCAGTGACGCACGAGTGCATCACGGCTCGGTTTGACCAATATCAAAGCGCTGACCAGGAAGAGGAAGCTTACAAGACTCACGCCGAACGAGGTGACGAGGCTCGAAAAGGGTAACAGGAAGGCCAGGGCGCCGATCCAAACCCGCATCGGCTCCCTCGTATTCGTCGGATTACTGTTCATTGATGTTCTTGTGGGATACTCTTGCCCCTGAGGGCACCTCGAAAAACCGTGCCCGAAATATAGCAGTGTACAACGGACCTTATGCTTCACGCACAGACTATCTCGGTCGTGATCACCACCTATAACCGGCCAGACGCGCTGGCGGCGGTGGTGCGGGCATGTTTCATGCAGAACGACAAGAATTTTGAAATCATTATCGCTGATGATGGCTCGACTGCCAACACGCGTGCCTGCGTCGAACGGCTGACGGCCGCGTCACCGGTGCTTCTACGCCACGTCTGGCAACCCGACGTGGGTTTTCGCGCCGCCATGGCACGCAACCGCGGCATTCTCGCCGCCTCCGGTGAATACATCATCTTCCTGGACGGCGATTGCATCCCGCAGCGCGACTTCATCGCCCGCCACCGCGCGCTGGCGCGGCCCGGCTGCCTCGTGTCGGGCAGCCGCATCCTGATGTCCGAGGCGCTGACGCGTCGGGTGCTGGAAAACGGGATCGATCTCGCCGCCACCTCTCCGCTCACGCGCCTGCGCTGGCGGCTGCGCGGCGACCTGAACAAGACCCTGCAGCCGCTGGGGCTGCGCTGGCCCGACCTGGGCCGCACGTCACACAAATTCTCCTGGCGCCGCATCAAGAGTTGCAACCTGGCCGTGTGGCGCGCCGACCTGGAACGCGTGAACGGCTTCGACGAGAGTTTTACGGGCTGGGGCCACGAGGATTCCGACCTCGTCGTGCGCTTGTTTCATGCGGGCGTGCTGCGCAAGGACGGCGCCTTCGCCACCGAAGTCTTCCACCTGTGGCACCGCGAGGCGCAGCGCGACCAGGAAACGAGCAACCGGCAAGTCGTCCTCGAACGCGCCGAGAACAAGGTCACGCAGGCGACGATCGGGTTGCGCGAGCACGCGCATACGGCGGCGTGACGGCCACGCGGGCCTGGCCGCGGTCTCGATCCGGACGCAGTTGTCAAATAGTCTTGCCGTGTGCGTATTGCTGCGCGAGTTGATCCATTAGAATACCGATTTTGCTGAATTCGGTACGGGCATATGGCGACGCAAGGCGAGTACGACTATTTCAAGAACATCGGCACGGACGGCATGCGGCACGCCGCGCATAAACCATGGTCGGACAGCCAGTGCGGCATGTACCTGATGGAACTCGGCGCCATGATGGGCCTGATGCCCGAAGGCGGCCGCCTGCTGGACATGGGCTGCGGGACGGGCTGGACCAGCGTGTTGTTCGCGAAGAAGGGCTACCACGTGGTCGGGCAGGACCTGGTGCCGGAAGCCATCGCCGCGGCGCGCCGGCTCAAGCACGACAACGGCCTGGATCACCTCGACTTCGTCGTGGGCGACTACGAGTCGCTGGCGTTCGAGAACGAATTCGACGTGGTGGTGTTCTTCGATTGCCTGCACCATGCGGTCGACGAAATCGACGCGTTGAGAAGCGCATGGCGGGCCCTGAAGCCGGGCGGCATCTGCATCACGTCGGAGCCGGGGCTGGGCCACGAAAAACGCTCGGCCGCCGTCATGCAGGAATTCGGCGTCACGGAACGCGACATGCATCCCGCGAAGATCGTCCGCGGCGCGAAGCAGGCCGGCTTCACGGGCTTTTCCGTGCACCCGCACGCCCAGTATCTGTACATCGCGCTGTACCGGCGCGAGTTGCGCGGCCTGCTCGGCAAGGTGATGCGCATCCCGGGCATGCGCGCGCTCGTGGGCGCGTGCACGGTGCTGTTTTCCAAGCACCAGGCGGGGATCGTCGTCCTCAAGAAATAACGGTCGGCGTCCCGGTTTGCAATGGTGCGCGGAGGGCCGCCCACCCGACGGCCGGACGCAGGGTCGGTACCCCGTGCCCAGCAATCGCATCCCTACCGATCAATATTCGACCGCGACCTCTTTGGCCCCGAGGTGCAGCTCGAGCGCGTATTTCAGCTCGTCCGACGGCGCCACGCGCCACGCGTCGCCCAGCTGCAAGGTGCACGGGATGCCCTGCGGCGTCACGCGCAGGCTGACGGGCAGCCCGTTTTCATGGCGGTACGGCTGCAGGATCTCGGCCAGCTTGGCCGGCGCGATGGTGCACGCCACGTCCATCTCCAGCTTGTGGCCGTACTGGATGCGCGCCGTCGCGATGTCGAACGCCTTCTCGGCCGTGATGCGCAGGCCGCCGTTGAAGCGGTCTTCCGACACCTTGCCGACGACGAGCAGGAACTCGTCCTCGCGGAAGATGTTCTTGTTGGCCTCGAACAGCTCGCTGTAGATCGTGACCTCGACGACGCCGGACTTGTCGTCCAGCGACACGATCAGGATCTTGCCGCGCTGCGTGAGCTGCGTGCGCACGCCCGTGATCACGCCGCACAGCATGCGCGGATCGCGCGACGGCTCCAGGTCTTTCAATTTGGTCTTGGCGAAGCGCCGCACTTCCTGCGCGTACGAATCGAACATGTGGCCCGACAGGTAGTAGCCCAGCGCGGTCTTTTCCTCGGCCAGCTTCTGGCGGTCGGTCCACGGCGTCGCCTTCACGTATTCCGGCGGCGCGACGAGGTCGGAATCGTCGCCGCCGAACAGGCTGACCTGGTTGGCGGCGGCCGCCGCCTGCCCCGCCGCTTCCATCGCGAACGCGACCGATGCAAGCAGCACGGCGCGGTCGGTGCCGAAGCAATCCATCGCGCCGGCGCGGATCAGCGATTCGATCGTGCGGCGGTTGATCTGCTTGCGGTCGACGCGCTTGCAGAAGTCGAACAGGTCCTTGAACCGGCCACCCTCCTCGCGCGCCGCGATGATCGCTTCGATCGCGCCCTGGCCGGCGCCTTTGACGCCGCCCAGGCCGTAGCGGATGTTGGATACCTGCTTGCCTGTGACGGAAGCCGGCGGGCCTTCCGGCGTGAAGCGGAACTGCGATTCGTTGACGTCTGGCGGCAGGATCGTCAGCTTGCACATGTCGATCGAGTCCTCGACGAGGATCTTGATCTTGTCCGTGTCTTCCATGGCCAGCGACATGTTGGCTGCCATGAACGCGGCGGTGTGGTGGACCTTCAGGTAGGCGGTGTGATACGACAGCAGCGCGTACGCGGCCGCGTGCGACTTGTTGAAGCCGTAGCCCGCGAACTTCTCCATCAGGTCGAAGATCTCGTCGGCCTTCTCGGTCGACAGGCCGTCCTTCGCGGCGCCGGCGCGGAAGATCGCGCGGTGCTCGGCCATTTCCTCGGCCTTCTTCTTGCCCATCGCGCGGCGCAGCATGTCGGCGCCGCCCAGCGAGTAGCCGCCGACGATCTGCGCCATCTGCATCACCTGCTCCTGGTAGACCATGATGCCGTAGGTCTCGGACAGGATGGACTCCGTGCGCGGGTCCGGGTAGTCGAATTTTTCGCCGTGCTTGCGCTTGCAGAAGTCGGGAATCAGGTCCATCGGGCCCGGACGGTACAGCGCCACGAGCGCGATGATGTCCTCGAAACGGTCGGGACGTGCATCCTTCAACATGCCCTGCATGCCGCGGCTTTCAAGCTGGAACACGGCGACGGTCTTCGCATCCGTCAGCAGCTTATAGGTCGGGCGGTCGGTCAGCGGCAGTGTCGAGAGGTCGAAATCCTTCTCGGCCGGATCGAGCGCGCGGATGTAGTTGACGGCGCGGTCGAGGATCGTCAGCGTGGTCAGGCCCAGGAAGTCGAACTTCACCAGGCCGGCCGCCTCGACGTCGTCCTTGTCGTATTGCGACACGACGCCGGCGTCGCCGCCCTGCGTGTACAACGGGCAGAAGTCGGTCAGCTTGCCCGGCGCGATCAGCACGCCGCCGGCGTGCATGCCGATGTTGCGGGTGATGCCTTCGACCTGCTGCGCGAGCTCGATCAGCTGCTTCACTTCCTCTTCGTTCTCGAGGCGCTCCTTGAGCATCGGCTCTTCTTCGATCGCCTCGGCGATCGACACCTGCTTGCCCGGCTTGAACGGGATCAGCTTGGAGATGCCGTCGCAGAAGTTGTAGCCGAAATCGAGCACGCGGCCCACGTCGCGGATCGCGCCCTTCGCGGCCATCGTACCGAACGTGGCGATCTGCGACACGGCGTCGCGGCCGTACAGGTCCTTCACGTGCTGGATCACCAGCTCGCGCTTCTCCTGGCAGAAGTCGATGTCGAAGTCGGGCATCGAGACGCGTTCCGGGTTCAGGAAACGTTCGAACAGCAGGTTGTATTTCAGCGGATCGAGGTCGGTGATCTTGAGCGCGTACGCGACGAGCGAACCCGCACCGGAACCACGACCCGGGCCGATCGGCACGCCGTTGTTCTTGCCCCACTGGATGAACTCCGCCACGATCAGGAAGTAGCCCGGGAACTTCATCTTGATGATGGTGTTGTTCTCGAACTCCAGGCGCGCCTCGTAACGCGGCCGCTCCTTTTCGCGCTGTTCCTCGTTCGGGTACAGCTCGACGAGGCGCGCTTCCAGGCCCTTCTTCGTTTCGGCGACGAGGAATTCGTCGATGGTCATGCCCGGCGTCGGGAAGTTCGGCAGCTGCGGCTTGCCGAGCGTGAGCGTCACGTTGCAGCGCTTGGCGATCTGCACGGAGTTCGCCAGCGCGCCCGGCAAGTCCTTGAACAGTTCGGCCATCTCGGCCTGCGACTTGAAGCACATGCCTTCGTTGAAGCGGCGCACGCGCTTGGCGTTGGCCAGCATCTCGCCCTCGGCGATGCAGACGCGCGCCTCGTGGGCGACGAATTCGTCCTTGCTGATGAACTGCACCGGATGCGTCGCGACGACGGGTAGCCCGAGCCGGTTCGCCAGCGCCACCGAGTGGCGCACCTGCTGTTCCTGGTTCGGCTGGCCGGCGCGCTGGATCTCGACATAGAAGTGACCCGGGAAAATCTGCGCCCAGCGGGCCGCGGCGGCCGCGGCCTTGTCGAGGTCGCCGTTGTCGATGGCCTGGCCGATGTCGCCGAACTGCGCGCCCGACAGGACGATGAGGGCGTTCGACTGCGGCACGTCCGGCTCCAGCGTGGACACGCTCGTCGCCAGCGCTTCCAGCCACTCGATGCGGATCTCGGCCCGGCCCTTGTACTGGTTCGTGAGCCACGCCTTGGACAGCAGTTCGCACAGCTGCAGGTAGCCGGTCTTGTTCTTGGCGAGGATCAGCAGGCGGAACGGCTTGTCGCGGTTCTCGTCGTTCGTGATCCACGCGTCGACCCCGACGATCGGCTTGATGCCCTTGCCGCGTGCCGCTTTATAGAAGCGCACGAGACAGAAGGCATTGGCCAGGTCGGTGACACCCACCGCCGGCTGCTGGTCCTTCGAGGCGGCAGCCACGAGGTCGTCGATGCGGACGAGGCCGTCGACGATCGAGTATTCGGTATGGACGCGGAGGTGGGTGAAGATCGGGGAAGTCATCCTGTCATTTTACCTCGGACGGCCGGAATGGAGGGTTGCATCCAGGCACGGTGACACGCTTGACAAGATGCCGGGACGTGATCTCCGCCCCGGCTTCCTCTAGAACGTATAGTTGACGGCGGCCCCGAACACCCACTGGTTTTCGCTGCCGCGCCGGTCCACGATGGGGCTGTCGGCCGCGTCGCCGAGCAGTCGTTCGTAGCGTCCGGCCAGGGTCAGTCCCCAGTGCCGGTCGAACTGCGACGTCACCTGGAACGGGATCCGGATCGACGTCAGCCCGCCCTCGGGCCGGTAAGGCGCGCCGCCCCGCTCCGGAAACGCGGCGAGGTCGGCGCCGTTGATGCCGAAATAACGGTCCGTGAAATGGTCGCTCGCGAAAAACAGGCTGAAGCCGGCCGAGCCCAGCAGCGGCCGGCCGCCCAGTCCCTGAGGAAATGGATAGAAATACGTCGCCTTGATGTTGCCGGTGGCGCCCCCGTACAGGTTGTTCGTGTTCCAGGCGACGTCGCCGCTGAACACGATCTTGTGCAGCGGATCGCCGGGCAGCGGCAGTTCATAGCTGGCAAAGATGCCGAGCTCGGACGCGGCCGGGATCCGGCGCATCTGCCGGACGACGGGATCGTCGACGTCGGGGTCGCGGGTCGGCCGCGCGCGATACAGGAAGCCGGCCCGCAGGTTCCTGAGCTGGGCAAGGTTCTGCGGCACGTTCAGGTCGGCCGGCAGCACGTTGAGCCTGACCTCCGGCCCGATCACCCGCAGCCACATGCCGTTGCCGAAATTGACGTGCAAAAATCCCGCGCCCTCGGGATGATAATCCTCGGACCCGTAAAAGTCCGGCAAGCCGAACGCGCCCGCCCCCACCATATTGACTTCCTGCGGCATCTCGACCGGGATGACTTCCTGCGCGCCGGCGCCCAGGGTGAACAGCAGGGCGCCGGACACCGCGAGACCGGCCCTGAGAAATGTTGGCTTCGTCATGACTACCCCTTGATGGATGATGCAGACCATCCTACGGGGAGACGTCAATACGGCTGCTTGCGGCGGCTCATATGCGCCGTCGAACTTTTATGGGCCGAATTTGTCGGACCGATCGCGACAGCGAGGCGCCTGTGGCGCCCGCGCCACGCGACGCTTACTGCACGGCCACCCCCGCCGGCACCGGTTTGTCGGCACCGTAGCGGCGGCGCATGCGCAGGAACGGTTCCTCGATGCTGTTGTAGCTGAGGGTCGCCAGCGCCCACGTCGCGCCATAGCTGACGGCCACCATGAGGGCGGCGTCGAGCCAGCCGCGGCCGGTCGGGTGCACGAGGCCGACGCGCTGGGCCAGCAGGTGCAGCAGTCCCATGTGCAGCAAATAGAAGGAAAAGCTGACCTTGCCGCCGTGGCACAGCACGCGCTCGACGACGCCCGGCAGGCGCGGACGGAATCCGACCCAGGCGACGATGAAGGCCGCCCAGCCGGCGGCCTCCGCCATCGACCAGAAGATCCAGAACGACGATTTCGGCGTCGCGCCGAACGGCGCCAGGCGGTGCATCGTGGCCGTGTCCCACGCGACGAGCGCGGCCGCAAGCGCGAGCAGCCACGGCGCGTGGCGCTGCAGCGTCGGCTGGTATTGCTGGTACAACATCGCCGCCAGCATGCCGATCAGGAACTGGTCGAAGCGGCCGACGAACGTGCAGAAATACATCAGCGTGCTGTTGTCGTTGACGGTATAGGCGGCCAGCTTGAAGAACGCCATCAGCACGAGCAGTTCGAGCACGTAGCGCTTGCCCCGCTCCAGCGCAAAGCGGGCCAGGAAGGGGAAAACGAGGTAGAACAGGAATTCGAGGGAAATGGTCCAGGCCGCGCCCGTGACCACCGTGCCGGACGTGGGCGCATGGCCGAGGTTCGTGGCGAACAGGTAGAGCAGGTCCTGCGGCTGGAAATTATCGCGCCCGATCGACGTCGCCACGAGGAAGATCGTCAGGAACAGCGGAACAATGCGCAGCACGCGGTTGCGCACAAAATCGCGGTAGACAATGGCTTTTTGCGCCAGCGCGATCTGCATGAACAGGAAGCCGGACAAGGTAAAAAACAGGCCGACGCCCGTATGCCCTTCCGTGATCAGGGCCGCCCAGTTGCTCGTCAGCGGCGCCCCGCCCAGGCCGTGGTACTCGAGGTGGAAATGAAACAGGAAGACGATGGTGGCGGCCAGCCAGCGCAGCTGGTCGATGCGCGGGTTGTATTGCAGGTTCAACGATTGCATGGGAGGGCCGGAAGGCTTGCATGAAAGAAAAGCATTGTAATGCCAATGACCGCGTATGCGACGTCTTCAGCGTTCAGCCGGCCGCATTTTCTAGCATATAATAGAAGGCTTCATTTCCGCACCCCTCCAGGTTTCAGATCATGCACGTCAATATCGCCGCCTACAAGTTCATCAGCCTCGACAACCTCGAAGAGATGCGCCCGCAATACCAGGCGCTGTGCAATGCGCTGAACCTCAAGGGCACCGTCCTGCTGACGCCGGAAGGCATCAATATGTTCGTGTCCGGCCCGCGCGAGGCGATCGACCAGTACCTCGCCTGGGTACGCAGCGACGCCCGGCTGGCCGACCTGGCGTGGAAGGAAAGCGTGTCGACCGAACAGTCGCACCGCCGCATGCTGGTCCGCATCAAGAAGGAAATCATCACGATGCGCATGCCGCTGATCAAGCCGGAACTGGGCCGCGCACCATCCGTGGCGCCGAAGACGCTCAAGCGCTGGCTCGACCAGGGCCATGACGACGACGGCGTCCCCGTCGTCATGATGGAAACCCGCAACGCCTTCGAAGTGGACGTCGGCACGTTCGACAACACGCTCGATTACCGCATCGACAAGTTCAGCGAATTCCCGGACGTCGTCGAGAAACACAAGGATGAGCTCCAGGGCAAGACCGTCGTGACCTTTTGCACGGGCGGCATCCGCTGTGAAAAAGCGGCGATCCACATGCAGAACATCGGCTACGACCGCGTCTACCAACTCGACGGCGGCATCCTGAAATATTTCGAGGAAGTGGGCGGCGACCACTACACGGGCGACTGCTTCGTGTTCGACTACCGGACGGCCCTCAACCCCAGGCTGGAGCCGACCGAAACCGTGCAATGCTTCGCATGCCGCGCCGTCGTGACGCCGCGCCAGCAGCTGGCGCCGGAGTACGTGGTCGGACAATCGTGCCCGCACTGCGCGGGCGGCAATACGGCAGGCAGCGCGATGGCGAACGAAGCCGGCGCCTGATTCCCGCCGTCAGCCGAGCGCGGGCGGCACCCCGACCACGTGCGCCGCTTCATCCGTTCCGGCAGTATGCATCACGTCAATGATGCTGAAGATCAGCGTATCGATGTGGGCCGGATCGCGGGCGTATGCCGCCCAAGCCTCGTCCTTGATCGCGGCCAGGTAATCCTGGGCCAGCGCGTTCGCGTTCGCGTTCGCGTTCGCGCCCGCCAGCCCCGTTCACTCCTGTCCCAATCGCGACCGCGATATGAAACGTCGGGCAAAACCCGGATCAGGCCAGGTGATGCGGTACGTCGGTGGCCGTCGGGGTGCCCACGATCTCGGCGATCTTGGCGTCGATCACGCCCGGGTCGATGGCGTAGGCCGAGGATTGCAGATCGACGATCGTGCCGATGAAGGCCTTGGCCTCGAGGTTCGCCGCCGTGCCCGAATAGGCCGCGATCTCGTTGGGCTGGTCCACGTGCGCGGTGAACGTCGTGGCCACGGCCACGCGGCCGTTATAGACCAGCTTGTCGTTGCCCTGGGCGCCGGCGGCGATGGCGGTCACGGCGTTGTCGACGGTGATCGTGTGGTTGTTCAGCGCGTTCGTCCAGTAATCGACGCCGGCCTGCTCGCCGGCACGGCCGAACAGGTTCTCGTACACGGCCAGTACGACGCCCTGGTTGTCCAGGCCCGCGTACGTGTCCCTGTATTCCTGCGAGCCGGCAAAGGCTGCGGAAATCTGCTGCACGCCATTCGGATCGGTCGCCAGCACATTGTCCCAGTAGGTCAGCCCCTGTGGGTCCGCCGGGCGGCTGAAATATGCGATATACAATTGCTCGACTGTCGTTGTGGTTGTAGCTGCCATCATTACCTCCATGTCAAAATGTGAGGAAATACTACAATAGCTAAAATATAAATGGCGCCAGCAACCCAGCAGTGTGCGCGCGAATGCCGCATGGACACTATTTCTTGAAGGAAGTGGTTACTTACTTCTGCCAGGCAAATTGTTAACTAAATGCAATTTGCATGGGTGAGATATCATTACCCCCATAGGGTCGGGTGATTGACGCCGGGGGCGTCGATGACGTGCCCGCCATGACGTTGCAAGGATGCATGCGTCAGGTGGGCACGGGTGCCACCTACCTTCTAGTGGAAGTAAGCGGCAACTTCGCGTACGGCGCCGTCGTCCAGCGTGCCCGCGGCCGCGCGCATGCGAAGCAGGCCGAGCAGGTACATGTAGCGGGCCTGCGCGAGGTCGCGCTGGCTCGTGTACAACTGCTGCTGCGCGTTCAGCAGGTCAAGGTTGATGCGCACGCCGCCCTTGATGCTTTGCTCGGTGGCCTTCATGAGCTCCTTGCCAGAGGCGACGGCCTTCTCCAGCGCGTTGATCTTGGCGGTGCTGTTCTGGACGAGGTCGTACGCCTTGCGCAGTTCCACCATCACCTGGTTCGAGCGGTTGTCGAAGTCGGCCTGGGCACGGTTCCAGTTGGCCGCCGCCTGGCGCGTCGTCGCATTGATCGCCCCGCCCTGGTAGATCGGGATGTTTACCTGCACGCCGATCGTGCGGTTGACCGTGTTCTGGTTATAGGTGGTCAGGGACGCCGCGTCATCCTTGCTGTAGGCGGCGATCAGGTCGACGCGCGGCGCGTGCCCGGCCTTGTCGCGCTGGATTTCCAGGCGCGCGTTCTCGACGGCCAGGCGCGCCGCCGCCAGTTGCGGATTGTGCGCGACTGCCGCCGTGCGCCAGTCCTCGAACGACTTCGGCGCCATGTCCTGGAAGTGGAAATTGGCGCCGAGCGGATCGAGCGTGCCCGGATCCATGCCGATCACGCCTGCGAGCGTGTCGCGCATCGCCGTCGCGTTGTCCTCGGCCTCGACCAGCTGGGCCTCGGCCAGGTCCAGACGCGCCTGGGTTTCCAGCATGTCGGTCTTGGTGCCCTCGCCTTTTTCGAACAGGCGCCGGTTGACCTTCATCTGCTCCAGATACATGTCGCGCTGCACTTTCGACAGCGCGACCTGGTCCTCGGCGAACAAGGCGTCCGAGTACGCACCGACCACGCGCAGGATGACCTGGGCGGTGTCGGACTCGAACTGCTTGGCCCCCTGCTCGGTCTGGACCTTGCCCTGGCGGTAGCGCATCCACCCGTCCAGGTTGAGGATCGGCTGGCGCACCTGGACCGCCGACGAGCGGCTGATGTAGCGCGGATGCGTCAACTCGTTCCCGACTTTCGGATTGCTCGAGATGAATTCGACGTCCGCGATGTTACGGCTGGCCGAATAACTCGCCGACACCTGCGGCAGCAGATTCGAACGCCCGAGGATGCGGTTTTCCTTGGCCGACTCGTTCTCGTAAAAATTCATCCGGTACTGCGGATCGTTCTTCAGCGCGGCCTCGTAGGCCTGCTGCAGGCTGATCGCCGCAGCGTCACCGCCGGCGCCGGCCAGCAGCAGCGCCAGCGCCAGCGCTTTCCTGTTCATCGACATCATCGCGGATCAGTCCTCCGACATCGACGACTTGGCGCGATCGAACACCGGCTTGAGCAGGTAGTTCATCATCGTGCGCTCGCCAGTGTTGACGAACAGTTCCACCGGCATGCCGGGGATGATGTTCAGCTTGTGGGCGGCGATCATCTTCTGGCCGGCCGGCGTCACCTTCACGCGCACCTTGTAGTACGGGGCGCCGGTGCGTTCGTCGACGCTGCGGTCGGCCGACACGGTTTCCACCTCGCCCTCGATATGCGGCGTGCGGTTGGTGTTGAAGGCGGCGAAGATCAGCTCGACCTTCAGGCCGTCGTGCACCTTGTCGATCAGGTTGACCGGCAGCTGGCCTTCGATGATCAGCGGATCGTCGGACGGCACGATGTCCATCATCTTGAAGCCCGGGTTGACGACGCCGCCGTTGGTGAACACGGCCAGGCCGACCACGGTGCCGGCCACCGGCGCCTTGACCTCGACGTTGGCCAGGTCATACTTCTGCGCTTCCAGGCGCGCGCCCAGGGCGTCGGCTTCCTTCTGGGTATCGGCGAGCTGGGTGCGCACTTCCTTCTGGTAGTCCTGCGTGCGTTGCGACTTGCGCAGCATGAGCTCGATCACCTGGCTGCGCGCGCGGCCGATGTTGCCGATGTCTTCCGAGATGGCGCCCTGCAGCTGGGCATACGTGCGTTCCAGTTCCAGCATGCGGTTGCGCGCCACATAACCTTCCTTGGCCAGGTCGCGCATGCCGTCCAGCTGCTCCTTCAGCAACTTGATCTGTTCCTTCTTGCTGTCGCGCGACTCTTCCAGCCCCTTGATCTGCACCTTCAGGCCGGCGATGCTCTCGTCCATGCCGGAGAGCTCGCTCTGCAGGGAGCTGGTGCGCGACAGCAGCAGCTGGCTCTGCAAGGCCATCAGCTCGGCCGCGCGCGGGTCGTTGCGGCGCTGTTCGAGGTCGGGCGGGAAGGCGATCGTCTTGCGACCGTCGCGCTCCGCCTCCAGGCGCGCCTGGGTGGCGCGCGCGGTCAGGTACTGGCCGTCGGTGATCTCGAACGCCGACTTCGCGACGACCGGATTCATGCGCACGACGGTCTGGCCGGCCTTGACGACGTCGCCATCCTTCACGAGAATTTCCTGGATCGTGCCGCCCTGCTGGTATTGCACGGCCTTGCGGTTCGATTCCTTGGCCACGGTGCCGGTCAGCGGCACGCCCTTGTCGAGCGGCGCCATCAGCGCCCACAACAGGAAGCCGCCGACGCCGGCCAGCACGATCAGCCAGCCGAGTAGGCTGTACGGACGTGCATCGGTATTCACTTCGAGCGGCGTGACGTCGTGGGCGATGACTTCCGCCGCCTTTGACTTGTTCTCAATGAGCTTCATTTACTTCCCTTCCTGGGCCGCGGTCACCTGGCCGGCGGCCTGTGCCTGTTGTTGTGCCGGAGCCTGCTGGCGCGCCGCGGCCTGCTGCGCCGCCTGCTGCGCGGCCTGGGCCTGCTGCTGCAGCGCCGCCAGCACGTCATTCGTCGGGCCGAACATCTGTGCGGTGCCGTCGCGCATCAACAGGAGCTTGTTCGTCGCGCCGATGATGCTGGTCCGATGCGTGATCAGCACGATGGTCTTGCCGCGCTGGCGCAGATCCTGGACCGCCATCACGAGGGCTTGTTCGCCGATGTCGTCGAGGTTCGAATTCGGTTCGTCGAGCACGATCAGGGCCGGGTCGCCGTACATGGCGCGCGCCAGGCCCAGGCGCTGCTTCTGGCCGCCGGACAGGCCGGCACCGCCGTCGCCCAGACGGGTGTCGTAGCCGTCGGGCATGTGCAGGATCATGTCGTGCACGCCGGCGCGCTTGGCCGCCTGCACGACCTTCTCGGGATCCATGTCGCCGAATCGGGCGATGTTTTCGCTGACGGTGCCGCCGAACAGTTCGATGTCCTGCGGCAGGTAGCCGATGTGCGGCCCCAGCTCGCCCTTGTTCCAGGCATAGATATCGGCGCCGTCCAAGCGCACCTTGCCGACGACCGCCGGCCACACGCCGACCAGCAGGCGCGCCAGCGTCGACTTGCCGGAGCCGCTCGGGCCGATCACGCCCAGCACGTCGCCGGGGGCGATGGCAAAGCTCAGGCCGCGCACGACGGCATTCTTGGCACCCGGCGGCGCGGCGGTGACGCCTTCGACCGACAGCGCACCCTGCGGCTTCGGCAGCGGCATGCCGGCTTCGCGCGCGGGATTCGTTTCCAGCAACGCGGTCAGGCGCTCATAGGCGCTGCGTACGCTGCCCCAGGACTTCCACACGCCGATCAGCTGCTGCACCGGCTGCAGGGCGCGGCCGACGAGGATCGACGCGGCGATCATCATGCCGGCCGTGATCTTGTTCTCGAGCACCAGCAACGCGCCGAAGCCGAGCACCAGCGACTGCTGCGCCAGTTGCACGAACTTGGTGACGGCGGAGATCTTGCCGGCGGCCTCGCTGGCCTCGGCCTGCAGGTGCAGGAATTTGCCGTGCATCTTGTACCAGCGCTGCATCAGGTTGGGCAGCATGCCCATCGATTCGATCACCTCGGCGTTGCGCAGGTTGTTGGTCGCCAGGGCCGACGATGCGATCGCCATGGTGTTGGCATCCTTCAGCGGCTGGCGCGTGACGCGGTCGTTGATGACGGCCAGAATGATCAGCACGATGGTGCCGCCGAGCGCGAACAGGCCCAGTTCCGGTTCGAACAGGAAGATGACGATCAGGTAGATCGGAAACCACGGTGCATCGAAGAACGCGAACAGCGCATTGCCGGTCAGGAACTGGCGCAGCGTGGTGAGGTCGGTCAGGGCCTGGCCCGCGTTGCCGCCGGCCGTCTTGAGATTTTGTTCGAACGCGGCCGAATAGACGCGCTTGTTCAGCTGCATGTCGAGCTTGGCGCCGATGCGCACGAGGACAAACGAACGGGTCAACTCCAGGCCGGCGACGAGCAGATAGGCGCCCAGCATCAACAGGGTCAGCATCAGCAGCGTGATCTCGTTGCGGCTCTGCAGCACGCGGTCGTAGACCTGCAGCATGTACAGGGACGGCACGAGCATCAGGAGATTGCTGATGGCGCTGAACGTTCCCACCGTCCAGAACGTGCTCTTGAACATGAGCAGGACCTGTCCGATTTCGTTTTTCTTGTCAAAGAGTTTGCTTTTCATTTGTTTGGGAGCACCGGGAATGCGGCGCGGTCGCGCCAGGGTCTCGCTTCATGCTTGAGAGTAATTAAGCTGAGCGGGCGACACATTATCGCGCAAAACCGTTCAAAAATGTGATGTACGTCACATTTCCGTAACCAAACTTTAATGAATACGTGCTGCCTACACGTTGAACGATGTGGGCGAGCAACATCCAAGACACGTAACGCGGCACGGATGGAACGTCATCGGATGAAGGCCGGTGCTCAGGGAATGATGCGCGAAGGCCGGTGCGGGCCGGCGGCTCGACCGCCTGCTGTCGCGGCGGCTAGGTGGGCTTGCTGCAGAGCCGGACGACAAAAAGGCATGCCATCGGCATGCCTTTTACTCTCGCTACCGGACTTGCCGCCATGCGCATCCCATTTGCGCTGAAACTCAGCAGGCGTGGCCCGCATTCGACAGCGCTGCAGAAACGTCGTTTGGCGAACCGTCGGCCGGTACCAAATATAAGGCCAGACGGCGCCTGGCCTCGTGCTTCCAGGCGCCGCGCTTACTTCCCGAAGGAAGAGACGCGGTGTCCGGATGCGGGTTACAGCTTAGACGTTGTGGCCCAGTGCCAGGATCAGGGTGTCCAGATCCACAGCGCCGGTGATCTTGACGACGGTGTCAGCCGCGTCGATCTGGCCCGGGGTGCCTGCGTCGTGGTAGACGTAGGTGTCGCCGCCCAGTTGGAACACCAGGTTGTCGCCCTTGCTCGAAGCAGCCGCGTCCTTCAGTGCCAGATCGATGTCGGTCTGGGTCGTGGTGAACTTGGCCACTGCGCCGTCGATCGCGCCCACGGCGATGTGGTCGGAAGCCGAGGTCAGAGCGTCGCCGGCGCTGTTGGCGACCAGCTTCAGGCCGGTCACGGTGTCCATCGAGCCGTACATCGAATTGTTCAGCGTGATGGTGTCGACAGCGGCGCCCAGCTTGATCGTCTCGGCCGAAGCGTTCGACGACGTGTAGGTCAGGCCGCTCAGGGCCGCGCCGTTGTTGGCCGCGACTGCCGACGTGCCGTTCAGGCCCGAAGCGTCCACCGTCACCAGCTTGCCGCCGGCGTTGGTCACGTTCGCATCGCCCGAACCGGTCAGGGTCAGGGTAGCCAGCGCGGTGTCGGTCGACGTGTTGTCGAGGACGAAGTGAGCAACACGGTCAGCGGTCGTATTGCTTGCGCTGTCCACGGTGTTGGTCAGCGTGACAGCGGCGGTACGCACATCGCCGGACAGCATCGTGGTCACATCGTTGGCAGCAGCAGCATTGACGGTCAGGTGCAGTACGTCGGCCTTGACGGAGACGGTGCCATCCGCAGTCTGGGTCACGCCCACGGTACCGGCGTAGGTGACCGAGGAACCGGGCTTGTAACCCGCAGCAGTCAGGTCGACATCACCGTGAGCGACGACTGCCTGGGTACCCACGCCGATGATGGCGCTGCCTGCGGCCAAGTCGATGCCGGTGTAGGTAGCAGCCAGCTTCGAAGCGTCCAGGCCGGTTTCGGTGCTCGAGAAGCTGATGGTTTCGAAGCCGGTCACCAGCTTGTTGAACACGATGTAGTCGTCAGCGGTGCGAGCACCGGCGCCAGCTACCTGGATCGTGTCGGCGCCGTCGCCGCCATTGATGACGTCGGTGGTGGTCAGGACCTTGTTGACGATGACGGTGTCGTTACCTTCGCCGCCCAGGACCGAAACCGGACCCGTGGTAGCCGACACGGTGATTGTGTCGTTGCCTGCGCCGGCATCGACCGAAGTTTGGCCGGTGCCGGTCGTGTTGATCACGACTACATCGTTGCCCGCGCCGGTCGTGATGGTGGCATTGACTGCAGCGGCCGAACCAGCTGCTGCCGAGGTTGCCGTAGCCAGGACAACGATGTCGTTACCGGTGCCGGTGGTGACGTTGGCCAGGCTCGTGTTGCTGGTGCCGTCGATGGTCAAGGCGCCGGTCGAAGCCGATGCGTCGATGGTGGTGAAGGCCTTGGTCGAACCCGTGGTCTGGGCGACGGTGAGGGTGGTTGCCTGATTGGTGTTCAGGGTCAGCGTCTGGACATCCTTGCCGACGGTAACGTTCAGGTTCTGCGCCGAGACGCTGCTGCCGGCATCGGCACCGTCAACGCGGGTGCCCGAGACGGTCACGGACGACAGGCTGGAACCGCCGACGTTCAGGGCTGCGGCTTCATCGACGCCGCCCAGTGCAACGCTCGCCGACGCGCCGGCTGCACCGACGGTGATGTCGCTTGCTGCACCGTTGAATGCAACGGTGGTGCCTGCTGCCAGTTTGGTGACAGACGTGGCGTTCGAGTCGAGATTGATGTTGGTCGCGCCCTGGAAGACCGAAGCGTCGATCGTCGTCGCGCCAGTCACGTTGATGGTCTCGACGTTCTTGATGGTCACGCCCGAGACGCTGTTGAATCCACCCGTCAGGTCCAGGTTCAGGATGTCCTTGCCCGCGCCGCCGTCGATGCTGTCGAGCGACGTCAGGTTCGACACGTTGGTCGCGCCCGAGGAAGGCGTGAAGTGCGTAGCATTGATGGTGTCATTGCCGGACGTACCGACGATGATGTCCTGGCCAACGGTCAGCGTGAACGTCTGGCCCTTGTTGTTGACATCGACGATGTTCGACACGGTCGCGTTCAGAGCGGCCGGCGCGATGGCGGCTGCCAGCGATGCGTCATCGGTCACGCTGGAGATGAAGGTCTTGGCGGCTGCATTCGCGGCGTCGCCGCTGTATGCCAGCACTTCGGCCGGGGTGTCCAGAGCGACGGTGAACGCGGTTGCAGCGGCAACCTTGTTGTTGTAGGCGGTCATGTCGCTGCCCTGTGCGCCGGCGGCGATCTGGGTCACGACGTTGTCGACGGTCATCTGGCCGGCGAGCAGAGCCTGGCCCCAGAAGTTCAGACCCGGCAGGTCCGGCGCGTGGCCGAACAGGTTCTGGTACACCTGGGCAACGACGTGGTAAGCGTCCATGTTCGCGTAGGCAGCTTTGTACTCAGCCGAAGCGGCAAAAGCGGCCGAAACAGCAGCGGTGCTGCCGTTGGCATTTGCAACAACGCCTTCCCAGTAAGCCAGGCCAGCGACGTCGGCCGGACGGTTAAAGTAAGCAACGTACAGCTGCTGTACTGCTTCGGTATAAACACCCATCTAAAGCTCCTAAAGAAATTCAATCGAGGTTAATTTGCAGATTCGGATGTCCTGCAATCCAACGGTCCGAATGATGACAGAGCAAATAGTGACGCTAATGTGATGGGCATCACAAAACCCAATATTTTTTGTCACGAACTTGTATCAGTCATCAATTCAAATTGGCGGGTTATTATTAACAAGGCCTAAAGTAAACGCAAGCCATGATCAAACATGCAACCGAGATAATTCCGCAGTTACAAAGAGTGAGATTTTCCCCGTTCGCCCGGTATCGACGGACGGTGCAACGTGCGAAGCCGTGCCTGCCGTAGCCCCGCCTTTCTTACAATCGGTAACAATTCGTGAGAATGCATTTACTCGAAAAGAAAAACCCCGAAAATCCGGGGTTTTTGTTTGCTCATCTATTTATATATATGCATTCAAGGCGCGTCAGTGCGTCCAATAGGTGACGCCGTTTGCCGTGTGCGTATCGTCCAGGCGCGAATGGAAGATATAGCCGGCGCTGCCGCCGCTGGCATTGCTGAGGAAGCCGTCCACGCTCATGTTGTTGGTCACCGGCCGCAGTCCCGGGTTGTTGCCGATGCGGCCGTTCGACGCCACGTCGCCCTGCGCGTACAGTTTATAGGTCGACCCGCCACCGACCAGGTCGAAGGTCGTCGTGAAGCTGCGCGCGCCGAAATCCACGTTCAGTTGGCCGTTCTGCATTGCGCCGCCGACCGCGGCCTTGGCCGGATCGTCGTTGGTGATGTAGGCCTGCCCATCCTTCAGCGAGAAGCTCACACTGCCGCGTTCGGGCGCGACGTAGGCGTCGCCCGCGGTGCGGAACAGCACGAAATTACCGCCCAGGATACGTTCGGCGCCGGCCGGGCCCACAAGGCCGGCTGTGGCCTGCTCGCCCAGCAGCGGCGCCCAGCGTCCCCATTGCAGGGCGCGCGGATTGGCCGACGGGGTATCGACGTCGACCACAGGCGGCGGCGTCACCACCGGCGGTGGCGGTTGCTGCGCCGCCGGCGGCGCGATCTGGGCCACCGATTCGCTCTTCTTGGCGTCCAGGACCGGGGTCAGCGGTTCGTCGCTGCGCGGCGGCGACACCTGGTCGGGCCCGGTCGCTCCGCTCAGCAGCTGCGGCGCCGTTTCGCCACGTTTCACCTGGAGCAGCAGGCCGCGCTGGGCCGCCGTCAGTTCGCGGCTGGCCGCGCCTTCGCAGGGGCCGCCGCCTTCCGGCCGGCAACCGCCGCCGAAGCCGCTGACGATGATGCCGCCCGTGAAGACGACGACGCGCGACGTGTCGTGCTCATGGTAGACGGTGAAATCGGTCCCGCGCACGCCGATCGCCGCGACCGGCGTATTGAAACGGAAATTCTGACGCGCCAGCTTGACCGCGTCGCCCGACTTGCTGCGCGCCACACCGGCGAGCAGTTCGAGCTTGAAGCGGCTGTTGGCCGGATTGACCTTGTCGATATGGTAGGCCGCGATCCGCGCCCGCGTGCTGGGCCGCAGGATGAACAGGCCGTTGTCCGGCGTCTTGACGTACAGGAACCCGTCCGTGCCGGTACTCAGCAGGTCACCCTCCTGCACCGCCATGCCTTCCGCGCCCGCCCGTTCGGCCACCTGCGTGACGCCGGCGGCAAATATGACCCGGCCGGCCTCGGCTGCCCGGGCCTGGGCAATGCAAGCAATGGTCGCGATGGCGATGACGGTGGCGTGACGCAGCATGATCTTTTTCCTCATTTGCCATTATTCCGGAGCAGCAATCACTCCTTCTGTGACGGCCATCACATTTTAGAGCAAACTCGGGCGTATTGTTCGATACTGGAGCACGTCAACTTGTTACTTGAGAGCATACGCAACGCGTTATACTTTCACTTTATGTCCAACAACCGCCGTTTCCAGAAACCAAAGCTGCTGGTGCACTCCCCCTTTTTTTCCACGTTCACGCCTCAGCCGGACCGCGGCACGCCGGTGCTGGCGCGGATCGCCATCGCGATTGCGGCTGTTTTTCTGACACTCTGGTCGCAGTGGGGACAATCCGCACAGATGTCGTTTTTTGGCAACGAATTGCTTCGTGACGCGTTTGTCCGACTCCAATCAACGGATGCGCCCGACCCGCGCATTCTCATTGTCGACATCGACGACACCAGCCTGAACAAGCTCGGCCCCTGGCCGTGGCCGCGCGCACGCATCGCCGACCTCGTCGAAATCCTGCTGACCCGCTATGCCGCACGCGGCGTGGCGCTCGACATCGTGATGCCGGAGCCGCTCGACGCGGCCGGCGACACCCGCCTCGCCCTGCTCGCGCAACATGGTCCGCTGGTGCTGGCCCAGGCGTTCGACTTCGACGTCGCGCACGTGCGCCCGCAACCGCTGCGCAACGGCGTACCCGCCGGCGCCAGCACGGCGTATCGTCCCGGCGGCATCGAGGCCACGGGGTATTTCGCCAATCACGCCGGCCTGGCGCGCGCGGCCCACGTGGGCAACATCGGTTTCATTCCCGATCCGGACGGCGCGCTGCGCCGGGTACCGCTCGTCACCACCTTCGAGGGCCGGCAATACCCCGCGCTGGCGCTGGCCCTCGTCGATTGCTGCAGCGGCAAGCCGCCGCTCGCGCCGCGCGACACCGGCCTGATGCGCCTGTCCTACCAGCGCGACTGGAGTGCATGGACAGTGACCAGCGCCGCCGACATCCTCGATGAACGCATCGCCCCCGCCAGCGCCAGCGGGCGGCTGGTGCTGGTCGGTTCGTCGTCGATGGGCCTCGGCGACCGCGTCGCGACGCCGCACGCCAGCAGCCGTCCGGGACTGGGCGTGCAGGCGGCCGTGCTGTCCGACCTGCTCGACCGGCAACAGGGCACGAGCCCGGCGCCATGGCCGGGGCGCCTGTTCGCCTGCGCGTTCGGGCTGCTGTCGGCCTTGCTGGCCATCTTCGCCTTTCCGCGCCTGCCGGCCGTCGCCAGCGTGGCCCTGCTGGGCGCGCTGTCGCTGCTGTGGATCGTGGCGGCCTATTTCACCAGCCGCCACGATCCCGTGTTCTCGACCACCGGTCCGCTGGCGACCAACCTGTTCCTGCTGGCCGTGGCCGTGCCCCATCAGTGGCAGCAGGCGCAGCGCAAGTCGCGCCGCCTGCTCGACACGCTGCGCCAGTATGTGGCGCCCAAGGTCGTCGAGCAACTGCTGCGCAGCGACCTGGACAACGCCCTGCAGCCGCGCCACCTGGACGTGACGACGATGGTCGCCGACATGGAAGGCTATACGAGCCAGGTCGAGAACCTGTCGCTGGAAGATGCGTCGCGCCTGACGCGCGAATTCCTCGACTGCCTGACCGGCCCCGTGATGGCGCAGCAGGGCACGCTCGACAAGTACACGGGCGACGGCCTGGTCGCGTTCTGGGGCGCGCCGCTGCCGCTCGTGCAGCATACCGACCTGGCGCTGGACGCCGCCTGCGAGATCCTGGAACGCGTCGCGCGCCTCTCGGCCGAGCGCCAGCGCGCGGGGCATCCGCCGCTGCGGGTGCGCATCGGCATCGAGAGCGGTCCGGCGATGGCGGGCGACTTCGGCACCTCGTTCCGCAGCATCTACACGGCCGTGGGCGACAGCGTCAACACGGCCGCGCGCCTGGAACAGGCCGCGCGCGACTTCCCGCACGACGTGATCGTCGGCGCCGGCGCCGTCGAACGCGCATGCCGGCACCGCTTCCTGCTGCTGGGTGAACGCCATTTGCGCGGCAAGGGCCGCCCGACCATCCTGTACACGCTGGACCGGGCCGCGCACGCCGCCACCCGGGCCGGCATACCCGGGCAGCCGGCATGACGCGCACGACGTTGTGCCGCACGGCCTGGTCCGCCCTGCTCGCCTGCCTGTGGGCCGCGCCCGCCCACGTCCAGGCCGGCGACGGCAGCGACCCGCCCGACCTCTACCAGCAGGCGCTGCAATCGATCTCCGAAGGCCGCCGCAGCGACGCGTCGCGCGAACTGGCGCAGCTGATCCAGCAGGAACCGCTGCACGCCGGCGCCTGGTTCGACCTGGCCATGACCCAGTGCGCGCTCGGCCACGGCGACGAGGCCGAGCGCATGTTCGCCACGATCGAGAGCCGCTTCCAGCCGTCGCGCGCGCTGCTGGAACTGATCGCCCAGGCGCGCGAGGAAGGGTGCGCGCACTGGCAACCCACGACGTCGCTGCTGCTCGGACTCGGGCGCGGCATCGAGACGAACGTCAACCAGGGTGCGAGCGCACGCACGTATGTGTTCGACGGCCCGGAAGGCCACTACGAACAGACCCTGAGCGACGATTTCATCCCGAAACATGACCAGTACACGTTCATGAACGGCGACGCCACGCGCGAACTGACGCCCAACGGGGTCGTCGGCTTCGCCCAGTTCCAGCTGCGCCACTACGACAACCTGCACGCCTACGACAGCGCCTCGCTGTTCGCCGGCGTCGAGGCGCCGTGGCGGTTCCGGCGCTGGAGCCTGCGCACCAGCGGCGCCCTCGGCATGATCACGCTGGGCGGGCGCCCGTACCAGCACCAGGCCCAGGTGCAGGTGCGCGTCGGGCCGCCGCTGCCGCTGCCGAACAGCACACAGTTCAGCGTGGTCGGCAGCCTCACGTACAACCAGTATCTGACGCTGACCAATTTCGATTCGAACATCGCGGAGCTGCGCGGCCAGGTCACGCATCGCAACGACACGATGTACGCCAGCGCCAGCCTCGGCCTGCAGCGCGATCATGCGCTGGCCCAGCGCCCCGGCGGCGACCGCGACGGCTGGTACGCCAACCTGCTGTACCGGCGCCGCCTGGGCGAGCGCGCCAGCGCCGAACTGGGTTATGTGCACCAGGACTGGACCGGGAAAGAGGCTTATTCGCCCAGCCTGATCGACAAGGTCCGCGCGCAGTCGACCAACATCGGCCGCGCGAGTGTCACGTACGCGTTCGCCAAGAACCAGTCGCTGCAGCTGGAGGGGCGCATCGTGCGCAACGACGAGAATATTTCGATTTTCCAGTACACCGACCGCCAGTTGCAGCTGAGCTGGCAATGGCAGGGTTTCTGACATGACGGCACGCACCCTCGAACAGGCCTCGGCCTCGCATGACAACGGCTTCAACCTCGTCCGGCTGGTGTGCGCCACGCTCGTGGTCGTCTTTCACGCCTTTCCGATGAATTCGGCGCGGCCCGGCGCGTCCGACCCCGTCAGCCCGCTGCTGGCGCCGCACACCGACCTCGGCGCGCTGGCCGTGGGCGTGTTCTTCCTGATCAGCGGCATCTTCATCAGCCAGAGCTGGGAACGCGACCCGCACCTGGGCCGCTATGCACTGCGCCGCGCGGCACGCATCGTGCCCGGCCTGTTCGTGTGCCTGCTCCTGACGACGGCGCTCGCGGTCGGCCTGTTCTCCGATACCGGCTGGCGCGGCATGCTGGCGCCGGCGCCGTGGCGCTACATCTTCGGCAACACGACGCTGCACTGGCTGCGCTACATCATCCCGCCGGAAGAACTCAAGCTGCCCGGCGTATTCGGCGGCGAGACGCTGAACGGACCGCTGTGGACCCTGTACTGGGAAGGCCGGATGTACGTGGTGGTGGCGCTGGTCGGCCTCGCCGCCGCGCTGCCGCTGCGCACCTGGATGCGCGGCGCCGCGCTGTTCCTGCTGGCGGCGGCGAACCTGTTCCCGGACGTGATCGGCGGCTATGTGTGGGAGACGCGGCTGTGGTCGCTGTTCCTGACCGGCATGCTGCTGCACACGCTGGCGCGCGACCTGCGCATCGGCTGGCGACACGTCGCGTGCGCGCTGGCGCTGGCCGGCCTCAACTGGACACGTTCGGCCGCCTTGACGCCGAGCCCGCTGACGTGGTTCGGCATCCTGCTGGTGGCGGGCACGCTGGCGCTGGCCGTCGGGAGCGTCCGGCTGCCGTTTGCCGCCCATCTGCAGCGCCACGATTATTCATATGGCATCTATATCTATCACTGGCCCGTACTGCTGATGCTGCGCACCGCCTTCGCGCCGCTCGGCCACTGGCGGCTGCTGGCGCTGGGACTGCTCGTGACGGGCGTGCTGGCCGTGCTCAGCTGGCACCTCGTGGAAGCGCCGGCCCTGCGCAAGGTGCGAGGCCTGCTGCGCCGGAACGCATACGGCGCAACCGGCCCCGCGACGCCCGCGCGTCCACGCGAACGCGCCTGACCTTTTCACTCTGCTAAGCTGCGAAAATGCCGCACCGGCGCGAGAATTGCGCCCTGTTGCGACCTCGACCGTATACAATCATGCCTGGTCGGAATGAGGATAACGGAACGGATGGTTGTGGATATGCTGTTGCTGGGCATGGCGGGCGTCGCAGTCGTCGCCGGCTGCCTGGTGCCGAACCGCTGGCTGCCGTCCTCGCTGCCCAACGATAAATTGCTGCATTTCGCGAGCTTTGCCGGCCTGAGCCTGTTAGCCCTGCGCATCGCGCACGACCGGACCGAGGCAGCCCTGTGGCTCCTTGGCCTGTTGCTCGGCGGCTGGCTGATCGAATGCCTGCAGGCGCTCGTGCCCGACCGCGGATTCTCCTGGCGCGACATCGGCGCCAACGCCGCGGGCATCGCGACGGTCGCGCTGTGCGCCGAGTGCATCCACATGTTTTCCAGATGAAGCCCATGACGTCCACGACGAAGGAAATGCAACGCATGGATCCCGTCCCCGCGGCTGCGCCCCCGGCCGAGGAAAGGCAGATCCAGATCCACCTGCGCAAGATCCCGCTGCTGGCGGAGCTGAACGACGAGGAAATCATCCGCGTCAAGCAGGACATGCGCATTCGCCAATACAACAAGCGCGACATCGTGCTGCAGAAAGGCGGCCATGGCGACGGCCTGATGTTCCTGCTGTCCGGCCAGCTGCAGGTGATCGACGTGACGGAGGACGGCCGTGCGATCGGCCTGCGCATGCTCGCGCCGGGCGACTTCTTCGGCGAAATCGCCCTGATCAATAATTCGACGCGCTCGGCCTCGGTCGTCGCGATGACGGAGGTGCTGGTCGGCTTCCTGCCGGCGCCCACGGCCATGCATCTGTTCGCGCACTCGCCGTCGGTGGCGCGGCATATGCTCACCCACCTCGCGCAAAAGATCCAGCGCGACTCCGAATTGCGCGCCCTGCTCAGCATCAACAACACGGCCAAGCGCATCTACACCTACCTGATGCAGATGCAGAAGCAGTCGCAGGAACCGGGCGCCCCGATCGTCGTCGAGAACCTGCCCACCCACCAGGACATCGCGAACATGGTCAACACCAGCCGCGAGACGGTCACCCGCGCCCTGCTCACGCTCACCCAGCTGGGCATCGCGCAAAAGGATGCGCACCGGTTGATCATCCGCGATCCGGAAGGCCTGAAAAAGCTGGCGCACGGCGTCTGAGGACGGCTTGGGCGGTGACATCCGGACCAATTTCGTTACAACTGTGCTAATTCGTGTGGCGGTACCGTAGAGTATAATCTTGCGCTCACTGGGCCTTGCCACTTATGAAGAACCACCCCACGTACTCTGCCAGGGCGCGGCCTGCCGGGACCGCGCCATGATCTCTCCGCTGATGCTGCGCGGCCTCTGGGCCTACCGCGGCTTCGTGCTGGGCAGCGTCAAACGCGAATTCCAGTCGAAGTACAGCAACGCGGTGCTGGGCGCGCTCTGGTCCCTGCTGTCGCCGCTCGCGATGATCGTCGTGTACACCGTGATCTTCGCGGAGGTCATGCACAGCAAGCTGCCCGGCGCGGCCGCCGACGCGCACTACGCCTACAGCATCTGGCTGTGCGCGGGCGTCCTCACGTGGGGACTGTTCGCCGAGATCGTCGCGCGCGCCCAGGGCATGTTCATCGAGCAGGCCAACCTGATCAAGAAGGTCAGCTTTCCCCGCATCTGCCTGCCCCTCATCGTCGTGCTCTCCGCGACGCTGAACTTCGCCATCATCTTCGGCCTGTTCACCGTCTTCCTGCTCGCCTCGGGTTCGTTCCCCGGCTGGATCTATTTTTCCGTCCTGCCCGTGCTGGCCGTGCAGGTGCTGCTGGCGATCGGCCTCGGCATGATCGCCGGCGTCCTGAACGTGTTCTTCCGCGACGTCGGCCAGTTCGTCACGATCGCCATGCAGTTCTGGTTCTGGCTCACGCCGATCGTGTATCCGGCCACGATCCTGCCGGCCGACGTGCGGCCGCTGCTGGGCTTCAATCCGATGGCGCGCGTGATTGGCGCCTACCAGGCCGTGCTCGTGCAGGGCACCGCGCCCGACTGGCGTTCCCTGTTCCCCGTGTTCGTGCTGGCCGTGGTGTTGTGCCTGTTCGGCCTGCGCCTGTTCCGCCGCCGCGCCGGCGAGATGGTGGATGAACTCTGATGGGCGCGATCGTCGTCAAGGGCTTGGGCAAGGCCTATAAACAGTACCCGACGCGCTGGTCGCGCCTGGCGGAATGGGTGTTCCCCGGCCGCCCGCGCCACAAGCTGAAATGGGTGCTGCGCGACGTCGGCTTTGCCGTCGCACCGGGTGAAGCCGTGGGCCTCATCGGCATCAACGGCGCGGGCAAGAGCACCCTGCTCAAGCTGATCACGGGCACGACGCAGCCCACGACGGGCAGCGTCTACATGGAAGGCCGCGTGGCCGCGCTGCTGGAGCTGGGCATGGGCTTCCATCCCGATTTCACGGGCCGCCAGAACGTCTACATGGCCGGCCAGCTGCTGGGCATGACGGTCGAGGAGATCACCGGCCTGATGCCGGAAATCGAGGCCTTCGCCGAGATCGGCGACTACATGGACCAGCCGGTGCGCGTGTACTCGAGCGGTATGCAGATGCGCGTCGCGTTCTCGGTCGCGACCGCGCGCCGGCCCGACATCCTCATCGTCGACGAAGCCCTGTCCGTCGGCGACGCCTACTTCCAGCACAAGAGCTTCGACCGCATCCGCCGCTACCGCGCGCAGGGCACCACGCTGCTGCTCGTCTCGCACGACAAGCAGGCGATCCAGTCCGTGTGCGACCGCGCCCTGCTGCTCGACGGCGGCCGCCTGGCGAAGGAAGGCGCGCCCGAAGAGATCATGGATTACTACAACGCCCTGATCGCGGAACGGGAGAACGCCACCGTGCGCCTGCAGGCGACGGACACGGGCAAGGTGCAGACCGTGTCCGGCACGGGCGAGGCGACGGTCGCCGACATCGCCCTGCTGGACGACACCGGCGAGCGCGTGGAAGTCGTGGACGTCGGCGCGCCCGTCACGCTGCAGGTGACGGTGAAGACGAACGCCACGATCCCGCGCATGGTGCTCGGCTACATGATCAAGGACCGCCTCGGCCAGCCGATGTACGGCACCAACACGCACTTGAAGGAACTGCCGCTGGACGACGTGGCGGCCTTTGAAACGGTCGTGTACCGCTTCGCCTTCCCGATGAACCTGGGGCCGGGCAGCTACTCGGTGGCGACGGCCATCGTCAGCACCGAGACCCACCTCGTCAACAACTATGAATGGCGCGACCTGGCGCTCGTGTTCACGGTCGTGAACATGCGCCGTCCGTATTTCGAAGGTTCGGCCTGGCTCGACCCGGCCGTCGACATCCAACGCACATGAGATTCATCTCCTACGCCCAGAACAACGAGGACGTGCTGCTGTGGCGCGCGCTCGGCCACGTGCAGGACGGCTTCTACATCGACGTGGGCGCCAACGATCCGGTCGAGCACTCGGTCACCAAGGCGTTCTACGACGCCGGCTGGCGCGGCATCAACATCGAACCGCTGCCGGCGCACATCGCCGCGTTCGACGAGCAGCGCCCCGGCGACGTCAACCTGGCCGTCGCCGCCGGCAGCGCGGCGGGCACGCTCACCTTGTACGACGTGCCGGCCGTGCGCGGCTGGGCGTCGCCCGAACGCAGCGTCGCCGAACTGCACCTCGCAGAAGGCCACACGGTGGCCGAATTGACGGTGCCCGTGCGCACCCTGGCGGACGTGTGCGCGGAACACGTGCGCGGCGACGTCCACTTCCTGAAGATCGACGTCGAAGGCTTCGAGGGCGAAGTCCTGCGCGGCATGGACTTCACCCGCTGGCGCCCGTGGGTGCTCGTGATCGAAGCGACCTTGCCGAACAGCCGCGCAACGAACCACGCCAGCTGGGAACACCTGGTCACGAGCCGGCACTACCGCTACGCGTGGTTCGATGGCCTGAACCGATATTACGTGGCCGAGGAACACGCGGAACTGTTGGACAGCTTCGGCATCCAGCCGAACGTGTTCGACGACTACATCTCGCACCACCTGGACAAGGCCTGGACCGCGAACCGCGCGGCGACCAAAGCGCTGCACGAGACCGAGGAGCAGGCCGACGCGGCGCGCGCGGAACTGCACGACATGATGCAGTTCGCCGAAAACCTGGAGCTGGAAAAGCAGGAGGCGCTGGCCGAAGTCGCGCAACTGCGCCACGACCTCGCCCAGGCCCACGCCAGTGGCCAGCAGGCCACGCTGTGGGCGCGCGACCTCGAACAACGCCTGACGGCAACGCACAACAGCACGTCGTGGAAGGTGACGCGGCCGCTGCGCATGGCGGGCAGCCTCGTGCTGCGCCTGCGCCGCCCCGGCCTCGCGCGCCGGCTGCTGACGCGCGTGACGAAGAACCAGCGCCTGCGCCGCGCGTTGATCCCGCTGCTGCTGCGCTATCCGGCGCTGAACCGGCGCGTGTCCGGCGCGCTGCAGGCCGTCAAGGGGAGCCTGCCGCAGCCGGTGGTGAACATCGACGTCCCCGAAGAACTCAGGGGCCTGCCGGTCTCGGTCCGCACCGTGCTGGCCGACCTGCAGCGCGCCCGCAAGCACACAGGCGGTTGAACCATGCGTATCGCGATCGACTTCGACGACGGCCAGGACCGCATCGAGCCCGCGGCCCTGCTGCTGGCCCAGGAACTGGTGCGCACGGCCGCTGGCCACGACGTGTGGCTGACCGTGTCGAACCGCGCGCACGTGGCGGTGGAAACGCTGCGTGCCGCGTTCGGCGAGCGCCTGCGCGTGTTCGATTTTCCGGGCAATCCGCGCTACGCCGCCGCGGTGCGCATCCACGCCTTCGCCGGCCTCGCGCCCGACGTCGTGCTGACGCTGGCCAGGGCCGGCCGCACCCGCGCCATGCCGGGCGCGCCGTTCGCGCACGTCGTGTCCGTGCCCGGCACCGAGAGCGCCGATGTGCTCTGGACCCGCATCGCCGCCAGTGCGGCGGAACCGGCGCCGCCGCGGTCCGCGCCGGCGGGCCGCCCGAAACTGGCGTACGTGTCGCCGCTGCCGCCCGTCAAATCCGGCATCGCCGACTACAGCGCGGAACTGCTGCCGGAACTGGCAAGGGTCTATGACATCGACCTCGTCGTCGACCAGGACGGCGTGCACGATCCGCGCGTGGCGGATTTCCCGCAGAGGAGCCCCGCCTGGCTGCGCGAGAACGCGCACCTGTTCGACCGCGTCCTGTACCACTTCGGCAATTCGCACGCGCACCAGCACATGTTCGGGTTGATCCGCGACGTGCCCGGCATCGTGGTGCTGCACGACTTCTTTTTCTCGGGCGTGCTGGACAACCTGGAAAACGAAGGCTATTTGCCGCAGGCGTTCATGCACGCGCTGTACGAATCGCACGGCTTTTCCGGCCTGCTCGACCACGCGAAAAACGGCCGCAATCAGGCGATCTGGAAGTACCCCGTCAACAAGGGCGTGCTGGATGCGGCGGCCGGCGTGATCGTGCACTCGGATTTTTCCAAGGCCCTGGCCGCCGACTGGTACGGCGCGCAGACGGCCGCGCACTGGCGCACGATCCCGCTGCTGCGCGGCCGTCCGGAAGGCAGCATTGGCCCGGACGCCCGCGACGCCGCCCGCGCGCGCCTGGGCCTGGCGCCGGACGACTATGTCGTGTGCACGTTCGGCATGCTGGGCCGCACGAAGCTGAACGAAGAACTGCTGGATGCCTTCCTCGCGTCGCCGCTCGCGCTCGATCCGCATTGCCGACTGGTGTTCGTCGGCGAGAACGACCCCGGCCTGTACGGCGCCGAGCTGGTACGCAAGGCCGGCGCCAGCGCGGCCAGGGAGCGCATCCGCATCACCGGCTTCGTCGACGCCGCCGCGTATGCCGACTACCTCGCCGCCGCCGACTGCGCCGTGCAGCTGCGCACGTCGACACGCGGCGAGACGTCGGCCTCCGTGCTCGACTGCCTGCTGTACGCCCTGCCGACCATCGTCAACGCGCACGGCTCGACCGCGGCGATCGACGACGCCCTGCTCGTCAAGCTGCGCGACGATTTCACGGTGGCCGAACTGGCCGATGCGCTGGCCAGCCTGCACGGCGATGCCGACGCGCGCACGCAACTCGGACAGCGCGCCCGTGCCCACATGGACGCCGAGCACGCGCCGGCGCGTGTGGGACGGATGGTCGTCGACGCGATCGAGGACTTCACGCACCGCGGCAGCCACGCGCAGTACCGCCAGGTCGTGCGCGCTTGCGCCCCGGTATGCCCGGACAGCGAACTGGCGCCGCTCGCCGCCGCCATCGCGTTCAACCGCGCGCCCGTCGCGCCGCGCCAATTGCTGGTCGACGTCTCGGCCCTCGTGCAGTCGGACCTCAAGACGGGCATCCAGCGCGTCGTGCGCAGCGTCCTGCTGGCGATGCTGAACGATCCCCCGCCGGGCTTCCGCATCGAACCCGTGTTCTCTCACGGCGGCGGCAATGCCTACCGCTACGCGCGCCAGTTCGCGCTGCGCTTGACGGGCAGCGCCGGCCTGGCGCTGGAAGATGCGCCCGCCGACCTGCGCCCCGGCGACGTGTTCCTCGGTCTCGACCTGTTCACGAACGGCACGTCGCAGAACGAGGCGCTGCTGCGCTCGATGGCCGACCGCGGCGTCCACATCCACTTCGTCGTGTACGACCTGCTGCCGATGCTGCGCCCGGACGTATTCCCGTTCGGGACGGAACAGTATTTCGGCGACTTCCTGCGCACGGTGCACGCCGTGTCCGACGGCGTGATCTGCATCTCGCGCGCCGTGGCCGACGAACTAGCGGCGTGGTACGACGGCCAGGGCCTGCGCCGGCGCCTGCCGCTGCAACTGGGCTGGTTCCACCTGGGCGCCGACATCGACGCCAGCGCGCCGAGCACGGGCATGCCGCCGGACGCCCACGTCGTGCTGGACGCGCTCGCCGCGCGTCCCACCTTCCTGATGGTCGGCACGGTCGAACCGCGCAAGGGCCAGGCCCAGGCGCTGGCCGCGTTCGAGCAGATGTGGGAACGGGGCGTGGACGCGAACCTCGTCATCGTCGGCAAGGAAGGCTGGATGGTCGAGCAGCTGGCCGCGCGCATGGCCCAACATCCGGAAAAGGGCAAGCGCATGTTCTGGCTCGCCGGGATCTCGGACGAGATGCTGCAAAAGCTGTATGCCGGCTCGTCGGCGCTGCTGGCCGCGTCCGAGGGCGAGGGCTTCGGCCTGCCGCTGATCGAGGCGGCGCAGCACGGCATTCCGATCGTTGCGCGCAACCTGCCCGTGTTCCGCGAGGTCGCGGGCGAGCATGCGTATTACTTCGACGGTCTCGCGCCCGCCGATCTGGCGCGCGCGCTCGACGACTGGCTCGCGCTGTGGCGCGCCGGGAAGGCGCCCGCCTCCACCGGCATGACGTGGCTGACGTGGGACCGCAGCGCGCGCCAGGTGATCGACACCGTCATTGGCGGCACGTGGTATCGCACGCTGCCCGGCACGGACGCTTGATGCGCGATGCGGCCCGTTGACGACCCCGTCCTGCGCCGGCTGCCCGCGGGCTGGCGCGCCTGGCGGTTCCCGGCCGCGCTGCTGGCCGCGTTGACCATCCTGTTCTGCCTGAACCAGCCCATCCTCGGCGGCGACCTGCTCGAGTACACGCTCGACACCGTCGCCATCGCGCATCACGGCACGCCCGACATCCGCCTTGCCGACATCGCCGCCGTGCGCAAGCTCGTGCCGCAGATAGGCTGGGCGTTCGATCCGCTCGAACAGGACATGCGCGCCGGCGTGAAAAACGTGTATCCCGCCTTCGTGCGCGGGCGCGGCGGCGACGTTTTCCCGATTCACTTCTTCGGCTACCCCGCACTTGCCGCGCTGCCCCTGCGCGCGTTCGAGACGCTCGGCATCCCGCCGCTGAAGGCGTTCCAGGCCGCGAACTACGCGTCCATCTTCGTGCTGGGGCTGGCCATGCTGCGCTTCTTCCGCTCGGCCGTGCGCGCCTCGCTGGGTGTGCTGCTGTTCCTCGGCTGCGGCGGCATGCTGTACATGAACTGGACGAGCCCGGAATGCGTCAGCGCCGCGGCGCTGCTGGCCGGACTGCTGTTTTACCTGGACGGAGCGGCGCTGGCCGGCGGCATCATGGCCGGCCTCGCGGCCCAGCAGAATCCCACCATCGTGATGTTCTTCGGCTTCGCGCCGCTGCTGGCGCTGTGCGTCGACTGGCGCCGCGGCGCGGGCGTCAAGGCCAACGTGATGTCGCATTTGACCCGCGCGAACGTCGTCGGGCTCGCGGCCGGACTTGCCGTATTCGCGCTGCCGCCGCTGTTCAACCTCGTCCAGTTCGGCGTACCGAACATCATCGCACGCAAGTTTTCCGACCCGTCCCTCATCAGCGGCACGCGGCTCGTCTCGTTCTTCTTCGACCTGAACCAGGGCGCGATCGTCGCGCTGCCCGGCGTGGCGGCGGCACTGCTCGCGTGGGGCTGGCGCCGCAACAGCCTTCCCGCAGCCGCTTGCCTCGCCCTCGTGCTGGCCTTGATCCTGCCCGCGCTGGCCGTGTTGAACTGGAATTCCGGCGCGGCCGGCGTCATGCGTTATGCGTTCTGGGCCGGCATGCCGCTCGTGCTCGCGCTCCTGCTGCGCATACGCACGCACGGGCGCTGGCCGCCGCTGCTGGCGCTGTGGCTGGTGCTGGCGCAAGGCGGCGCCATGCTGCATGCCGGCAGTTATTCGTACGTGGAATTCAGCCCGCTCGCCCGCTTCGTGCTGGCCCACGCGCCCGGCCACTACCATCCGGAGCCGGAGATCTTCGCCGAACGCATGGCGCATAACGACGATTACATCCAGCCGGACAAGGTCTATGTCTACCGCCCGGCCGGACTGCCGGCCAAGGCCCTGTTCAACGCGGACAACAAGCACGCCGGCGCGCAGTTGTGCGGCCCGGGCCGGACGCTGACGCCCGGCAATCGCATCGTCGCAAGCAGCCACGGTTGGCGCTACCTCGACGGCGATCCCGTCTGCGTGCCCGCGCACTGACGCGGGCGGGACTTGCACCCGCAGGAGCGCGCCCATGCTGGGCGCACCAAATAAAAAGGCCCGCCGCACAGCGACAGGCCTTCGTTCACGGTTGCTACGGCGGGCTTACTGCTTCGGCAAGCCGCCCAGCAGCGCCGCCAGCTTGGGCTTCGGCTTGCCCGATGCGGCCGGTGCCGCGGCCGTGTCCTTGCGCGGCGCCGCCGCCGGTTCGTACGGCTTGAGGAACCACGGATCGATCTTGTCGCGACGCGGCGCGCCCATGCTGCGCGGGCCGCGTTCCGTGCGCTCCGGACGTTCGCCGCGCGGGCCGTCCGTCTCACGGCGGCCGCTGCGGCGGTCGGCACCGCGCTCGGCCCCGCGCTCGGCCCCGCGCTCGCCGCCGCGTTCAACGCCACGCGCCGGCATGAAGCCCGTCAGCTCGCCGCGGGTGATGGTCTGCTTGATCAGCTTCTCGATGTCGACCAGCAGGCGCTCGTCCTTGTCCGAATACACGGACAACGCGTCGCCCGTGGCGCCGGCGCGGCCCGTGCGGCCGATCCGGTGCACGTAATCCTCGGCGTTGTACGGCAGGTCGTAGTTGATCACGCACGGCAGATCGGTGATGTCGAGACCGCGCGCGGCAACGTCGGTCGCGACGAGCACGTCGATCTCGCCGTTCTTGAAGGCGTCCAGTGCGGCGATGCGCTCCTGCTGGGTCTTGTCGCCGTGGATGGCGGACGCCTTGATGCCGGCCTGTTCGAGGTAGCGCGCCAGACGCGAAGCACCGATCTTGGTGTTCGAGAACACCAGCACCTGCTTCAGGTCGCGCGCACGGATCAGGTGCAGGGTGGCGTCGCGCTTCTGCTCTTCGTCGACCTTGTACAGCACCTGGGTGATGGCATTGTTGGTGGCGTTGCTGCGCGCGACTTCGATCGTCAGCGGATCGTTCAGGAAGCTGGATGCCAGCTTCTTGATCTCGGGCGAGAACGTGGCCGAGAACATCAGGTTCTGGCGCTTCTTCGGCAACAGGTTGATGATGCGCTGCAGGTCGGGCAGGAACCCCATGTCGAGCATGCGGTCGGCCTCGTCCATCACGAGCATCTGGACCTGGCCCAGGCTGATGTTCTTCTGCTCCACGTGGTCGAGCAGGCGGCCCGGCGTGGCGATGACGATCTCGACGCCGCGGCGCAGGATCTCGGTCTGCGGCTTCATGTCCATGCCGCCGAAGACGACGGTGGAGCGCAGCGGCGTGTGCTGGGCGTAGGCCTTGACGTTCTCGGCGACCTGGATCGCCAGTTCGCGTGTCGGCGTCAGCACCAGGGCGCGCACTGCATGGCGCGCGGGCGACATGCTCGTGTTGGCGTGCGGGAGCAGCAGCTGGATGATCGGCAGCGAGAAGCTGGCCGTCTTGCCGGTGCCGGTCTGGGCCGCGCCCATGACGTCGCGGCCCTGCAGGACGATGGGAATCGCCTGGGCCTGGATCGGGGTCGGATGGACATAGCCCTGGTCCGACAGCGCGCGCTGGATCTCAGGCGCGAGGCCGAAATCGGCGAAGCGCACGGTCGGGGCGCCGCCAGCTTCAATAGTGGTCGGTGTTTCAGACATGTTTTCTTTCGGGCAATGAATCGTTGCGTTCTACGGCCGGGCTGCTGCCGTGGCAGGGCCAACGCGGGAAAACCGGGGTGACGGGACGCGCCTCGCGCGGCTTGGCCGGGGAGCGGTGGGACGTAGAGAGTCTAAATCGCGCTCAAGGTTACCTCAAATCGTACCCCCTGTATATGAAATCTGCGTTTTTGGCGGCAGATTGCAATAATTTCATCTTGGGCTCTTTACGTTCCTTTACCCGGCTTTACACCGCGAGATCCGCTCGCCGGGCCGCGCCGGGCCGATAATTCACGCAGTCAAACATTCCGCTTAGCAAAGGATTCCATCATGGTTGCAAGCATCAGCAGCAATACCGGCAGCGTCTCGACCTGGGCCGATTCCATCTTTTCCAGGCTCGACACGAAGAACCAGGGTTATATCGAAAAAAGCGACCTGCAGAGCGCGCTGTCGGCGACGGGCGATCCCGGTTCCACGCAGTCAAGCGATATCGACGGCGCCTTCAGTGCCCTCGACGGCGACGGCGACGGCAAGGTCACGAAGAGCGAGCTGACCGACGCGATGACGAAGCTGTCCGACCAGCTCAACGCCCAGTTCGATGCGTCGCGCATGAGCGGGGGCGGCGGCGTGCGGCCGGACGGTCCGCCACCCGGCCCGCCGCCAGCCGGTGCGGGCGGCCCGGGCGGCGCCACGGACGGCGCCGGCGCGACCGGCTCGGCCAGCGGCACGAGCGGCACGACCGAGGCGGCCGACACCAACGGCGACGGCACCGTCAGCGCGGAAGAGCTGGCGGCCTACGAAACGAAGCAGGCGAGCGAATCCGGCAGCGGCGGCACGAGCGGCGGCAGCGGCACGAGCGGCAGCGGCGGCACGTCGGCAACCCATCACGCCCACGACCCGATGCGCGCATTCGCCCATGCCTTACACCTGTTGAAGGCGTATGCCGACAACAGCGCCGACAGCACCTCGTCGACCACCGGTTCGACGAGCACCAGCGACACCAGCGGCACCACCGGTATCAGCGTCGAAGCGTAACGGCATTCACGATGTGATGAGCCCGTGCTCATCGAGGACGTCGTGCAGGAGCTCCAGCCGGATCATCGGATTGTCCAGCATGAGCATGGTCTGCTTTTGATGATTGGGCAGCGGCAGCAGCTCGCACCAGCGGTTGGCCACCCAGCCGCAATCGTCCAGGCGAAACGGCGGCTGCACGGGCCAGCGGCTTTGCGGCACGTCGTGCAAAGACGCCAGCACGCGGTCGAGCGCGTCGGCCGCGCCCTTGAGGTCGGACGGGATGCGCACGACGTGGTCGTCTTCCAGCAGTTCGGCCTCGGCCATCCACAGGCCGTTCGCGCGGCGCTCGCTGTCCATCACGTTGAAACGCGCGCCGCCGCGGCAGACCACCTGCAGCAGGCCCGGCGTGGAGGCCGTCGTGTCCTGCACGGACGCCAGCGTGCCCGCGGCGGCGAACTTTTCCTGGCCCAGCGGGGTGCGCACTTCCTGGCCGTGGGTCAGCAGCACGACGCCGAACGGTTCGTCCTCGGTCAGGCAATGGCTGATCATGTCGAGATAGCGCACCTCGAAAATCTGCAACGGCAGCACGCCGTCCGGGAACAGGACCGTGCTCAGCGGGAACAGGGGTAACGTGATCGTGGCCATGCGCGCATGATGACAGATTCGCCGCGCGGGACGGAGCACGATTGCCCCGTCTCAGCCCTCCGGTCCTTCGATCGGCAACGTGCGCACGGCCTCGGCCAGCACGCGCAGGCGCCAGCCCAGCCGCCCCCAGCCGGGGTCCGGATGATTCCCCACCCGCACCGTGACGAAGTGGCCGGGCGCCAGATCGCAGGCGTACACATAATCGCCGGCCTGCTCGAACGGCAGGCGGAACGCGTGCCCCGGCAGCACGAGCACCTGGCCGAACACGTGCGGGACGGCGTCGCGGTTGCGCAGCAGCAGGACGTCGCGCACGCCCAGCGTCAGGCGCACCTCGCCAGGCACCGGGGCGGCGCCGTGCGGAAACGCGAAGATGCGCTCGCGCGTCGGATAGCGCAGCGGCGCGAGCGCAGCCCACAGCACGACCGCGACCAGGGCCAGCGCGGCGCCCCAGCGCACGCGGTGCAGCAGGCTCGCGTCGGTGGAAAAATGGGAATGCATGGGCATGGCGTAAAACGCTCATTGTAGCCGGAGCATGGCCGATGCCGGCCTGTTGTGCGCCCACGCCGTCCAACCATGCGTATCCTATGCAGGACGGCGCGCTTGCCCTGCCGGCAACGGATCCACACCCTCGGGCACCTCGAAAAACCGTCGCGAGCGGCCGCAGATTGGTCGGGGCGCGCAGCCTGAGAAGCGGAGCTGTACGTTAGTACAGCCGGTCCGCCGTCGCGGAGCATCGCAGGCCGAATCTGCAACGCGCAGCAGGTTTTTCGACGTGTCCCACCACCGCCTTGTCGAGTACAGCGTACAGCAGTCATGCCGCATCCAGACCCATCGCCCGCACAATCCACACGCCTCTCGCCGCGCAGCCCAGCCCACCTTCCCTTACTCCTGGCCGCGCTCGCGTTCCTCGCCGCGCTGATCGTGACCTATATGGTGGCCGGCAACGCGCAGCGGACGGCCGCGGGCGAACTGGCCGGCAATTTCAATTTCCGGGCGCGCGACGTCGCCGCCAACATCGACCGGCGCCTGGACGTCTACGAGGAAGTGCTGCTGGCCACGTGCGGCTTCCTGCGCGGCTCGGTCGACGTCGGGCGCGCCGAATTCGCCGCCTATTACACGCTGCTGCACCTGAACGAGCGCTTCCCCGGCATCGAGGCGCTGGGCATCGCCGCGCTCATTCCGCCCGGGCGGCTGGACGCCCACGTCGCGGCCATGCGCGCGCAAGGCTTCCGCGACTACGCGATCAAGCCGCCCGGTCCGCGCCCCGTGATCACGTCGATCATCCGCATCGAACCCTTCTCGGGCCGCAACCTGCGCGCCTTCGGCTACGACATGTTCAGCCAGCCGGCGCGGCGCGCGGCGATGGAGGCGGCGCGCGACACGGGACAAGCCGTCGCCACCGGCAAGGTCGTGCTGGTGCAGGAGGGCGGGAGGGACGAACAGCCTGGTTTCCTGATGTATGTGCCCGTCTATCGGACCGGCACCGCGCGGACCGGCACTGCGCGGACCGGCACCGCGCGGACCGCGACGGCGCCGGATACGGTCGCGGCCCGGCGCGCCGCCATCGTCGGCTGGGTGTACGCGCCGTTCCGCATGAACGATTTGATGCAGGGCCTCGGCGGGACGCATGCGGGCGACCTCCAGATCGAGATCTACGACGGCATGGCGCCCACCGCCGACGCCCTGCTCTATCGATCCCCTGGCGGCTCGGCGCGCAGCCATCGCCCCCTGCTGAGCTACCAGACGACCATCGAAAGCGCCGGCCGGCCGTGGACCGTCGTCGTGCATTCGGGCCCCGGTTTCGAAGTGTCGCTCGACCGCCGCTCGACGCTCGCGATCGCGCTGACGGGCGTCGGCCTCGGCCTGCTGCTGGCGCTGGTCGTGTGGCTGCTGGCCTCCGAACGCCGCCGCGCGCTGCAGCTGGCGCAGGGGATGACGGTCGAACTGCGCGCCTCGCGCGACCGCATCGACGCCGAGCGCGAACGCGTGCGCCTGATCCTGCAGACGGCCTACGACGCCTTCATCGCGATCGCGCCAGATGGCCGCATCACGGACTGGAACCTGCGGGCCAGCCAGATGTTCGGCTGGCGCGAGGGAGAGGCCATCGGACGCAACGTGCTCGACCTCTTGATGCCGGCGCCGCAACGCGACGAATGGCGCGACTGCCTGGAGCGCTTCGCCCACGACGGCGACTGCCCGCGGTTGACCGGCCCCACGGAAGCGACGGCGCTGACGCGCGACGGCCAGGAGATCCCGGTGGAGATCGCGATCACGCCGCTGGCGACAAAACAGGGCTACGGCGTGACGGCGTTCGTGCGCGACATCCGCCCGCGCAAGGAAGCGGCCGAACGCGAACAGCAGCGCCAGCAGGGCCTGGAGGAAGCGCGCGCGGCGCTGCTGCGCTCGCAAAAGCTGGAGGCCGTGGGCAAGCTGACGGGCGGCGTGGCGCACGACTTCAACAACATCCTGCACATCATCGGCGCCAACGTCCAGCTGATGCTGCGCAGCGAAGACAATAGCCGCAAGCGCCTCTTGAACATCCTCGACGCCATCGAGCGAGGCAAGAAGCTGGCCGCCCAGCTGCTCGCCTTCGCGCGCCGCCAGCCGCTGCACCCGAGCGTCGTCAACCTGGCCCAACTCATCGAGCGCATGGACACCCTGCTGCACCGCGCGGTCGGCGACAGCGTCTCGATCCACATGGTGATTCCGCCCGACCTGTGGAACGTCCTCGTCGATCCGAACCAGCTGGAAAACGTGCTGCTGAACCTCGTGATCAACGCACGCGACGCGATGGACGGCAGCGGCGGCGGCGACGTCACCATCGCGCTGGCCAACGTGACGATCGCCCCGGCCGACCAGCTGGCGTATCCAGGCATCCGTCCCGGCGAATTCGTCACCATCGCCGTCAGCGACACGGGCACCGGCATGCCGCCCGACGTGATGGAACGCGCCTTCGAACCGTTCTTCACGACCAAGCCGGAGGGCAAGGGCACGGGCCTGGGCCTGTCGATGGCGCACGGCTTCGTCAAGCAGAGCGGCGGCCATATCCGGCTGGCGAGCCGGCCCGGCGAAGGCACGACCGTCACGATCTACCTGCCGCGCGCCTTGCAGGACACCCCCGACCCGGCCTTCCTGCCGGTGCCGCACTGACCATGACCGACCACCCTCGCCACCCCGACGCCGTCGCCGCCGCGCCGCGCGCGCCCGGCCTCGATCTGTCCCTCGCCTTCCTCGCGGAAGGCTATGCGTTCATGCCGCGGCGCTACGCCGCACTGGGCAGCGACATGTTCGCAACCCGGCTGATGCTGCGCCGCGCGCTGTGCGTGCGTGGCGAGGACGCGGCGCGCATGTTTTACCAGCCCGGCCGCTTCACGCGCCGCCACGCGCTACCGGCGACGACGCTGGCGCTGCTGCAGGATTTCGGCAGCGTGATGACGCTGGACGGCGAAGCGCACCACAAGCGCAAGGCCATGCTGATGTCGCTGTTCGGACCGCTGGAGCGGCAACGCCTCGTGGGCCTGGCCGCGGCGGAATGGCGCGCCCGGTTCGCGCGCTGGCCGAAGCAGGCGCGCGTGACCGTGCACGGGGCCGCGCAGGAAGTGCTGTGCCGCGCCGCGTGCCGCTGGGCGGGCATTCCCGTCAACGCGGAAGACGCGGCGCAACGTACGAAAGAATTCGCGCAGATGATCGCCGGCGCCGGATCGGCCGGTCCGCGCAACTGGCGCGCCCTCCTCGTGCGCACCCGTACCGAACGATGGGCCCGCGCGCTCGTCGATGCCGTGCGCGCCGGCCAGGTGCAACCGCCGTTCGACAGTCCGCTGAACGTGATCGCGCGCCACCGCGACGCCGACGGGGAACTCATGAACCGCAAGCACGCGGGCGTGGAACTCATCAACCTGCTGCGCCCGACCGTGGCCGTGGCGCGCTACATCGCGTTCGCGCTGCTGGCGCTGCACGAATTCCCGCACTGCCGCGCGCGCATCGCGGCGGGCGACGACGACTACCTCACCTGGTTCGTGCAGGAAGTGCGCCGCTTTTATCCCTTCATTCCGGCGATGGGCGGCCGCGCCCTGCACGGCTTCGACTGGCACGGGTTGCATGTAAAAAAGGGGACGTGGGTGCTGTTCGACCTGTACGGCACGAACCATCACCCGGCGTTGTGGGGCGACCCGGAGGTATTCCGGCCGGAGCGTTTCGAGCGCTGGCAGAGCAGCGGCTTCGACTTCGTGCCGCATGGCGGCGGCGACCATTATTCCGGCCACCGCTGTCCGGGCGAATCCGTCACCGGCGACCTGGTGAAATCGGCGGTGCAGCTGTTCGCGGGAGAAATCGCCTACGACGTGCCGCCGCAGGACCTGACGGTCAGCCTGCGGCGCATTCCGGCCTTGCCGGCGAGCGGGTTCGTGATCACGAACGTGCGGGCGACGGGAAACTAGAACGCCGTCGTCCCCGCAAGGTTGCCGGCTTGGTCGAAACGCGAGCAGAAATTGGATCCCCGCCTGCGCGGGGACGACGATTTGCTAGCGCAGACGGCGATTTGTTAGTGCGACGACGATTTGTTAGCGCGGCTAACGACGATTTGCTAGTGCAGCTAACGACGATTTGCTAGCGCAGCTAACGACGATTTGCTAGCGCAGCGACAACGATTTGTTAGCCCAGCGCCGACGATTTGTTAGCGCTGGACGACGATTCATTAGCGCACCAGACGCCCATCCAGCACGCGCACGCGTTCGCCGTTGTGGAAACGCGGCGCGCCCTTTTCCGTAAAGGTGCGATAGCCGCCGACCGCCATCTTCACGCGCACGTCCGTATAGGTTTCGGCCTTCAGGTTGCGCTCGACGCGGTTGCCGGCGTAGGCGCCGCCCACCGCGCCCGCCACCGTGGCCAGGGTGCGGCCGCGGCCGCTGCCGACCTGGTTGCCCAGCAGGCCGCCGACGACGGCACCACCGACGCCGCCGACGCCGCTGGCGCGCTCGGGTTCGCGCTTGTACGTGTGGTTCGACACGACGGAGCCGCAGTTGCGGCATTCCGCCTGCGCGTGGTGGTCGGGAGCTGCCTGGGCCGCGAACGGCGCGGCACCGGCGGCGGCGAGGGCCGCGATCAGGGCGGCACGGACGGTCAGGCGGTTCGAAATGCGTTGCATGGTATTCCCCTTTGGTATCGTTGTAATAAACATGTGTACAGAGTAATGGTCATGCATCAAGCTGGAAATAGTGAAACAGTATCAATTGCAAGCGAGTGTAACTTTCCTGTTTTAGTGCAATATGGAATGATGCACACCATAACTCTACAAATTTGTCTTTTCGATGCAACTTTAGATGCTATGGTGCAAAAGTTTCTCTATAGTATTGCTAAGTGATTATTTGAAATAAATTAAAGGAGACGGGTCGTTACCTCCGGCCTTCGTCACCCCATGTCCAAACGCATCCCACGGCGCGCCGCCCTGTCCGTCATCATGTGCACTGCCCTGCTCTCCGCCTTTCACGCGGCACGGGCGGGCACGGACGCGTCCACGGCCGATGGCGACGACATCCGCACGCTGAGCACCATTCCGCTCGAGGACCTGATGCAGATGCGGGTCGTGACGGCCGCATCGAAATTCGCGCAGCCGATCAGCGACGCGCCGTCGTCGGTGGTGGTGCTCACGGCCGCGGACATCCGCGACTTCGGCTGGCGCACGCTGGCCGACGCGCTGGCCACGCTGCCCGGCCTGTACGTCACGAACGACCGCAACTACGCCTACCTGGGCGCGCGCGGCTTCCTGCGTCCGGGCGACTACAACAGCCGCTTCCTGCTGCTGGTCGACGGCGTGCGCATCAACGACGCGGTGT